>Ga0208388_1000080_pt1 | contig 28084 bp, 35 predicted proteins | sample CryBogCBH18Jul07_FD_185511 | JGI IMG/M metagenome (GOLD analysis project Ga0208388, IMG submission 185511) | Freshwater microbial communities from Crystal Bog, Wisconsin, USA - CBH18Jul07 (SPAdes) (version 2) | ecosystem: Environmental > Aquatic > Freshwater > Lake | place: Crystal Bog...
ATAGCCAGTTCTGGCATTAACATGACACCATTTTTAAAGGTGAGAATGGCAAACCCTGATCTCCAGTTGACAGGGTTTTGTTCTACATAATCAAACTGTGGGCCGTAAATGTCTGCCAAAGTACCTGTATCGACTCCGTACCTGATTCCGTTGTAGTCGGTATAGGGTGTTACTTTAAGTGAGTGTAGATGCCCTGTAACCATGCTAACCCCGCTTGTTGCCGTATTATTGTGGGTAGCGTGTATTCCCCCCTTATTGCGGTGTTTGACGATTACAGACTCATTTAACCATACTGACCAACAGGGTTTCCAAGATGGAAAATGATCTTTTAGATTAAATCCAGCAACCTTTTCATACATTGGAGCATGAGAGGATAGATAGGTAGAAAACCTAGCATCATGATTACCAAAGCTCCAATATAAATGTACGTTATGTCTTATGGCTTTAGCAACTTCTTCTATTTCACCCATTGATGCAGAACAGGCTTTTAATTCTTCTACAACTGAAGGTTCTCTGCCTGAACCCCACATAATTGATTTATGAGTGCTACAACTTGATCCATCAAATACATCCCCGTTAGCTATAACTGCCTTGGGTGCTAATGTGGATATTGCCCATAGTAAACCTTTAAATGCCGTGGTACGGATGCCAGGCCAAAAATGAGCATCTGAGAATACGACTACTGATCCGTTAAGTATGCCAAGGTCTATCTTTCTTTCTATCTTATGATAATCCACATGACCAGTTGGAATTACAAAACCCTTTTCTTCCATTCTTTGCTTTCTTCGCACTAGATTTCTTAAATCTACCTTAAGAAACTTTGCTGCTGCTTTAGCACTTCCGTGTTTTTGAAATGCTTCGAGAATCTCTTCATCAGTATGTTTTATCATATAAACTTGAAGTAAAGAATTAACTGTCGTTTATAACATTAATTTGTTACAATTCAAACCACTTGACAAACGCATTTATGATGCGAAAATAAAGATTCCAATTTTTTTAAGGATATAAAATGGGATACTACGGTAAAGAAAAAATGCCTAAAGGCGTTGCCGCTTCTGATCGCTCTGGCGAAAAGATGGGTAGTGAAAAAGGCCCAAACAGCACAAAGGGAACACCCGGCATGACTGGCGAAAAGATGCCTAAAGGCGTTAACGCAAGTGATATGTCTGGTGAGCGCAAAGCTAAACTAGTCGGTGGTGTAGGCATGGGTAAAGCAGACACAATCGGTATGCGTGATGGCAGCCACATGGGTAAAAATGATGGTCGTACTGGTGAGTTCAACACAGGTTCTAGCGAATCTGAGTGCTATACTCACGAGCGTGTGCCTCACGTTCAAGATAGAATGTAAAATAGCGAAACCCCACAACATTGTGTCGATGCGTGGGGTTTCTAGCCAAAGTAAGTAAGGAGACTTAAATTGGATAAAGAGAATTGTAAGTTATGTAGATTCTTTGATCTACAAAATAATCAAACATTGGGTCAATGCAGAAGATACCCAACGTATATGAACAGGCATCAAAATGAATGGTGCGGTGAGTTTAGGTTTCATTTTGAAAGAGATGCAGTTGCCGAAAAAGCGACTTTAGCCCCAGCCCAAGTGGTTGGGGACTTTTCTGCTGATGTAGCAGAAGCTAGAGAAGTTTTGAAGCCAAAAAACAACAAACTTAGTCGGAGGCAAGTACCATGAAGCCAATCCGAGACAAGATCATTGTCAAACCCATACCAAGAATTGTATCTACTTTGTATATACAAACCGCTGAAGCTGACTCCATTGGTCACGTTGTAGCAGTCGGTGACGAAGCTGCAGACGAGGGGCTAAAAGTAGGTGATAAGATATACTTTGGAACACTTGCAGAAGATTACAAGGACGAGTATCTTAAATACTTTGAGTTCAAGGATGATGGCGAAAAGCTAATTGTTATGAGCTGGAAGGACGTTTGTTTTGTGGAGGAACAAGATGAGTAAACCTGGACTATATGCCAATATCCATGCTAAACAAGAGCGCATCAAGAAAGAAAAGGCAGAAGGTAAGCCTGTGGAAAAGATGAGAAAGCCTGGTTCAAAGGGTGCGCCAACTGCTGCAGCGTTCAAACAATCTGCTAAGACTGCCAAAAAATGACCAAAAAGCACGATAAACCCATTGAGCACAAGACCACAGGTAAGGGTAAAACCTACAATCCTACGGAAAAAGGCGCTGGAATGACGGCAAAAGGTCGTGCAGAGTACAACGCTAAGAACGGATCGCACTTGAAAGCACCAGCACCAAGCCCCAAAACAGAGAAAGACAAGGCAAGAAAAGATTCTTTCTGTGCGAGGATGGAAGGTGTAGTCAAAAACGCTAAAGGCCCAGCGGAAAGGGCTAAAGCATCACTTAAAAACTGGAAATGTTAAAATGCCATTAATCAAATCAACCAAACCCGAAGCGTTCAAAAAGAACATTAAAGCTGAAATCAAGGCTGGTAAACCTGTAAAACAGGCAGTTGCGATTGCATATTCTGAAAAACGTGAGGCTGAAAAAGCCAAGAAAAAGAAATGAAAGCAAGTTTAGCTGTCCATTTACTGATTGCAATGGGTGTAGATGAACACCTATTTATGAAATGGCAATCAGGCGCAAATCCACATTCAACGAAAAAAGGCCCAGGCCGTAAACACTCACAAGGTAAAAAATGAAATTTGAATTAGAAATCCAAGAAGTTAACTTAATCATTACTGCTTTAGAGCACAAGAGCAGAGACACACAGTTGTTATTAACGAAGATAATGAAGTCAGCACAAGAGCAAATGCCTGTACCAAAACTGGATGCAGAACCAGTAGAAAACACTCCTGTTAATAACTAAAAGTAATAAAGAAATCAAATATTTAGGGATTACAGTAATATGCCAGTAGGAGCGCCACTCGGAAACAAAAATGGGAACAAGTCTCGCATTTTTTCCGATCGTCTGCGAATGACATTATTGCAAGAGCCACACAGATTGGTTAAGGTCGCAGAACAGTTAATCAGTCAAGCAGAAAGCGGAGAGCCTTGGGCAATAAAAGAACTCATGGATCGTTTAGAGGGCAAGGCTATTCAGGCAACGAGCATAGAAAACGCAGATGGTTCTCCGATAATGCAGAATATCCAAGTGTCATTTGTAGCGCCTAATGGAACAGAGTGAAATCCAAGCTGCGATCACCAAGGCAGAGTTTCCTGTCAAACTACAATGCCTGTTTGAAAAATCCCGCTACAAGTGCATCTTTGGCGGTAGAGGATCGGCAAAGAGCTGGTCGGTCGCACGAGCATTGCTTATCTTGGGGGCAAAGCAAGTACACAGAATACTTTGTGCTCGTGAATTTCAAAACTCCATATCTCAGTCGGTTCATAAGTTATTGAGCGACCAGATTGTAGATTTGGGTCTGATTGGGTTTTATGAGATAACTGAGCGAACAATCCGAGGCAAAAACGGCACAGAATTCAATTTTGTTGGCCTGAAAAACAATCCACACAATATTAAATCCTACGAGGGTTGCACAATTGTCTGGGTAGAAGAGGCTCAGGCGGTATCAGCTAGGTCTTGGGATATTCTGATTCCTACGATTCGTTCTAAAGATTCTGAAATCTGGATCACAATGAACCCAGAATTAGAATCGGATGCAACTTACCAGCGGTTTATATTACATCCACCTGAAAATTGCATTACACAAAAGGTCAACTGGTCAGATAACCCTTGGTTTCCTGAAGTATTGGACTATGAGCGCAGAACTCTGCAATCCAGAGATATTGAGGCTTACAACACAGTCTGGGAAGGATTGTGTAGGCAGACTGTAGATGGAGCTGTGTTTGCCAAAGAGATGCAAATGGCAGAGCTGGAAGAGCGAATCACTAAAGTTAGATACGATCCTACTAGACCAGTTATTGCAGTTTTTGACCTTGGCTGGGCAGACAGTACATCTATTTGGTTTGTCCAATTCATTGCGCAGGAGATAAGGCTAATCCGCTATATTGAGGACAATCAACAGACAATCAGCCATTATTTAGCGCTTATGCAGACTTACGGTTACGTTTATGATACTTTATGGTTGCCACATGATGCACAAAACCGAACCATCGGATCAAACGGACGGTCCATCGAGGAAATTGTCAGAGCTGCAGGATTTAAAACAAAAATCATCCCTAGAACTCCTATCGCAGACTCTATTAATGCAGCAAGAACTATATTCAGAAACTGCTATTTTGACCGAGATAATTGCTATGATGGACTCCAATGTCTCAGGCATTACAAATACGAAGTAGACCCAGATACAAAGCAATTCAGCAGAAACCCTTTGCACGACCAGTATTCGCATGGTGCTGATGCGTTTAGGTACATTGGTCTTGGAGTACAGGAAACTAGACCAAAACGTGCAAAACAAGTAAACTATGCACCACCACAATCATGGATGGCACTATAAATGGCATACGACTCAAACACAGACGATTACGATCCAATAATTGAGGAAGCTAAACAGTTCCTGAAGTTTGCCAATGATGCGGACACAATGAACAGGCAAGAAGCGCTTGAGGATTTAAAATTTGCATCTGGCGGGGATCAATGGCCAGTAGACCTCCAAAACAGTAGAAATCTTGAATCTCGTCCAGTTCTTACCATTAATAAGCTCGATGGCTATTGTCGTCAAGTTACAAATCAGCAACGTCAACAACGTCCGAGAATCAAGGTACATGCGACTAATACGCAGGAAGATGCTGCGGAAGCTAAGGTCGTTCAGGGCATGATTCGACATATTGAAGTCAACTCCAATGCTGATAACGCTTACGATAACGCTTATAACTACGCAGTTCGCATGGGTTGGGGTTACTGGCGTGTGGATCATAGATATGTGCGTGAGGACTCATTCGATCAGGAAATATTTATTGATCCGATTGACAATCCATTTACAGTCTATTTAGACCCAAACAGTATTGCGGTCGATGGCTCAGACCAAGAGCGTTGTTTAATAACTACAATGATGCCTAAGACTACATTCAGGGAGCTGTATCCCGATGTGGATGAAACATCTTTCTTAAGTCGTGGAACTGGAGATACGCAAAGCGAATGGATTACCAAAGAAGACATAAGAGTAGCAGAGTATTGGTACACAGTCAGAGAACCCGCAACTCTATATCAGCTCTCCGATGGTTCTACACGATTTGCAGAAGGTAAAGACTTCTTTGACAGAATTGAACGTGCTGGGCTATTTGTTGTTAACGAGCGTAAATCTATTAAGCGCACGATTAAATGGAAAAAGCTAACAGCTACTGCGGTGCTAGAGGAGCGTGATTGGCCTGGTTATTACATCCCAATTGTTCCAGTTTACGGACGGCACGTTGTAATCGGGGACAAGCGCAAGAAGTTTGGAATGGTTCGTCATGCCAAAGATGCGCAAAGAATGTACAACTTCTGGGTAACATCACTTACAGAATCTGTAGCACTTGCACCTAAAGCCAAGTGGATCATGGCTGAAGGACAGGACGAAGGACACGAGTTAGATTGGGCTGCAGCAAACATCAAGTCGATGGCGACATTGCGTTATAAGCAGACCGATATTGATGGTAACCCAGCGCCTCCTCCACAAAGACTTCAACCAGAACCGCCTCCAGCTGGAGTGATGGCTGCAGCGCAAGAGATCAATAGCGACATGGCAACGATCATCGGAATATATGATCCAAGCCAACAACTGCCAGGTAATATGTCTGGTAAAGCGCTGAATGGTCAGCAAATGCAAGTTGATTTGACTAACTTTGACTTGTACGATAACTTGACTAAATCTATTGCGTACACAGGCAAGATTATCCTAGACTTAATTCCTAAGATTTACGATACCGAGCGCATTATGCGTATTATTGGTGATGATGGTAAACCTGATCTACTCACAATTAACGAGCGCACAGCAGTTGGCAAGGTCAAAAATGATGTAACTGTTGGTCAATATGACGTGGTGATGGAAACTGGCCCAGGTTACAACTCCAAGCGCCAAGAAGCGGTTGATGCCATGATGCCATTATTGCAAGGCAACGAGCAACTATTTAATGCTGCTGCCGATCTGGTTTTTAGGAATATGGATTTCCCTGGCGCAGAAACAATTGCAGACAGACTTGCAGCGCTTAACCCAATGGCGCAGATTGACGAACATTCAGACATACCGCCTGAAGTGCAAATCAAGCTCAAGGCAGCGCAAGGCCAAGTTCAACAGATGCAACAACAGATGCAGGCTATGCAGTTGGCTATGAAACAGCGCTCAGATATAGAAGGCGTTAAGCAACAGGCAGAAACACAAAGAGAATTGATGCGCCAGACTGCAAAAGCGCACAATACAGAATTAATGGCTCAAGCAAGGGTTCATGATGTCAATACTAAGGCGATTACGTCGCAAAACAGAAGTGAAATTGAAGCGATTTCAGATTTACTTTTGCACCACATGGACACGGCAAGATTAGAGCGTGAGATACAAATGCGAAATCGTGAACAGTATCAGGCTATTGCCGAGGCTGACCGATCCATCATGCCAAATATTCAACAATAATTGACAGTATAATTACTTTCAGTTATATTGACTAAACCTTACCTGTGAGGTACACAGGGCAAATTCTTAGGGAATACCTATGTCTAGTGAAAGAGAAGCAAGTAATGTACTTACTAGCGAAAATTCGGGCGAGTTTTATGCTAATAAACTTGGTTTAGCTACGGAAGCTCCTGTCGAGGCGGTTGAAACCGAGCCGACAGTTGAGGATACTCCGCAGAGTGAGCCAGTTGCAGACGAACCCAAACCAGTAGAGGAAGGCGAAAAGAAGCCGAATCCGAAACTTGAAAAGCGTTTTTCTGAATTAACAAAGCAACGTGAGATGGCTCGGCAGGAAGCTGACCGAGAGCGCCAAAGAGCTGCGGATTTAGAGGCACGTTTAGAGGCACTTGAAAGAGGTTCTAAGCCTGTAAAACAGGATGAGACTAATAAAGAGCCACAGCCGAGTGACTTTACTGATGCGTTTGAATATGCAAAAGCATTGGCAGAGTATTCGACTGCTAAAGCACTTGAAAACAGGGATAAACAGGAAGCTGAACGCAAAGCTAACGAAGAGCGCCAGAAAGTTATGACCTCTTGGCAAACAAAGTTAGAAGCAGCGAAAAGCGAACTGCCTGACTACGAAGACATGATTGCATCTAGCGATGTGGTTGTATCAGATCAAGTCAGGGATGCTATTTTAGAGAGCGATGTAGGGCCAAAAATTCTTTACCATCTGGCAGAGAATCCCGAAGTTGCAACCAAGATTAGCGGATTATCTTTAACAAGTGCTTTAAGAGAGATTGGGAAATTAGAGGCTAGGTTTGAAAAAACCGCAGAAGCGCCTAAGCCTGCTGTAAGAAAAAGCAATGCACCAGCGCCTATCAATCCAATCCGAGGCGGTTCTAATGTTGATGTACCTATGACTGCCGATGGGGAGTTTACAGGATCAATACAGCAATGGAAAGAAATGCGTAAGGCTGGAAAGATTAGGTAAAACATTTTTTAAATAAAAGGAAATCAAATGGCAAATAATCTGCTAACGATATCCAAGATCACTAACGAAGCGTTAATGGTTTTGGAAAACGAACTCACATTTTCAAGCGAAGTAAATCGCAACTACGACGATCAATTTGCAGTGGTATAAACGCCTGCCTCTGTTTTTACTGTGAATTTTGCATTGAGGTGGCAAAATTGGTAACACAGTAAACGTCCGTAAAAGATCAGGTATGCGGACGAAAAAGTTTCTCTGATTGACTTGGAAGCCTTGAGGAAGGCGACAAGGGGGAAGTCGAAAGACACCCTGAACGACTAAGTGAGAAACCCCGAAAGGGATGCGATAGTCTGAACAGCGATATAACCTAAAAAAAGTCGCTGAGTTTGAGCCGAAGAGCTTGAACCGCCATGAAAATGGTCAGTAACCGAAAGGTGAAAGTAACAGAATGAGACCTGGACGTTTTATTGGTGCGGTAGGCCCAGCGCTTTCCGTAGAAGACTTTAACGAGACTTCATTGCCAGTAACATTGTCAACACAATTTCAAGTGGCAACTCAGTTTACCACTCAGGATTTGGCATTATCCCTTGACATGTTTTCGGATCGAGTTCTCAAACCCGCGGTGGCAACTATTGCAAATCGTATAGACCGAGACGGACTTGCAATGGCTGCTCTTCAAACAGCAAACATTGTTGGAACTGCTGGTACACCTCCAACAGGATTAATCACCTACTTAACAGCTGGTGCTTATCTTGATGCTGAAGGCGCACCTAGAGATGGTCGTCGTGCTTGTATCGTAGAACCCTTTACATCTGCAACAATCGTTGACAGCTTAAAAGGTTTGTTCATGCCACAAGAAGCGATTGCGGAGCAATACAGGAAAGGTTTGATGGGTCGTGATTCAGCTGGTACAAACTGGAAACTTGATCAAAACGTGGTTTCACAGACTTTCGGTTCATACTCTGGTAACACATTGTCTGCTGACACAACTGCACAAGTTGGTTATCTTTCAAGTGGTTGGTCACAGTATTCTACAATCCAGATCAAAGCATCTTCAGCTTCTACATTGAACGCTGGTGACGTTATTCAGATCGCTGGTTTGTATGCTACTAACCCACAAAACCGCCAGGCTTATGGTTCAGGCAAGTTGCGTAATTTTGTAATTCAAAGCACCACAACTGTTGGTACTTCAGCTACAAGCATTACTGTTTCTCCTGCGATTATTACTGGTGGTCAGTTCCAGAACACAGCAATCATTGGTACAACATCTACAACAGCAGTTGTTACACCATTCAACAACACAGGTACATTATCACCACAAAACATGCTCTTCCATCGTGATGCCTTTACTCTTGCCGTAAATGACTGCGGCTACTTACAAGCAGCGTAAGTAGAAAACCGTCCCTGATTGACTTGGAGTGCCTGAAGAGGTTAACAAGGGCCAAGCAGACCGAAAGGTCGTGCAGGCTGAACGACTAAGTGGGATGGCAGCGAAAGCTGATGCGATAGTCTGAACTCTGCTATAACTGAACTGAAGGCAGAGAGGAGAATCCGAAGAGTTTCTCCCGCCACCAAAAGTGGTCAGTAGGCGGAAGCCGAAAGTAACAGAAATGAGCCGATTTAGAGCTTCCAGAAGGAGTGCATTTTGCCGGTAGAGCTAGTGATAAAGAAGTTGGACTCTCAATCCGGGTGGTCCGCCAATATACCATTAATAACGATAGTATTCCAACACGTTTGGATGTGCTGTATGGATGGGCGCCTCTGTATCAAGAACTTGCCTGCAGAATCGCATCTTAATCAACTTATTTAAAGGAAACACAAATGAGTAATCCAGGCCCAGCAACCACAGTATCGGCACACCCAAGTAATGTCACAACAAACCAAACATTGCGTTTGTTAGGCGTTTCTAAAGGTGTTAACCTGAACGCTGTAGGTTTTACACCAGTACCAGTAGTTAACTCTACAACGTACTTGCCACAGACTATGTTAGTTACCAACGTCAACAATGCAGGTTCTGCAGTTGCTTTGTCTACTACCACAAACTTGGCAATTACAACAACAAACGTAGGTTCACCATCTAGTTTGTTCCCAGCTTTGACAACAACACAAATTGCTGCTTTGGCAACTGCACCTTTAGGTGTATCTTTGTCAACTGCATCTGCTAACACACCAGCATTACAAGGTCAAACTTTGTACGTTGATGTGACTGCAGCTGCTGGTGCTACAGGCACAGGCGATGTGTATGTTTACGGCTATGACTTTAGCTAATCCAAGCTAAATAAATGAGAAAGGCTATCCTCAAAAGGGGTAGCTTTTTCTCTTTTTAGACTATAATTCATTATAATTTTTCAAAGGAAAAATCATGCCATCTACCACAATTGCTCGTGGAAATGCTTTAAGCACTTTCTACATTGCACCATCCCTTACTCCTGCCCAAGTCGCTGCAAGTACAACAGCAGTTCAGACTTTTACAGTTCCAGGCTTGTTAACAACTGATTACATCCAACCAGGTGGTTACATTGCTAACCAAACTGCTGGTATTTTCATTGCTGAAACAGATTGTTTGACCAATAACGTATTGACTGTTCAGTTTGGCAACTGTAGTACATCTCCTGCAACTCCTGCATCTGGTGTATATGAGTTTCAAATCGTTCGTTACGATGGCCTAGCTCCTGCAACAGCAGTCTAATCATGGCAAATACAAGCGTTTTTAGGCCAGTTGGCCCATCATACGTTGTAGCTGTATCGACAACCGCATCAACTGCTTTGACTGTTACCCCAGCGGGTAACGATCAGATCAATTATTGCGGTTTTCTTAACACTTCAGCCAACCCGATTGCACTTACGATCACAGAAGCTAACGCTCTGAACTCGGTCACAGCTCCTGCAGCGGTATTCCCGACCAATGGAACTCCTACTAACACAGTAATACTCGGCATTTCCATGTCAACACCAATGGTAATTGCAGTTCCGTCTAACGGATTTTCTGTGAGCGCTATTACTGCGACATCGACTGCTAATCTGTATATTACTCCTATGGCAGATCAATCATGACCAATCAAGTAGCCAATACAAATACTCCAAATACTGTATTTTTGAGCACTTACGCTACTCAACCAGTTATTGCAAGTGGTTTTGGTACTTCACCGACTTTAAAAGGTGTAAGCCCAAACTGTTTTGCGGTTACTGTAGGTACTGGCGGTGCTGCATCTGGTACTTTGACACTTCCCGCTGCTCCAAACGGATGGATGTGTTTAGCTAATGATGTTACTAATGGTTCAGGCTTATTTTTGCAACAGACTTTAAGCACTACAACATCAGTAACTGTAACTGGCTATGGAATTACCACTGGACTTGCAGCAAATATGTCTGCTGGTGATGTCATTGTTATGACTTGCATACCTTACTAAATGACTGCTCCTGCTCTAACTTCAGATCAAAACTTACTGCCTGTTCAGGCATATTTTGACGTTTTTGGGAAATTCCAAACTTTTATTGGGCAGGGGCAGCCATTTTACGCAACTGTAAATCCGTCACAAAGCGGATTGAATATTACAAATAGTACGATTAATAGTACGACTATTGGGTTGGTTACTCCCTCTAGTGGAATTTTTACTAATATCCAAACAAATACAGGATCAATTAGTACAACTCCTGTAAATCCTACGGATATTGTCAACAAAAGTTATGTTGATGCTTATTTACAAGGTTTATCCTTTAAAGCACCAGCTCAAGTAGCTACAACTGCAAATATTACTTTATCCGGATTGCAGACAATTGATGGATATACAACTCTTGTAGGTGATAGGGTTTTAGTAAAAAACCAAACAACCCAACAAGATAATGGGATTTATTTGGCATCTGCAAGTGCTTGGACAAGATCAAGTGATGCTGCAACTTATGCAGAATTGGTAGCAGCGTTTTTGTTTATTGAAAATGGTACATCTCAAACTGGTTCTGCATGGGTTTCGACCATACCGCAAAATGGAACTTTGGGTGTAACACCAATTACGTTTACACAGTTTAGCAATACTGCAACTTATACTGCTGGAACAGGATTAACTCTTTCTGGTTATCAATTTAGTATTACCCCTGTGGGAACTGCTGGAACTTATGGTTCTGCAAGTAATGTTCCAGTATTTGTAACAAATGCGTCAGGTCAGATCACATCTGTAACAAATACATCAATTTCTATAGCTCCTAGTCAAATAAATGCAACAATTCCTAATTTTGGATTAACCAATAGTTCAATTACAGTAAACGGAACTAATATTGCACTTGGCGGATCAGGTACTATTACTGCTACTGCTTCCAATGCTTTAACAATAGGTACGGGTTTATCAGGAACATCTTATAACGGAAGTACCCCTGTAACAATTGCAATAGATAGCACAGTAGTTACTTTAACTGGCTCACAAACATTAACAAATAAAACTTTAACTGCTCCTGTAATTAGTACAATTACTAATGTAGGGACATTAACCTTACCCACATCAACAGATACATTGGTTGGTAGAGCAACCACAGATACATTAACAAATAAATCAATTGCTGCAAGTACAAATACTATTACAGGATTAACAAATAGTAATTTAAGTGGTACTGCTGGAATAACTAATGGTAATCTTGCAAATTCAAGCGTTACTGTAAACGGAACTGCTATTTCTTTAGGAGGAAGTGGAACTGTTACAGCCAATACGCCCAATTCTGTTACTTTTAACAGTAGTGGGACAGGAAGCGCATCTCCAACATCTTTTAATGGTGGGTCTGCTGTAACTGTAAGCTACAACACTTTGGGGGCATCTCCTTTAGCGGGTTCTTCAAGTTTAACAACAGTAGGCACAATTGCATCAGGCACTTGGAATGGATCGGTTATTGGATTGAGTTATGGTGGCACAAATGCCAATTTAACTGCAAACGCTGGTGGAATTGTTTATTCAGGAGCATCTGCATTAGCAATAAGCGCAGCTGGGTCAACTGGACAATATTTACAAAGTAACGGAACTGGAGCGCCTACTTGGTCAACTCCTAGTGCATCTGTAAGTATTTCAGATCAAACATTATCATCAAGCACTTTTTACCCTACATTTGTAAATGCGACAAGTGGTACAACTTCTACAATAGATACTAGTTCTACTAAATTGCAATATGTACCAAGCACAGGAACTTTAACATCTACTGCTTTTAGTGGTTCTGGTGCAAGTTTAACTAGTTTAACTGCTGGTAATTTGTCTGGGACTATACCTAGTGCTGTACTTGGTAATTCTACTGTTTACATTGGAACTACTTCAATTTTATTAAATAGGGCTAGTGGTTCTATTAGTTTAACTGGTACAAATATAGATGGAAGTGCTGGGTCTGCAACTATTGCAACAACATCTACTAATGCATTAAATGTGCAAGTAACAGACAATACATCTAGTTCAAGCACTTTTTATCCAACTTTGTCGCCTGGAACAACTGGATCAACAAACTATGCTTTAGGCACAAGTTCTACAAAATTGAGTTTTGTACCAAACACAGGAACTTTAACCACAACTGCTTTGGTTTCTACTGGTGGAAGTATAGACAACACACCAATTGGTGCTACAACTGCTTCTACAGGTAAATTCACAACCCTAGAAGTTACAGGAACATCAACCCTTGGAGATGCTTCTACTACTTATATTCAGGTGGTAGGGGATGCTTCTTATCCTGCAATTAAAGCGGCAGGAGGAACAAATACACCTCTTGTGTTGCAACCATTGGGTACAGGAGCATTACAAGCACAACAGACTACATCTAGTGCTACAGGTGGTAATGCTAGGGGTGCTAATGCGGTTGATTGGCAGACTAGTAGAACCACAGCAAGTTATGTGGCAAGCGGAGTTTATGCCGCTTTAGGTGGCGGTTTAAATAACACAGTTTCAGGTTATGGTGCATCATTAACTGGTGGAAATGGTGCAGTAATATCTGGTCAATATTCTGCGGCTGTTGGTGGTTATTCTGCCACTACATCAGGATATGCTTCTGTAGTTGTTGGTGGTTTTCAAAATGGCTCAAGTTCACAAACAGGATATTTCAATTTTATTGGCGGTGGACAATACAATACAGGCACAGCAAATGCCACAGTAACCACGCAAGCTACAACAATTGCATTAACTGCTCAAACCACAGTTTATTTATCAAGTACTAATGCAAGCATTAAAGTAGGTCAATATGTGTCGGGTACAGGAATATCAGGACAAACCTACGCAACATCATCTGTAACAACAGGAACTCCTGCGGTAATGGCAACGTCCACTATCTCAGGTACAACTCTTACAGTAGGTTCTTTAACCTCTGGAACAATAATAGCAGGACAAGTATTAACAGGAACAGGGGTTACTGCGGGAACATACATTGTTTCAGGCTCTGGTTCTACTTGGACAGTATCAACATCTCAATCAGTATCCTCTACGACAATAACAGGAACTGCTTATACATTCACAATATCTCAAAACGCAACAACTACTGCTGGTATAACCCTATCTTTCTACACACCTCATGGAGTAGTAGTAGGAGGAGGAAATAACCAAGCAACAGGAGCGTATAGCTTTATTGGTGGTGGTGGTGATGCGGGTACTACTGCAAACAGAAATACTGCTTCAGGCGATTGGTCATCAATTTTAGGTGGTAAATCAGCAATTACTAGAGGTGTAATAGGCGCACAAGCCTATGCTTCTGGTGAATTTTCTGCTCAAGGAGATGCTCAAACAGGTATTTATACTTTAAGGAATACAAGTACATCTGCCACTTTAGTTGTATTAACTGCTGATTCTGGAACTGCTGGAACATTAAATCAAGCAGTAATTCCATCAAATTATGCTTACACATTTAGGGCATTAATTACTGGCAGAAACACATCAACAAACGATACTGCTTCATATCAGATACTTGGTTCAATACAAAATACAAGCGGAACTGTAGCTCTTGTTGGAACTCCAAGTGTAACTACAATAGGATACACAGCAAGTGCATCAACATGGGTTGTTTCTGCAACAGCAGATAATACAAATAAAGCAATAAGTATCAATGCAACTGGTGCGGCAAGTACCACTATACATTGGGTTTGTAAACTTGAAACAATAGAGGTCGGATAATGGCACTTAAACTAAACTTAGGCACAACTCAATTTGGCGCACCAGCACCAGAGGCTTATGCTCGTGTAACCAACTTTTTTGGAAACAAAGACAACATCCAAGTACAGGTATCTGTGCATTTCTCAAAGGATGCTAGAGATTCAAATCTTAGCCCAGTACTGGAACACGCACACTATATTGGTCTTGCAGACTTGGCGGGTAAGGGTGAGCTGATGACTGCAATTTACACAGTTCTAAAAACAATGTCTCAATATCAAGGCGCAACGGACGTTTAATCATGGCTATTAACCAAGACAACGTAGCAGACAAACTTATTCCTACTACTGGAACATTAACTGTTTCAGGAATACTTACTGCTACAACAGTCAATATTTCCACAACTGCAGGGTCTGGCACTACAAATTATTTAACTTTTGTAGCTTCTGCTACTGGTAGTCAGCCTCAATACACAAATACTGGTTTAACTTATAACGCAACAAATAATGCTATTACAGGAGGAGTTCAAGGTGGAACTTTCTAATACATTAATTATTGAAAAAGAGGTATTTTAAATGGAAATTGTTTGGAAAATCCTTGAAATAAGTGCAGAGAATGAGTTAATAACTCATGCTAAGTATCATTGCTCTTTATCTGATGACACAAATACTGTTGAAACAGAGGGTAATTGGTTTTTTACAGACCCTATCATGAATATACCATTTGGGCAAGTTACAGAGGAAATGGTAGCAAAATGGATTGAAGATGCTTCTATTAAAGATGGAGTAAATATTATTACCTCAAGACTGCTAGAACAGTTAAAATCATTAGAAAAGAAAACAGTTGTACCTCCCTGGAAACCACAAGTTTTTACACCTAATATCTAAAAATGGCACAAACCAATTACACTCCAATAATACTGTATAACTCTGGTACTACAGGGAATACTCCATCTACTAGCAATTTAGTTAGTGGTGAATTGGCTATTAACTATACTGATGGCAAACTATTCTATAAAGATAATTCATCAACACTTCAGGTAATTGGTTGGAAAACTACTCCTACAACTGCTGGAGGAACAGGCTTAGTTAGCTATACAGCAGGAGATTTGTCATATTATTCATCTGGCACAGCATTATCTAAACTTGGAATTGGCACAAGTGGGTATGTTTTACAGTCTAATGGTTCTGCACCTGTTTGGGTAGCTCAATCTACTTTGACTGTAGGAAATGCTACAAATGCTGTAAATGTAGGAACAACAGACAACACTTCTAGTGCATCTACTTATTACCCTACTTTGGTTAGTGCAACAAGTGGCAATAATCCAATTACAACTTCAAGCACTAAATTAAGTTTTGTGCCCTCAACTGGTGTTTTAAGTGCTAATGGTGTAGCTTTAACAGGAAATTTAGGAACTGTTACAAGCGTTGCTGCGTTAACTTTAGGAACTACAGGAACAGATTTAAGTTCATCTGTGGCTACAGGAACAACAACACCTGTTATAACTCTTAATGTGCCAACAGCTTCTTCTACTAATAGAGGAGCTTTAAGTTCTACAGATTGGACTACTTTTAACAATAAAGCTCCAGGCGTCACATTCACAACTGGTTATATTCCCTACGGACAAGGGACAACTACCTTAAACCAGTCTTCTAATTTATATTTTGATGGATCAAATTTATTGGTTGGTACTACAACAAATCCAACTGGCAGCAATAATCAAATTATTTGTGCAGGTCTTATTGCTTCAGGTGCTCCCACATCAACTGGTTATTCAAATGTAACTTCTTCTCAGCTTGAAGGGTTTGCTGGTAGGCTTATAGCTAACCATGTAAATGGTACTGGTAGTGGAGCTTTGTATGCTGGTTTTGGATATAACGGAGGTGGTATTGGCTCTATTTCTCAATCAGGCACTACAGGAGTTCTCTACAACATTACATCTGATCGAAGATTAAAATCTAAAATTGAATCATTAACAAATAGCGGAACAATTATTGATTCGTTGCTACCAAGAAAATTTACTTGGAATGAAGATGGTTCTGAGGCAATGGGTTTTATTACTGATGAATATCAACAAGTATTTCCTAATGCTATTACAGGAGAACCTAATGCTGTTGATGAAAAAGGTAATCCAATATATCAACAAGGCGACTTTTCTACTGCAGAATTTATGGCTGTATTAGTAGCAGAAATTCAATCACTTCGTGTTCGATTAAAAGCAGCAAATATTGCATAAGGCAAACTATGACTACATTAATTCCAAAATATGACCAAGGTTCTACTGGGGCAGTAAATAGGCCAATTAATCAAAAACTTGCTGAAACAGTAAGTGTAAATGATTTTGGAGCAACTGGAAACGGGACAACAGATGATACAGCAGCAATTCAAGCAGCCTTAAATGCTTCAAAAAGTGTATATTTTCCTGCTGGAACTTACAAAATAACTTCTACATTAACTTTAACAAGCAGTATGAACATTTATGGCGCTGGTTATAAGGACACCATATTAAATGGTTCTTCCTTGTCAAATACAAGTGCCATCATTTCTTATACTGGTGGGGATCAATTTTCTAGCATTTCAAACATTGGTTTTATAGGAGCAGCTAGTGGCTCAAATGCTATTGGAATTAACGTAAGCAATGGTTATTATGCTTCTTATACAAACCTACAATTCACTAATATGTCTTATGGTATGTATTTGGATGAAGCTGGTTCATGCTTAGTTCAAAATTGTCACTTTACAAATTGTTTGTTTGGCGCACAATGTATGGGTGGTAGTGCATATAACTTTGATGCTTGCCAATTTCAATATGGAACTAATGTAGGGATTAAATTAATTGCTTCTCCTACAACAACTTTTCCTACATCTGCAGTAGTTTCTCAATGTGGATTTACATCCAATGTTGGAATTAATGTGCCAATGATAATTGGCTCATACGGTGGAAGTAGTATTGTTATAGATAGTTGTTACTTTGAAGGTGACTTAAACTATTCTACAACAACAAAAGCATTTAGCATTGGCGATACAGGTAGTGGCAACAATGTTGTGATGGCGGCCATTACAAATTGTAGAATTGCTAGTACAAATTCATCAAAAAGCGTATTTTCTAATACTACTAGGCTTTATTTTGCTAATAATATTGTTGGCGCAGCAATGCAAGTTGATAACACAGTATTAGGTGCTGAATATATTGGTAATGAATTTGATGGAACATTTACTAATAATGCATTAGCGCAAATGACCATTGACTTAGGCACTATTAATACAAATTGGATTAACAATACAAGCTATAGTCAACTTGCTTTAACTCAAAATGGTGTTCATGGCGTTATAGTTAAAACAGACAGATTTATTCCTGATACAGATAATTATTTAACTTTAGGAGATAACGTACATAGATGGACAAGTGTTTGGGCTGTTAATGGAACAATTCAAACTTCAGATAAAAATGAAAAGCAACAAATTGCTTCTTTAACAACTGCAGAACAAGCAGTAGCAAAAACATTAAAAGGATTAATTAAAACTTTTAAATTTAATGATGCGGTTAAATTAAAAGGCGAAAATGCTCGAATTCATTCTGGAATAATTGCTCAAGATGTTCAATCTGCATTTATTGCTCAAGGTCTTGATCCTACAAAGTATGGAGTATTTTGCTCAGACACTTGGTATGAAGTTGATGGAAAAGCAGAAGATAAAAATGGTGTTCGTTATACAAAAGACACTCCTAATGCAATAGAGATTATTCGCCAAGGAGTAAGGTATGATGAATTATTTGCTTTTATTATTGCTGGATTATAAACTTTAAATCATCAATTCTAGACAATCCAATTAGGAGATTATATGGCAGTTAACCTTTCACCTATTGGTGGCGCAGGATGGCAATTTTTTGATAATAATGGTGTTCCATTAGCTGGTGGATTGCTATATACATATTTAGCAGGAACAACAACACCTACTGTCACTTACACATCTGCATCAGGAGGTGTTGCTAATTCGAATCCAATTGTTTTAGATGCAAGTGGCAGACCTCCAAATGAAATTTGGTTAACTGGTCAAATATCATACAAATTTGTATTACAAACAAGTGCTGGTGTTCAAATTTGGTCTATGGATAATCTTAGTGGATTGCCAAGTGCAGGAATAGAGTCATATCAAATAGCTACTGCTAATCAAACAGTATTTACTGGACTTTCCTACACAACTGGAAACAATAGCATGAAAGTTTTTGTAAACGGAAGCAAACAAATTGTTTCTTTAAATTACACAGAAACCAATTCAAGCACTATTACATTTGTAACAGGATTAAATGCTGGTGATGTTGTGGAGTTTTTACAATGACAACTCCTAATGACATTATTAGTAGGGCACTTAAAGACATTGGTGCATTAGAGGCAGGAGAAGTTCCTACACCAGAGGCATCTCAAGATGCTTTTGATATGTTGCAAGATATGTTAGACCAATGGTCTAATGAAGACATGATGGTGTTTTATAAAAATGAAATCATATTTCCAATTACTCCTGGTCAAACTCAATACACTATTGGGCCAGGCGGTCAAATCGGTGCAACATTTACTGGAAGTATTGCTAATAATATTCTCACTATTACTAGCATCCAGTCTGGGGGCATATCTCTTGGTCAAACTCTTAGTGGAACTGGCATTACAGCAGGCACTACAATTGTTCAAATGCTCACAGGGGCGGGAAATAACGTAAATGAGGCTGGTACTTATTTATTAAATACAACTTATGCAACTCCTATAACAAGCGAGTCAATTCGTAGTTATTATCAACGTCCACTTAGACTTAATTCTTGTTTTGTCAGGATTAACACTTATTCTAATGGGCAACCCATTACAAATGGCGGTTTAGATTATCCAGTTTCTGTATTAAATATTGAACAATACGAAATGATTGGTCTTAAAACTTTAAATGGGCCTTGGCCTAAAGCTATTTATTACGAGCCAACGGAAACATTGGGTAATATATATGTGTGGCCTAATCCTAGTCAGGGCGAAATGCACATATTTGTAGATCAGCTATTCCAAAGATTTACAACACAATTTGATAATATCAATCTACCGCAAGGTTACAACATGGCTTTGAGATGGTGTCTGGCAGAACGATTAATGCCTATGTATGGCAAAGCCTCACCAACACAAATTCAGATGATTATGAAGTTTGCTGCACAAGGGAAGTCTACAGTAAAGAGGACAAACATGAACCCTGCAATTGTTTCCACTTATGCAGACTCACTTTTGGTTGGAAGACAAAAAGATGCAGGCTGGATACTTTCTGGGGGGTTCTTTAGATAATGGCTGATTTTGGCTTTGTCGGCCCCTCCTATGAAGCGGCTTCCATTTATCAGGAAGCTCAAGAGTGCATCAATTTCTATCCTGAGATTGATCCTTTAAAGCCTCCTGGTAGTAGAGGTGTAGTTGCCTTGTATCCAACTCCAGGACTTACTTCAATACTTCAGCTTAATAATGCTCCAGTAAGAGGAATGAGAACTCTATCAGGAGGTAAATATTTAATTATTGTTTGTGGTTCATCTGTTTATTCAATTACTTATTCAAATGGTTATGTCTCAACTCAAATAGGGACATTAACCACTTCAACTGGATATGTTTCTATAACAGACAATATTATGAGCAATACAGGTTTAAATGCTTATATTGTTGATGGTGCAAATAGATATTATTGGATAGCATTTACAAATTCTTTTAATATTTTGCCAAGTTCAGATGGGCCGTGGAAAGGGGCAAATGTCTGTGATGTTGTGGATAACTACATTATTTACAACCAACCTGGAACACAATTGTGGGCGGCCACAGACTTGGGATTAGTAACATCTTCTAATGCTTATTATGGTGCTAAAGATGGTGCTCCAGACCCACTTGTATCTTTAATCGTAGATCACAGACAAGTATTTTTACTTGGTGAGTTTACTGCTGAAATGTGGACAGATGTAGGAAATGTAATACCTGGCATTATTAGTTTTCCATTTCAAAGGGTTACAGGAACATCTGTACAGCATGGTATAGCAGCGCCTTTTTCAGTTGCTAGATTAGGTGAACAATTTGCTTTTGTTAGCCAAGACTATAGAGGTCAAAACATTATTGGTGTTATGCAGGGCTATTCTTTTAAAAGAATAAGTACCCATGCTGTAGAACAAACTTTAATGAACCAATATATAGCAGATGCTATTGCTTATACATATCAGCTCGATGGTCATGAATTTTATGTGGTTACATTTCCAACTATTAATATTACATGGGTTTACGATTTAACTACAGAAATGTGGCATAAATGGTTGGCTTGGGATGGAACACAATTTAATAGACATAGATCAAATTGTGGGGCTATTTTTAATAATGTTTATTTGGTTGGAGATTATCAAAATGGTCAAATCTACCAACTAGACAATGCTGTATATACAGAGGCAGGAAATACTATCAGAAGGCTTAGAAGATGCCCACATTTGGTATCAGATTTGCAAAGACAATATTTTGCTGAATTACAGATACAGTTTCAACCTGGAGTTGGATTAGAAACTGGTCAAGGTAATAATCCACAAGCCATGCTTAGATGGTCAAATGATGGTGGTTCTACCTATTCCAATGAGCATTGGTGCACAATTGGAGCTGTTGGTAAATATAGGAACAGAGCAATTTGGAGAAGATTAGGGCAAGCTAGGGACAGAATTTATGAGGTTAGTATTAGTGATCCAGTAAAAGCTGTGATTGTAAGTGCCAACCTTAAAGCGGAAGTTGGTGAAAACTAATGGCTACGTCTAGTTCTAGCGGTAACATTATTTGGCCTAGAGTGCCATTTATTGATCCTGGCTCTGGTCAGCCTGCTTTGCCTTGGTTGCTTTGGTTGCAAAGTCCTAATTTTGTTAGCGTAAAAACTGGGCAACAAACAATTCAAGGTAGTCAAGAAATTACAGGCAACTCAGTAATTGATGGAAATGAAATTGTAAAAGGCACTTTAACTGCTTTAGGTGGTATTTCAGGGGGTACATTTTGAATTTAATTGATATTCCTAATGTTCCAACTAGAGAACAAATTGATAAATTGCAATCTGAAATTTTGCAAATGCCTCAAGCAAAACTTGAAACTGAACATTATTTTTCTGGTGGTATGTATTGCAGAAAATTGACTAGGTCAGCAGGCACTTTGATAGTTGGTAAAGTTCACAAAAAAGATCATTTTTTCTTATGTGCAAAAGGTGAGATTATTGCTTGGAGCGAAGGTGGAATGCGCCATTTGTATCCTGGTGATGTAATTTGCTCAAAGCCTGGCACAAAAAGAGTCACTTTGGCAATTACAGATGCAATTGGTATTACTTTTCACAAGACTAATAAGACTAATTTAGATAAAATAGAAAAAGAGTTAATTGAGCCAGATGAACTAGCTTTGTTTGACTCAAATAATCAACTAAAGGTGCAAACCTTAAAAGGGGAATAATTATGTCATGGGTACTAGGAGCGGCAATTGTTACAGGGGCGGCAATCAACTATGCAGGCAGTAAAGGGCAGGCTAATGCGGCCACTGCAGCGGCCAACACACAAGCAGATGCGGCAAGGGCAGGGCAACAACAGTTGCAACAAAATTACCAAAATCTGTCTCCTCAATTTAATCCTTATTTACAAACTGGAGCACAAGGACTTTCTCAATTACAAGCTCAATTGCCTAGTTTGACACAGGCTTTTGGGCCAGAACAACTTAAAAGCAATTTAGCTCCTAACTATCAATTTATGCTTAACCAAGGTTTGGGAGCACAAAGTCAAGGATTAAATGCTAGTGGTGGTGGTTCTAACATTGGAATTGCAGGAACTAAGTTTGCTGAAGATTATGCATCTAATGCATACCAACAGGCTTTTAATAATTACCAAGCACAACAAAGTAATATTTATAACAAACTAGCAAATGTGGCTGGAATAGGTCAACAGAGCCTAGCTAATCTTTCAAACTTAGCTACTGGAAATGCTACAAACATATCTAACTTGGGGGTGGGGGCGGCTAATGCTCAGGCGGCAGGCATAACTGGTTCTGCAGCGGCAAATGCTCAGGGACTTAGTAATATTGGGTCTAGTTTGACTTTGGCATCTATATTGAATCCAGCTAATCAATCTGGAGCAACTAATTCAATGGGTAATGTACCTTATAACTATATGACTAATACTGGTGGATTTAGTGGTACTTCATTAAGTAATTTCTATACTGGCACAGGAACAAGTGGAGATTAATATGGGTATTCAATCATTTCCAATAGCACAAATCAATCCTCCAACAACTACTCCTGTTAAAGGAACAAGTTTGGCTGACATGATGAACACTGCATCATCTGCACAGCAATTTCAACAAGCACAACAATTAAATCCTTTGGCTTTGCAAAAGGCTCAAGCTGATTTAGAGTATTCACAAGTTCAAGCAAAAAAAGCACAAGCTACTTTAGACCCAGAAATTGAACAAAAAAAAGCAGAATCTGCAAAAGCATTAGTAGGTTTAAATTCTGAACAACTTAAAAATGCTAGAGAACATCTTGCTAATTCATCTAGAAATTTGCTTGAATTATTACAAAAACCTAAAGTTACAGCAGATGATATTAAAAATCATGTTATGAAGACAATGACAGATGCTGGAGCACCACAACAAGCTATTAACTTGGCATTACAGAATTTACCAACTGGTGGAACAACTTTAGAAAATAAAGCATTTATTGCAAAACATGCTACTAATTCTTTGAGTGCTGAAGCGGCAATGGACAAACTCCTACCATCAGCCACTATGACAACTGAAGGAGGAACAATTACTCCTAGAGTTATGGGTAATGAATTATTGACTGGTAAAGCTCCTGGAACAGCAGTTGGTACTCCAATTACAATGACTCCTGCCCCATTAGGATATGGTCAAAGATATGAGGCTACAGGTAGAGTTGACCAAAATAATAATCCCACTGCTTATGTAAAAGATGCACAAGGTCAGATTCTTGGTGAAGTTACTATTCCTGCTGGAGTTAATCAAAATCAAATTACTCAGCCTAGTGGAGCACAAAAAGGTAATATGCAACCAGGCAATACTCAGCCTGCAATTAATCAACCTCCAGCTAATGCTCCATCTAGATTAGCTCCTTATGAGACACCTGAAACAGTTGCTACAGAAAGAAAAAGGCAACTTGATACTATTGCTCAAAGGCAAACTGTTCCTCAAAGCACATATAACTATAACCAAATTATTGATTTGGCTGATAAATCTATTACTGGTGTGGGTGCTCAAGCAATTGCAAAATTGGGTGGTGGTTATGCAGGAATACCTTGGAAAGCTGATGAAGCAAGTAATCTCCAACAACTTGGTCATTTTATGGCTTTGCAAACTGGAAACCTTGCACAACAAGCTGGTTTAGGCACAGATCAAGGAAGATCAATTGCTCAAGAGCAAATTGGAACTACTAATTGGACTTCAGATGCAATTAAAGCTACAGCTAGAACTAATAGAGCATTAACTACTGGGATAGATTTGTATGGATTAGGAATGAGTAATGCTATTAAAAAGGCAGGAAACAATCCATTAGCAGGCAGAGATTACACAGAAAAATGGTCTTCAGTTGCTGACATTGATGCATTGAAATATTATGATGCTATAAAAAATAAAGACAAAACAGAGATTAGGCAGATTGTGGATAAGGTGGGTGGCCCAGAGTCCAAGGGCTATGCTGACTTAATCACAAGATATAACAAAATTTATTCACTTGTAACTGGTGGTCAATAATGGCTATTCTAAGTTTAGATGAGTTAAATAATGCAGTTGATGAGGTATATGGGAAAAAACCCAAAACTGCACAAGACATAATTGCACCAAAGAAAAGTAGCATGACTACTTTTAATCCAACTCAGCCAATGGCTGATGCTGTGACTCAAACCAGTTCTACTCCAGAAATATATCATCCATTTGATTTGCATAAAGCTGTTTTAGATACTTATGCAGAACCTCTTCCTCCAGAGCCAAGAGGTAGAGTTACAGGCTTTTTGGGTGATGTAGGTAAAGGTTTGGCATCTCTTGCTGATGTGGCTTATTCTCCTGTTCCTACTGTTCTTGGAAATATGGCACAAATAGGAGCTAGAGTTAATCAGATGTCTCCGCAAAAAGCTGAAGAATTAGGCCAAAAAGTTAGTTCTTTGTTTGAAAAGCCATTTGGTAAGTTGTTTGGTGTTACTGAAGACCCCGCATATAAACAAGAACTAACTAACAAAATTACACAAGTAATAGGTGAATATGGCAATAAAGGTGCAGATTTTATTGCTCAAAAAACTGGTTTACCTGTTCAAGATGTAAGAGCTATGCTTACTACAGCAAGTTTTGCTATTCCTGAAATTGGAACAGAATTAAAACCTGTTGTTAAGGCAGTAACAAAGCCTGTTGTTGAGGAAGCTAAATTAATATCTGGAGCTATAGGTCAGAAAGTTCCTAAAGTCAAAATTGAACTTCAAAAGCAATTAGAGAAAAAACAAGTTCCTGAAATTACTCAGAATCTTCAGCAATTAGAACAAGATTTTCAACAGAAAAAAGCTAACCCAACTGGTGCAGAAACAACTCAGCAAGTTATACAAGAAGATAATGCTCCAGCAGTTGTACAAGACTTGGGTACTGCCAAACCTACAACTCCAGATGCAGAATTTAAAGAAGTTCATTATGGTGAGGCTGGTCTGCCATTGGATGAGCAATATGCTAGAGCTAAAACAGCTCAAAAAATATTGGGTGAAGATCATCAGGCTGATTTATCTGCTATTGAAGGTAAAGGAAAAGAAAGAGCCACAAACTACCAGACATCCAAAACTGATACAGCTCTAGGTAATTACTTGGCTGAAAGATTTGCTGATGAGCAAAATAGAATTAATGCTTATCAACAAAAATTAGTTAAAGATACTGGTGGAACATTAGGTCTTGATGAATCTTCAATATATAAAAGAGGAAATACTATTATTCAACCTCTAAAAGATTTAGAAAACTATTTTGATAAAAAGACAAGTGAGATTTACAATGCTAGAGATGAACAAGGAAAATCTGTTCCTGTTTTTACTAGCCATATAAATCAAGTATTAAATGATCCAACATTATTGCCATTAGGTGAAAATTCAAAATTAGCTGAAGCATCAAAAGCAAAACTTCAAGAACTTAAAATGCTTGATGAAGATGGTAATTTATTGCCTACTAATGCTCATATTTCTGAACAATTTAGAAAATGGCTTAATGGTAAAAATGTTTGGTCACCAGGAAATGCTGGTATTCATAGGGCATTAAAAGAAGCTGTTGATGCTGATGTATTAGACACTATTGGTGGAGATACACCACTTTATAAAGATGCTAGAGCATTAGTTGAACTAAGAAAAAATACATTAGATAACCCAAAAGGAATATCTAATATATTGGAATCTAGTGGACCAAATGGCATAAATAGAAAAGTACAAATTGAGAAAATACCTCAAAACATTACTAGCATGCCTGTGGATCAATTTACTCATGTAATTGATACTTTAAAAAGTATGCCTGATGAATTGCAACCTAAAGCTCAAAAAGCTATTGGTGAAATTAAATCTCATTTTTTAAATCAGATGTCTGACAAAACACCTGAAAAATTGACTACATTTTTGAATGACAATAAAGAAGTGATGAATAGATTATTTTCTTCAGAGGAAATGGAGAATATAAGAGATTATCATAATGCTGTACATATTTTTAAAACCAATACTGGTTATCCTGGTGCAGCGGTTCAAAAAATAAATGTAGAAAAAAAACTTGGTCAAAAAGTAGGTGAATTTATTGTTAATAAGGGATTGCCAGTGGTTGCTGAAACAGTAACTGCTGGTCATGGCATGGGATTGCCTGCTCTTGCAACAAGCCACTATCTTGAAAAAATGACAGCTAAAAAGACTATTAAAACCCAGGCTGAAGCAGAAAAACAAGCCTTTGAAAATGCTCAAAGCAGATTTATTCCAATTAAAGACCTATTGAAACCATGAGCACAGAATCACCAATTGACATGTTTAAGTACGGCCAATTGGTCGCAACTGTTGAAACTCTTGAAAAAAAGATCGACAAACTTGAGGCTTCTGTTTGCCAATTGGTTGAACTTGCAAACCGATCCAAAGGTGGGTTTTGGGTGGGCATGATGGTGGTATCTGCTGTTAGTTCGTTTATTGGTTTTATCGTTCATTACTTGACGGGGAAATAAAATCGACCCCTTTACCCTTGCAATGATGGCTTTCTCTGCTGTAAAAAGCGGAGTGGCTGCTTACAAGGAAATTAAATCTACTGGTGGTGAAGTAGTCAAGATTGTCAATGAGTTGGGTGGTGCGCTTGGTAATTTCTTTGACCATCAAGAAAAAGCGCACAAGGAAGCGGAAGAACAGAAAAAGAATCCCCCCAAAGGTAAGTCATTACAAGCTATTGCACTAGAAAATGTATTGCGTAGAAAGCAATTAGAACAGGCTGAATACGATTTAAGGCAAATGTTGGTGTATGAATCCCCTCCAGAACTCGGTGCTGTATGGACAGAATTTGTAGCGGAACGTCAAAAATTAACGACAGAACAAGCAAAACATAACGCTATATTAAAAAAAAAGAACAAGCTAACGAAAGAAGAAGAGCTGAACGGCTGGAGAAGTGGAATATTAGAATTGCAATTTGTGTTGCGGTCTTGGTGGTCATCCTCACATTTGCAGTATTGATGTATGAGATTAATCAAGATTACAAAAACAAGAAAAGCGGACAGGACTGGCACATCATGTTTATGAAACACTATTATGACGACTCAATAAACGCAGAATGTGAGCACTTATTCAGACAGACAGGCTATTGGCCTAAATATTGTAAGGACTGATATGGATTGGCTTAAAACGATTGAACAACTAGCACCAACAATTGCCTCAGCTCTGGGTACTCCAGTTGCGGGTATGGCGGTATCTGCGCTTGAATCTGCGCTAGGAATGAAGTCTGAGGACATTCAAAAGAACATTGAAGACAGTAAATTAACTGCCGAACAAGTTGCATCTATACAACAGGCTGAGATTGCGTTGAAAGCTAAAGCGCAAGAATTGGGTTTGAACTTTGAACAAATGGCAGTTCAGGACAGGAAATCTGCTCGTGATCTGCAGCAAAGCACCCATTCTTTTATACCTCCTGTTTTAGCTGTGTTGGTTACATTTGGATTTTTTGGTATATTGGTAGGGCTGATGATGGAGACATTTAAAACATCTGATGCTTTGCTTTTAATGCTGGGTTCGCTTGGGACTGCATGGACGGCAATCATGTCTTTTTATTTTGGTAGCTCTGCAGGCTCACAAGCCAAGGATGCAATGTTACATAACTCACAACCAACAAAATGATTAATTCAAGAAACTTAGATGATCTACTTCCGCAAGTTAAAGCAAGAGTTGAAGATTTTATTAAGGCTTGTCAGCATAATGGCATCGACATCTTGG
>Ga0208388_1000086_pt1 | contig 26825 bp, 45 predicted proteins | sample CryBogCBH18Jul07_FD_185511 | JGI IMG/M metagenome (GOLD analysis project Ga0208388, IMG submission 185511) | Freshwater microbial communities from Crystal Bog, Wisconsin, USA - CBH18Jul07 (SPAdes) (version 2) | ecosystem: Environmental > Aquatic > Freshwater > Lake | place: Crystal Bog...
GTCCTCCTGAACCGTTGTATCCCCAAGCGTACAAGTGCGGCGCAGGCGGTACAGGCCACTTCCCCTGCGCCACGGCATCAGTCGCCTGACTTGTTGTCCAGACTCCAGAGTATTGGGTGTATGGGTATGAGACTGGCATATTAGTAAGCTAGAGCCAAAGTTTGATTTCCGCCTTGACTAATCTTTGCCCAATTAGTTAAAGCGCCAACTTGTTTCGGGGATGAATACCTTGTTGTATTCCCAAGTCCTAATTGACCGGCACTATTGGCACCCCAAGCCCATAGAGTTCCATCTGTTTTAATGGCGATAGTAGAAGCAGCATTACTTGATACAGTAGACCAATTAGTAAGTGATCCAACCTGTTTGGGGGAAGAATATGAAGTTGTGTTATTTAAACCAAGTTGACCACTACTATTGTATCCCCAAGCCCAAAGAGTTCCATCAGTTTTTATACCAAATGAAAAATCTCCAGATATTACGTATTTTGACCAATTTGTTAATGCGCCAATTTGTTTGGGTGAAGAGTAGGCGTTCGCATTGCTTAAGCCCAATTGACCATAAGGATTGTTACCACAAGCCCATAACGTGCCATCAGTTTTTAAAGCTAAAAAAGAGTACCCACCAGCAGAAACTGAAAGCCAGTTAGTCAATACTCCCACTTGCTTTGGTGAAGAGTAATTCGTTTGATTCCCAAGACCTAGAGTGCCTACATTATTCCTACCCCAAGACCATAGAGTTCCATCCGTTTTAACTGCAAAAGAACAATATCCTGAAGTACTTGCATAAGACCATGTTGTCAAAGAGCCAATTTGCTTTGGGGATGAATAACTTGTTGTGTTTCCAAAACCCAAAGAACCATAATTACCATAACCCCATGACCAAAGAGTACCATCGGTTTTAATCGCTAATGCAGTAACCCCTGAGCCAGTCCCGGGTTGAGAAATACTTGCCCAGTTAGTCAATACTCCCACTTGCTTTGGAGATGAATATGAAGTTGTATTACCTAAGCCTAATTGACCATTTCCATTAGCACCCCAAGCCCATAGTGTGCCGTCTGTTTTAATTGCTAGTCCAGAATAGCCACCAGTTATAACAAGCCAATTAGTTAAAGCGCCAACTTGCTTAGGTGATGAATATGAAGTTGTATTTCCTAGTCCAAGCTGTCCATTATTATTTGAACCCCATGAATATAAACCATAAGTATACGAAGGCGTAGGCGCAACCAGCGGGTTGAACGCCCCGTCTTGCATCCATGCGCCAACGTACCTATTGCTCATATCAGGTGTAGGCTTCAAACACAGCGGTAAAGGTCAGCGCATTGGCTGTTCCCGAAATCACCGCTAAGGACTGGTTCTCAGTAATGTACAAGTCTGTCGTCTTATCCACCACAATCAGCGAAGCATTTGCTGGCACCGAGATCTGGTAGCAAGGATAAGAAATAACCGTTGCCGAGCCGTAGGTGGCATTGTTACCAACAGCCACTGTCGCAGCCACAGCCGATGCGGTCGTGTTCGCTACGATGATGCCAGTGATCTTGTTAACGGTGTTCGTGGCAGGCGTCAAACCCGTCAGCGAAGTTGTACCGTTGTAAGTCCAGCTTGTCGTGGCCGAAGTGGTAGAGGGAACCACATACGCAGTGTTGCCGTATATGGACGTTATTGCGGCGATATTTGGATTTGCCATGTTAGAACCCTAAAGTCATTGCGTAAGCGATTGCCTGAGCCTTTGTTGTGCCCGATGGCGTGGACCATGTTGGCGCAGCACTAGCACCACCAGATGTTAACACTTGGCCTGACGTGCCGTAAGAAACAGATGCCAATGGACCAATACCAAACTGCCCCGATGTACCAAACACAAACGTGCCCACACCGCCGTTATAAATTGACAGAGGCAAATACGTACCAGTACCATTAATGCCAGATACCAACTGCACATCAGTCGTGCCATTCGTTGCAATCAGAATCTTTGAGGCATTTGTTGGGTTGCTGTTGTTAGTTGCTTGCCAAGAAGCCGCTGTGCTTGTGCCGTTGGGCAGCGCATAGATACCTGTCGAACCGTTGACCGTCCCCGTTTGGAACGCCGTGCGGCTGGCGAACGTAGCATTGCTAAAGTCACCTTGAAACAATGACCCAGTACCCGCAGTACCCAGCGTCAGGTTTGTGCCATTGAATGTCAGGTTGGCTGATATGCTTAGTGCGCTGGTTCCGTTACCGTATGGGATGTAGTTGGTAGTAACCGTAGTCAAACCAGTGCCGCCATTGCCCACAGGCAAAGTACCCGTCACACCAGTAGTCAGAGGAAGGCCAGTAGCGTTTGTCAAAGTGCCAGAACTTGGCGTACCCAGTGGACCGCCAGAATATACCGCCTGCTCAGATGGGTAGGTAACGAACATCGTCACCGTGCCGCTAAACGTTACAGCACTACCAGAGTTGCTTGAGGATAGGATGGTCGTGCGGGTTAATGTAGGCCCAGTCGTTGAATACGTACCAAGGCCCACTTCCCAGTTACCGGAAGTGTCAGTAGCACCGTAGTAAGTTGTATTACCATTACCAACAACCGCAAACGCCTGATACCCAGTCACGTTCCCCGTAATGGTAAAACTGACCGTGGTATTAGCCGTCCCGGTTTGTTGGACTCTATCCGCAAGAACTAGAGCCATTTAGGACTCCTTAAGAAGTAGCTGTCGTGCTGTATGTAACGCTTACTGTATCACCAGCGGTAGTTGTTTTGGCAGTGCCAAACAAGCCTTCTGAGTACAAAGTACCAGCAGTCGAGCTAAATGTCGAAACAGCGCCAGTACCCAGAACCAAGAAGCAACCGTAAACCGTGCCGCCGCCACCAGTGATGGTGTAAGTAATAGCTGTAGCAGTGCTAGAAGTCACGTTCGAGGGCGTAGAGCCTGTCGAGGTAGACGAAGCAAACACAGCAGTACCACGGTTACCAGCACCAGAAACAGTGTAGTTGGTGAACTCAGTCCATGTGTGCGAAGCCATCGTGTCCGTAGCAGCCGCAGTGAACGAGTTGGAAATCAAGCCGAGGTAAGGGCCAGTCACAGAGTACGAGCTACCTTTGAGTAAAGTATCCAGCATCAACTGTTTACCAACAGCGACCACCAGATTGGGGAATTCAGCGTCCCACTTCAGGTTACCGTCTTTGTCACGGCACTCAACGTGATACCAGCCATCAACGCCCATACCTTCAGGGATCTGAGCGTTGGCTTGGAGAGTAGCGACTGCGTGATCCCCAAAGTTAGAAATTTCATTAGACATAGTGACCCCTTAAATTAAGCGCTTCTGATTAGCGCAGTTGAGTAAGTATTGGTAGGCATCGTTACCGTAAACGTATTAGCACAGGTTTTGTCTGAGCCAAAATCAATCACAGCAATCGAAGCGTTGGACGCCGTAGCATCATAAATCAAAGCACACCGTGCAGTAAAGGCCGCTGGACTCCAAACTACATTAGCCCAGTTAACATATGCCACGCTATTTGTAGAGTCATAACTGATAGACACACCAGTCATCAACTGACCACCAGCGGTGTAACCCGTTCCAGTAATCTCATTGGTAGAAGTGTAGGCAGCAGTGTTCTGGTTTAAATTGGCATTGCCGTTATACAGCGCCATGTAAATCTGGTCTGAGGCAAGATTGAACTGACCGTTGTACAGCCCAACTTTAAAACTTGTCGTTTGACCCTGAAGGATAGACATTTATTAGGTAACCTTCTGGCGATATTGACCGCTGCGATAGGCATCAGATCTTTCAAGACCATCACCCAGACGTTTAGCTTGTGCAAGCGCTTCTTTGAATTTTCCATCATACAAAGCAACCATATCTTGCTCACCCTTCATAAAGGTGATGGCTTCAACCAAAGTGCCATACAGCAGCGCCGCATCGTAGTTGTCACCCAGCCAAGTAGTGCCCGTACCTTGGTTTATGCTGGAAACATTAATGGTAAACCCACTGCCAACGCTAGTGCTAATAGATAAAGTATCACCAGCCACATAGCCTGTTCCTCCCGTTTCCAAAATCACAGAAGTAACCACATTGCCGGTAACAACAAGTGTAGCCGTAGCGCCGGAACCAGTGCCACCCGTTAAGGATTGATTGTAATAAGTGCCGTTACCGTAGTTAGACCCAGACGCAATAATATTGCTCAATCCAGTAACAATCCCAGGAATGATAGATGGCGGGTAGAAGAAATAGTGCAGCTCAACGTTATAGTTTTGATCAGGCGTAGGGCCAACCATGAACGACAATTCATTTTGCTGTGAGTATTGGGGGCCAAAAATGGCGTAGTGGGTAGGAAAACCTGTCACGCCGGGGTAGGGAAACGCTTCACGAATGAAGTTAACGTCTTTGTTTAGCAGGTATTGGTATGGGCCTTGGAAGGTAACAGTACCAGTAACAGATGCAGAATTAACAACATTCAAAGTTATGGTTGTTCCAACAATCGCAAACACAATCGCACCAGCACCAATGCCTGATCCTGTGACGTTTTGACCAACTGCTATACCGCTAACATTAGAAACAAAAATGGTATTTAAACCTGCTGATCCCGTGGCCGTAGTGCTGGTAATTGAGTACGCTGCCAACGAATAAGTTGACAGGTAGTCATTTGGCGCAGACAAATAGGGGTTATTTGTCGAAACGTTGCCCGTTACGTTCTTACGCAACGAAGGAAACTGGATATCGTTGTAAATCCTAAGTTCAGCTTGCTCAATAAACGTGTTAACGTCTACCGTTGAGAACGTATTCTCGGTATAGTCTTGAACGGCAGTGACAAGCTGGTAGTAATTCACGCCATTGGTCCTCGGCTCATGCGACCTTTAGTGGCTGCACCAGCACCACGCATCTCAATACCGCTTGTTTTCTCATGAGAAGTACCAAAAGACACGCCATTTGGCAAAGGATCTCTGAGATCTACGTCTTTTGCAGCTTTATCTGTAGCATACGTAACAGAATCCATTTTTGCTTGGAAACTAGCTGCGTCATAACGCTTTCCAGACATGGTATGAGCTGGTGCATACTCTTCAGCAGGTCCATTAGACTTGCCTTTTGAGTCACCAGTAACAACTTTAGGGCTGTTTTTGGTGGTTGGTTTGACTTGGGGCTTCATTTCTTGCTCCCTTGGTTGGCAACACGTGCCAAATTGCGACCAACAGCCTTCTCTTCACCGCTGGTCACACCACCTTTAGCCATTTTTGTCACAGGTTTACCCTTGTGCATATGATGTTCATGTTTATGAACCTCTTTAGCAGCCTCTTTGTCAGCAATTTTGACAACTTGTTTCTTGTTCATAAACACTCCTAAGTGATTGTGATTGTTACTGTACCAACAGCCGTAACTGTAGTCAAATAATTTGGCGTTAATTTAGCATCAAAATAGCTGGCTCCACCAATTGGATTCCAACCCCACTGCGTATCTCTAGATCCACCAGAAGAATAACCATTTACATCGGTCCCAGATGTTTCATAACTTACATCTGGCCTTGGCTCACGCACTGCTTGCGGATCATTAACAGGATACAAACCCAAAGACAGCTGTGGTTGATCTGGATCCCAGCACTCTGGGCAAACCTTGATGTTATACAGCTTTGTCTTGATAATTTCTTTACGTAACTGATGCAGTTTGTACCGTTGACCGCACCGATCACACTCTGCAATCGCATTTTTGCCAGAAGAATACTTATTCGGCATATGACTACCTCATGTAGAACATATTCCGAGGCACAAACCTAATAGCCGCTTTCTCTCTATCTTCTTGTGAAGCCAAATCCCACTGTAAGTCGTAGTCTGCTTTAAGAGCTATCAATCGGTTTGGATCTACTCCCGGCAGCTTCATGCCCAAGTAATAGGCCAAACCAGCAGTCATGCAAGGTATAAACCGGAAAGGGATATCATTGATGTTAGTACCCTTACCTGCGTCTTGGATACGGCGCAAACGCCAGTAAACAAACGTGTAATTCCCACCAGCATTAGGTGTAGGCCACACATTGATGTTGGGCAAGTTAGGAACAAATACTGGGGTGCCAGCAGATTGAGCTGCAGCCGTTGTACCAGCTTGACCACGGTAGCAATTAATCAATTGATACGGCGATGTTGTACTAACGTTAGGATAGTAAATAATCTCGCTGCCCAGCTGGATGTAACCAGTAGCAGCCAAATCAGTTAAATTAGTAGCGGGAGTTAACTGGATCGTAGTGTCTGTTGCACTGATGCCAGTTGTTGTTCCATTCCCATACAAGAAGTATTGCGTTGGATTGGTATTGCCAGATTGACGGTTGATCCAAACCTGAATTGGACGACCAACTGCAAGTTTATTAGGGATCGTTGAGTACGTATCTTCTGAGATACGGCTGATGTTAATGTCAATCTGGTTTTGCAACGTACCCTGACGAATCACATGACTCAACAAGTCAATTGTGTCCACCGGCAACGGGTAAGTGATCTGACCAGTGTTAAGAGGAATCTGTCCCTCTTCTACGGTCCATAGGTTGATACCACGGTTAGCCCATTCAACAGTCAGAATGTTTAAGCTGCGTGTTGCTGTACGAAGGTCATAGCCAGTTCTTAGTTCTTGGCCGCATCTTTCAAATGCTTCCTCAACTAAATCAGTAATCTGCAGATTAAAGACAGAACTACCAGTGGTATAGGCCATGATCAGTGCTTAAAGTGTTTCATTGTTTCAGCAAGTCTAGCACGTTGACCAAGTTTTCCCGGCTTCTTAGCAGCTGCTGCCAACTTTTTAGCTGGGATGGTGTGGCCTTCTTTAACGCCAAGCGCTTCACGCAAAGCGCCAGCCTTCTTAATGGCGTGTTGAATCCATTTCTCAGCCATGATTAACTCACTTGGGTAGGTTCAACATTACCAGCAGCTTTGTACTCTTCATAAGCTGGACCAGCTGCAATTGTTACATCTACAGGAGCAATAACAGGAATTGGTTCAGTAACAACTTCAGCAGAATTAACATTCTCATGTGAGAATGTTGTTACTTCAGCAACAAAGTTACTCACTACTTTTTTTTGATCGTCACTGGCCTTCAAACCTTTGATCTGAAAAAAAGCATCAATAACAGCTGGATCTTTACCAAGGTACTCAACAAATTCGTTAAGCAGCTGATGTTCTGCGCTATCAACTTGGTGACCAGTGCTTTTTACATGCTTGAAGACTCGTTCAAATAAGTTCATGATTTTCTCGCTGCTCTCATGTTGTCAATTAAGTTTGGATAAGGTCTACCTGCAGCCTTAGCCATAGCTTTGGCCTGAGACTTCTTTGCAGAACTCATTTTCTTAGGCTTACCCAAACCTTTTGGCCTAGGCTTATCCCAGACCTGTCCACCCTCTTTATAAAGGTCAACAGCGTCAGGGTTATCCGTTCTGTGGATAACTTTTTTATGAGGCATCTTGGAAGGGTTCATTGAACCCATTCCACGACTGGCTCTCATTTGTGAGCCTTACCGCCGCCACACATGTGATGCACGTGATCCATGTGGTGCTTGTGGTGTTCAGCGTGTTTCTTGAAATGATGCTTGTGATGTTTATGCGTCTCAGTTTCGTGTTCCGCAATAAATTCATCATGGCGCACCATGTCAGGACCATGAGCTGGTTCTTGATGCTCTTTAACCAAATGGGGTTTCATAAGAGTTCTCCTTAACAGAACTTAGTCTTGGTATGACCACGTTGGGCAATACCATCAGCACGGTGGTGAGTAGCGCCACCATGAGCCATCTTCTTAACGTGACCACCACGCTTCATGCCTTCTTTTTCAAAAGACTTGATGTTGTGTTCGGTTTCAATAGGTTCTACTTTGCCGCTGTCGCCAAAGTTTTTACCACGGGTATGACCTTTTTTCTGGTCAGTGTGTTCGCCGTGCTTCAAATGTTTTTCGCCAGCCTTGATAGACTTGCCATCAGCAAAACCGCCATGAGCCATTTTGTGGGCTTTGCCACCATGTTTCATTTCACTGGCTTCATGCTCTTCTTCTTTAGCAATACGGCGCAATTCTTTGGCTTGGTTCATTTCGTGCATCTTTTCAGAAGCATGACCACCATGAGCCATTTTGTGAGTTTTGTGATGGCCTTCGTGCATTGCCATATGGTGTTCAGCCATAGACAAATGGTGATGAGCCAAATGTTTGTGATGAGCTTTGGACAAGCCACCATGTTTCATGCCACCGCCCATAGGAGCGCCACCAGCTGGGGGCATAGGAGCAGCCGGGGCTGCAGACGGTGCTTGCATGGCACGAGCTGCCATAAGCGCCATCGCTGGATTAACACCACGTTTTTTTGTAGCCATATCAATACCGCCTTTACTAAAATGTTTGCCTTTATCGGCATTTGCAAAATCCTCGCCTACCGACTGAGGAACTCCCACTTTCTTAGCAAAAGCCTTGTTATGGGCAATTGCCTCCATGAAATCATGTTGCTTCTTACTCTTACTTGGCATCACTTTGTTCCTTGCTGAATAAGCTGGTCAATTTTAGCTTCCAGCTTGTTAAAGCGTTGGTCAATGTGGTCAGTAATTTTGTTAAGTTCGTCATTGGTAACGTATCCTTTTGCAATTTCTTCTCTAGTACGGTTGAGCAATATCTCAAGACGTTTTAAGTCATTAGACTTCTCTTTGAGAAAAAAAGCAACCATACCCAATACTAGGGATAAGCCACCAGACCAAATCATATTCGCATCCATCTCAGCACTTCCATGCCCGTAGGCTTTTATTGATCCGTGAATCTGGATCATTGGCAGTCTTTGAGCTAGTCAGCTTTTTCTTCATACCCTCCATGCGAGCGCAGAATGAGTCTTTGCGTGACCCGCCTTCTGGTTGCGGGGGCTTCAGATTCATCCCTTGCTTTTTGGCGCTGGCTCGCCCCTTGGCGTTTAATCCACCATTCGGGTTCTTGCCTTCTTTGCGCTGCCATGCTGGAGTAGCCATGATTAGCTCACAGAGTTAACTATTAACTTACCAGTAACAATGATGCCCACAGCATAAGTGCTTGCACTTGTCTTCAATTGCCATTGAATGTCAGTTTTTTCAACATAAGCAAATGGGTCTGCTACTCGGCTGGCGGTGTAAATTGAAGTAAACGGTTGTTGCAACACCAAGGATTGAACACCGGTGCTATTGTTAATTGCTTGCACTTGGTATGTAAGGTAGTTACCGCTGGTGTAGCTATTTGACGTATTGGCCTCTACCCAGTCCAAGTAGAACGTATTGTTCGCTGGGACTGTATAAATAGTGGACTGCGACTTACCAACAGTAGCATTGATTTGCGCCAAAGTATTGGAGCTTTGCTTTGCGGTAATTGTTCCAACGTTAGACACTTGGCCAGATGCTACGCCAACCATTTGCAGGCTGTTCACACGAAAGTAGCTTTTGGCCGTAGTAACACCAGTTACCCCATTCAAAATAACTACTTCTGATACAGGGTTAAAGTTAATATCCAAACCATTGATAAGCACAGCAGCTGGAGACACATCAGATGCAGAGCTACTTGCAACCGTTAATGTTGTAGCAGTTGTTGGATACGTGTAAGTACTTGCGTTTTCCCAAATTGGAATAAACGCTGTCGTAACAGAACCTTGATAGCCAAAAAGACTGACCGTTGTATGGCCTGTGATTTGACCACGCGCAACCTGCAGGTCAAAGGGTTCGTACTTTGACTGTCGGCTAATTGAATTAACGGCATTGTTTGTGCCGGGAATACCGTTCGGGCTTTGAACTGCCATATTGATCTCCTTAGTTACAAAGAGGGGGCCGAAGCCCCCGGATCAATTAGTCAAAGTTACCGTAGGGGTAAGTAGTCAGCGTACCGATGTTATTGTCGGGTTGTGTGTAACGCAAGGTCACGTTCACTTGACCAGCAATTGAAGTAGCTGTGTTCAAAGCTGTACCAACCAAAGCAATTGTAATCACAACTTGCGACAAGTTAGGGGCTGTACCACCTTGATAAATATCGGTAGAAGTGGCTGTTTGGTTACCAATCTGTGTGCCGGTGAAGGTAGCCAGTGCTTGACGGCCAACAGCGTTGGAAGTAATGGCAGCAGTTTGGAAGTAAGCAGCATTACCAGCAGCAGCTGTGTAGTTGTTGCTTGCCAAGAACTGAACCGAGGTCAAAGAAGCGGTGCCGCCTGTTACTGAGAATGCTGTAGCAATATCAAAGAAGATATCGTCCAGATCAGCGCCAGTGGGCAAATAGAACACAGCACCACGGTAGATGTTGGTGGCTGTATCAGCAGGAATGGTTTGTGCTGTTGGGGTAGCTGTTGCCGATGGCACAAAGACTGTGGCATTGACGTTAGGAACGCCGTTAGAAGCAACAAATTGGCCCGAAGAGCCGCCGTATGTAGAAGTGCCAACAACAGCGTTAGCAATATTAATATCAACGTTTTGAACCAGTTGCGAGTAACCAACGTTACGCAAGGGACCAAAACGAACATCGCCAGATAAAACTGGTCCATCAAAAGTACTACGTGCCATGACAAAAGTCCTTATGCAAAAGTTACCTTGTTAATCGTTGCATCGTCTGCTGGGCCAGTGGCAACAAGGTCGAATTCCCAGATACGTCAATATACAGCAAAAGAAAAGGGGGCGCAAGGCCCCCTCGTTCAAATAATCTAAAAAGATTAATAAGAACCGTACACGCCCAATGGGTCAGAAACACCAAAGGAATAACGCTCACGAGACTTGTAACGAACGTTACCAGTATCAAAGTCGCCGTCCATGCTGTTTTGCAAAGGTGTACGAACAAACATCTTCAAACCGTTAGGCACGTCAGTGGTCAAAAACCATGCGTTAGTAGCGGTCAAGAAGTGGTTAATCGTATAACCTTCAGGGATCGAACCATTGTTTTCAATGGCGTTGATATCGTTGTTGTTAGTACCAACACGCAGTTTGGTTTCCAACAAACGAGTAGCAACGAATTGCAACGCTGGGGGAACGATCAGTTTCTTGGGCTTTGCAGCGATCAACAGGCTACGCTCATCAGTCCATGCAGCGATTTGAATCACAGCGTTTTCCAACGATGTTTCATTCAAGTCAGCAGGGGTGCTGGGCGTGTTGGCGTTAGTGCCGCCAGAGATCAGTGGGTGAGCTGTCGAGAACAAAGGCTGGCCGTCACCATAGGTGAAGGAGCTATTGAAACCGTTATTCAACACGGCTGCAGCTTTCACCTGTTTGGTGTAAGCCATAGCACGGGCCAAGGCTTTGGTGTAACGACCAGACAACGAGTCATACAAGTTATCTTCAATCGCTTCTTCAGTCAGGCTGAAGCCCAAAGCAATGGTTTCGTGGTTGTAACGAGCAGTCCATGCTTCTTGGCCGTTGTCATAAGCGATGGCTTGACCTTCGTTCTTGACAGGGGCGGCAGAGAAGCCAGACAGTTTTGTTTCTTCTTCAAACGAACGCTCGGAGGTTTCGATTTCATAAATTTCTTTATGTTCTTCACCGTAACGGGCGTACTCCAAACCGAACAAAGCGTTCAGGCCGGGAAGCAACTCTTTAAGTAGCTGTGCACGTGAAATAGCCATGATTTATTCTCCTTTATTAGACGCCAGTAGCGTTGTTATAACCGTGCCAGCCAGCGTTCCAAGTAACCAATGCTTCTGGATAACCTGTGAACGAGAAGCCAGTTGCAGTCGATTGAGCAGTAGTAACTGCTGTATTAATCGTCACAGTGGTACCGTTAACAGTAGTCACATAGGTGTTGGAGCCGGGGTTGATGCCGGGGCCAGAAACTGCCATACCGGGAAGGATGGCGCTGTTAGAAGACGACAAGGTAAGTGTCGTGCTGCTGGAGGTAGCGTTCTGAGTCACAGTAACAGCTGATTGGGGAACCACGCCGACAATGCGGAAAGGAGCTGCACCAGTGTTAGGAGTGATGGTAGAAGTGCTAGTAGCCGATGTGGAGATAGCCACGCCAGCATAAGAGTCACCAGTGGTTGTAGAACCAGTGTTACCAGCTGCTGCACCAATGTACCAAACATTAGAACCAATGTAGGCTTGGTTAATGTATTGGAGAGTGGTAGAACCACCAGTACCAGCGGGGCTGTTCAGCACCACGGTTTGGAACACGGCTTGTGGGTCATCAACAACATAACCAATCGCATCAGGGGCGCTTGTAGAAGCATTCCAGAATTGATAACGGTTTTTGCCGTAAATGGGGCCGCCAGTTGTCGAGTACTCGCAACCAACGAAAACACCAATCGTACCGGCCACAGCGCTAGAAGCGTTGTAGGTCAGTGTAGATTGGATCAAGTTACCGATGTTAGCACCAGTACCGATTTGAACAACGTCACCGTTGAACATGCTTGTGCTGTAACCGTTGACAATCGGGAACATGCGGGTAGAACCAGCATAAACACGACCGCCAATCAAGTTAACAGGTTTTAGTCCATAAGGACCTGCTACTGTAGGATAGGCCATATAAATCTCCTAAAAGTTAAGAACCTCTGCCAAATGTCACACTAGACTTCTTCTCTTGGAAAAGAGGCATTCGTGTGTCGCTCTGACGCATATAACTATTGTCCACTGCTTGTGCATTTTGCTCAGTCAGGTTCGCCTCATAATCAAACCGGTCTTGCACAAATTCTTTAGGAATCTTGCACAGCAATAAACCATCAACTTCAATGTTGTCTTTGAACCGACTATTTGGATCAATCAACATCCTAAATTTCGGCTGCTCTTCAATCTTGACTGCTTCCCAGCCTTCCCGCAACTTGGCAGAATAATTCCTAGGGTCAGGATTGTTTAACATCGAAACTCGAACCCAACGATAACCCCAGTCAGGGTGCTTATCAGGTTCTGGTAACAACTCAGGTAGCGCCCATTTTTTGGGTCGCAGTTCTTGTTGTCGGGTTTCAATCTCACGTGGGTTACGATTATTTTCAGCCATTTTGGGACTCCGTTTTAACTAGTTCGTTGTAATACTGCTCTGGCGTAAGTTTGAATTTCTTAGCCAGTTCCAGCTGCCGTGTATTAAGGGTGATCTTTTTTGAAGACGTAGAACGGGTAGCTGGTGCAACCACCGTGGTCTTGCGAGTTGTAGCAGAAGGTTTGGCTTCTGTATCCCCAAATTTATCTGGGAAGCGTTTCCGCACTTCGGTATCAATACTGCTCCAGTAATGGTCAGAGCCAATAGGAACTCCTTCCCTTTCCAGACGCTTATGAATACCCATCGCTAGGAAACTCATATCATCATCGGTCCCGTACCACTTGTTTTTGTCAAGCCACGCTTGGGTTTTTGCGTCCAATCGTGCGGGTTGATTTTGAACTTGTTGCGTTTGTACCTGATTTTGAGTAGCTTGTAAAGCATTTTCATCATACTGAGGTTTATATCGCTCCCACTCTTGGGATGCAAACTGCACCTTAGTTAGATTTTCTTGCGCCTCTACCAGCCGTTCAGCGTCACCAGAGTCATAAGCATCCTTATATTCTCGGCGAGCTTTTTCTAAATCAGAGGCCAGCTTTTCTTTGGCGGTAGATACAAATACCTTTTCGCCTTCAGTCAACCTTTTCTCTAAGATCTTCTTCTCATTTAATACAGCATGGGCCACACGAATAGCTTCTTCGTTTTCACGCAGTGCTGCTTCCTTGGCTCGGCGCTCATCATGAATGAGTTTTTTCATCTGCAGCAGACGCTGCTTTGCTTCTTTAGAGTAAGACTCTAAATCATCATTATCAATTTCATCCACGATCTCTTTGGGTAACGGCGTAGCGTTGCGCCGATCTTCCTCTGGAGTATCGTCAATAATCTCGATTTCAACTTCGTTCTCATCCTCATCGACCCCTTTATTTAAGAAGCCAAAGTCTGGTTTGTCAAAATCTCCAGCCATGTTGTTCTCCTTAAACCCGTGTAATGCCACGTGGATCTTCAACAACCGCCTCTACCGAGTCGTCATTGATAATCCGGAACTCACGGCCATGAATCTTCAGGCGTGTACCAGTGTTGGGTCGGGCAAGAATAAAGTCACCTTCTTTGCACCATGCCCCAGTTGGGAAACGTTTTTCATCTTTATAGCAGTCTGGACCCATCTTGATCACAAAGAACACAGTCGATAAGACTTCTTCCATGTGCAAAGATGTTTCCGCTTTCAAAATACCGCTAGTACCGTATTCTTTCTCGGCATCTGGGATGCCCACTAACATGTGATATCCGCTAGGAACTGGCAACTGTTTTGCTTTTTCCTCTGCTGTTTGAGGCAGGGTAGTTACGTTGTTTACATCATCGGGGTTTGAGCCGATTAAAAGTTCACTCATCAAAATGCTCCAATCTAGAACGCAGGTCACTTATTTCTAAACGCATGGTGAGCAGACCTTTAATCTCTCCACACATCCTTTGGTAGTCAGCGTAGTCTTTGGCTTCGCCGACTCCCAGAGCCTCTTCAAGAACTTTTACCTTGTCATCCATCTTTTTGAGAAGATGATCTAAGATTTTTTCTTTCATTTAGTTTCCTTCTTTGGTTCAGGTTTGTTCTTAGCCTGTTTCATTTGCTGCTGCTGTTTATACAGATCAGCCGTAACTCTCAACTTATCCGACTGGCGTTGTTGATTTTGCTGGGCCTTACCTTGGGCGATTTGATGCCCAAGTCTCAAACCTTCCAACTGTTGTTTGGCAAGCAACGTTTCTTTATCAGCCTTAGTTTTGGCTCCAATTTGCATACCTGCAATTTCTTTCTGAGAGGCAATACGCATTTTTTCAACCTCAAGCTGGTCAGCTTTGGCCGCCGCCTCAATCTGCATTTGTTTTTGCTTAATATCAATCTCTTGAGCTTTAAGCTGCAATTCCTTCATCTGCATCTGGATGATTGGATCTTGAGCCGCCTGTTGAGCTTGTTGTGCAGCCACAGCCGTTTGGTTCTGATGCAACAGGTTTTGAGCTGCAGGCACTGCCAAACGTGAAATCTGCATTTCCTGTTCTGGCGACAAGTCCACAGTTTCATCAGGATCATCTGTGTACGGGATCTGAATTCCCATCTGTTGTTGCATCTGGCGCATGTATTCCATGCCAACGTGTTCAACAATGTGAGCCTGAAGCGCCTGCATGATCTGCGGGGCCTGCGGGTTTTGTCCCATGACTTGTTTAATCTTAGGATCTTGCAGCGCCGCCGTATGAATCTGTATGTGCGCTTGATGGTCTTGATACATAAACGCTTTAAGCGGCGTGTTCTTCAGCACATCCATGTTCTCAGTCACCGGATCTTTTGGCTTCATGTCATCCGGCAGAGGAACCAGCTTCTCTGCATTCTTAATACCAATCACTTCCAGCATTTGGCGGTGCAGGTATGGCAAGTTATACAGCTGAGGCGCAGTCTGGGACAACTGCAATACCGCTTGATACTGCACCACTTTTTGAGACATGGTGGCCGCATTAGGGTCGCTTACTGGGATGATATTGACCATCTCATAGTCAGACCTACGGGCTTTACGGCTTCCTACCACCGGCTCATAGGAATAATCTTCCGGCGCATAGTCAGCAATAATTTCCTTTAAGAGACGGAACTCTTGTTTCATAGAGTAGTGAATACGTGCTTGAATAGCACTCATCACCTTCAGCGTCCGCTCCAAAATAGCCAGCGTTGTCCCCACAGGAGACTGGCTGGACATGTCAGACGCCTTCAAGTCTCCGCTAGAAGCAAAGCGGCGGCCCTCATCAACAATCTGATTGAGCAGCGCCATCAATGTTTGGCTTGGCTCTTTGTAAGGCAACGGCAAAATGTTGTCCTTCATCGTGCCGCTTGGTACATCCACATCCCTAAACTCGCCGGGGGCAATCGGAGTATCGTCACCCTTCACCCGCAAGCCACGGGTCTTAAACCCTCCGGGCAAGTTAGCCAACGAACCAGCGTCCACCAGCTGGCGCAAAATAGAAGTACCAGATTTGGCAAACGCACCAATCAGGTGAATCAAACCAAAGTGGTAAAAACCAAAGCCGGGGATATAGCCATAGTGCACAAAGTGCTGGCGTTTTTGGTGCGTCTTATCGCCCTCTCTCCAGTTACGGCGAATAGACAACACCGCACCACTTGTCTTCTCAATCGTCACCACATAAGGCAACAAAATACCTGTTGGCTCACCTTCTTCATCCGTATGCTCGTATCCGGGCAAGTCCAAATGAACGTGCATCTCTAAAACCTTAAAGCGGTCATCCGTTGTCGCTCGGAAACCCAGTTTCTCAGCAATCCGCTTTTCAATCTCATCCAGCGTGTTATCCGGCGTACCCAGCTCAATATCACGGTAAAAACCAGAATACTGAAGACGCTTCAATTCATTCTCAGTCTTACGCATCACATGAGTAATACGCTCTGCCGATTCCAAAGAAGACGAGCCATAAGGAACCACCAGATCTTCAGCCGGAATGTAAATAGACACCTGACGGTCTAGGCTGTGGTCCACATAAATCTTTTTAAACCCATTACCAGACAAACCCACGCCCCACAACATGCGCTCATGCTCTGGACGGTACTCTTGCATTACATCCACCAGCTGATGGTTCATGTCGTCAACAACACGCTCCATCGCATCTTTCTTATCTGGCGTTTCTTTACCAACAATCTCGCCTTTCACAGGACCAGAAGCCGGGAAAGTCTCCATAATCGTCTCAGACTGAAACTTAATCACCGCCTCGGCCAGCACTGGGTGATACACGCCGCAGGCCCCTTCCCAAGGCTCTGTGCGCTCTTCTATCTTCAAACCAAGCAATTCCAAGCCATCCACGTAAGTTTGGATCCAATCCTTGCGTGAATCAATGTCCGTCTGAAACTCACCTTGCAAATCTCCGCCAATTTGAAGCAGCACACTCTCAGGCAACAACTCAGCCAGATTCTCATTAAAATCGCCCATCACTTCGGGCGGCGTAATGTCTACACCATTAATGCTGACTTCCTCCGGGTTGACAATCTCAATCTCCAAAGGTTCAGATTGAATAGCCGCCAAACCCGCTGGCGCTTGATATAGTGCTTTATCAATTGACATAATCTTCCTTAGTAATACGCCTTCTTGCGTCTAAATTCCATTGGCTCATCTGGCTCGTCACTTGGCAAACTGATAAACCCACCACGTCTAAATCGCAGCAGCGCCTGTGTAGTCGAGTCCACCAAGTCATCATGGTCCGAATTAGGAAAGGATGCCAGTTCCTCAACCACCTCTTCAGCCCAGCGTTTTCTCGGTGCCCACACTTTACCACTTGCAAACAAATCTGACACGCTATTAACCCGAGAAATCTTATCGTTACCACGTGTCGGCGTAAACTCTTGCACAGGAATCCCCATCCGCCTTAACTCAAATATCAGCGGTGCACCAGAAGCCTTCGCCTCAACAATAAACGAGTCCGGCTGCCATTCCTTATACATATCAAATGCTCTCTCCTTTAGCGTTGGAAACTCCATCCGCTCCTTAAAAGCATCCAGCAAAATAATATTTGGGTCCTGTTCATTCTCATTCAGATAGAAAATTCCCCAAGTCGTACACGCCGAATAGTCAGCCCTCTCCGACTTCGTGAATGCCGTATCCCACGACTGAATAATATAACTACACGGCGGTGGATTAGGCTGGTCCCACACCCGCCACCACTCCCGCTTAACCAGCGCACCCTCTTCACTCGTCGGATCCTGTTGATACTGCGCCTGCCACTTAGACAGCGGCAACTCAATACGCAGCTTATTCAGCTCTTCAAAACTCCAGAACTCCGGCCACAGCGGTTTCTCATTCCTCTTAATCGCCGGTAAACTAATAATCTCCCACTCATCTCCGTCCCGGTCCACCATCGCCTGACAGATCTTTCCCGTTAGATCCCTCTTGGACCAACGAGTCATCACCACCACAATTGATCCCCCCGGCTGCAAACGCTGACGAGGACCTGACGTGTACCACTCATAAACCTTATCAAACACCGCCGGATCACTGGCCGCCAACGCCGCCTCTTGTTCCGAGTGCGGGTCATCAATGATCAAAAGATCCGCACCCTTACCCGTCACAGTACCGCCAACACCAATAGCGAAATACTCTCCGTTCCCATTCGTACTCCAGCGACCCGCCGCTTTTGAGTCCGACCGCAACGCCACATTAGGAAACACCTTAGAGTACCGCTCGCCATCTACCAAGTTACGCACCTTACGGCCAAACCCAACCGCCAACTCAGCCGTGTTAGAACATTGAATGATCTTCTTATTAGGAAACTTACCCAGATACCAAGCCGGTAAAAGATAAGAAGCAAACTCCGACTTCGTGTGACGAGGCGGCATATTAATAATCAGCCTCTTAATCTTACCCTCAGCTATCTCCTCAAACTTACTAGCCATCAACGCATGATGCGCCCCATGAATAAACCCCGGCCACATCGCCTGCACAAAAACCATAAAGTCAACTTGACCCTGCTCCCTCAGAATCGCATCCTGATACGCAGCCGCCAAAGGAGACAGCATCGCCTGCTCCTCCTCCGGTAACTGGGACAGTATCTCCATCAACTCATCCATCATCCGGGTAACCCCTTCATACGCATATGCGCCGGTCTAATACTCCTCGGGTACTTACTGTTCCCCTTACACACACCCAACTCAATCAGCCGCCTCATCTTCCTATTCACATTACCCCGACCCTTATCACCCGTAATGTGCATGATGTCATCAATGGTCGGCCCAAAACCAAACGTGGCCCACCACTCCTCTATCACCATAAAAATTTCCTTCTGCGCCGGTGTCATTTTTTTATATACCCCCCGCCCCTTTTTCTTCCAAAACAGTAACCGGGGGGGTTTCTATAACCACAACTTCTTTAGCTTGGTCAGAATCTACAACCCCCTCCCCATTAACATTCTCACGCGAGAATGTTGTTTTAAGAACGGCTTCAGATGCAGATTGATTGTCTGGCATGGGTATGTCTGCAGATTGATTGTCTGGAATACTATGCAAATGCCCAGCCGTATCGCTCACGCATTCGGGGGGATGCCCCTCCGTGGGGGTCACCAAGGCCGCATCGTTGAAGCCGTCCCCCTTCGCTTCCACATCCGTAATCTCAGCCAGCAAGTCTTGTGCGGTTCTCTTGGTGCTTGTGCGTATGCTCTTGCTCTTACTAATAGCCAGTTGCACCGCTTCCATCAGCTTGGCCTTCAATGTATTACTGTCCAGGCTGTGCACGACCTCACGTCTCTCAGAGAACAATGCCACCTCAGTCATCTTGCCAATAAGCTCTAACGCCTTCAGTTGTTGCGCTGGTGCTATCTCGTCCGATAGAGCCAATTGGGACAGCTTATGGATGGTCAACGCCCTCAAGCGAGTGGGTAAAAGATATTCCTCTGCCTGTTTAGCCGCTTCCAAGGCCATGATGTATGTTTGCACATGGCTGTTCTTTGCTACGTTCTGTGCATTCCTCGCATTGGTCTGCCTCTTACCATCTGCTTTATATGCCCTTCTATATGCTTCTGTCTTATTCCCTGTGACGACTAACTGTTCAGCGAAATGCTTTTGTTTCTTGGTTAGCTTCACGCCATTGGGGTTATTAGAGCCAAGGACAATCTTCTCTATTGGGATTGCTTTCATCCCCTCCTTGATATCTTGTCTGGATAGTTTGTTCATGGGTATCTCTTGAGAATACTGTTGCGTGGATTATCACACCGTTTCGCTTCGCTATCAACACGCAAGCAAGATTGTCCTCCCGCCTGTTCGCTGCACCCGACTTTCCCGCTGCCAACCTACACCCTCAGCTGCAAGCTGATTCATGCGCCCCAATTCCAATACTTCCCCCCTTTGTGGCCTCAGACCCACAAATAACCGCTTGTGGCCATACTTCGACCCTACGCTAAGTGCTTGAAAACATTGAACTTTTAAGAATAGTTAAAAAAAAGTGTTGACAGTCAAGATATATGCTAGTGACAATAGAGCCTCACCACATAGGTGAGACGCAAAACAACCAACTGCTAGGAGTTTAGATATGACACTTACGACAATCAATGAACAAGAATTCATTGCCTACGTTCGCAATCACGCTATGCGTAACTACGACAAGAACGGCTGGGACTATGTAGTCGAGGCTTGGGATGATGGAGACATCCTCGAATACTTCTCTGACGCTAACTGCAACGCTACTCGTGCGTTTGCTCGTATCAAGGCTGCCGTTAAAGCCAGACACGCATACGCTCAAGAAATCATCAACGCATAAGGAGACAACCATGTATCGCATTACCGACACCTACGGAACCAACCGCATCACATGGACATGGAAAGAAGCATTGTCTTGGTTGGCAGTCTGCTCGCCTTCGGCAAAGATTTATAACCGTTTTACTGGCCGTTTTATCGCTGGCCGCAACCAATGAAAGGACACCCAATGAAAATCATCACCACAAATTACGACATAGGCTCGCACTTCCTGCCCTACCTAATCAATGGCGACTGCTCTGGCCTTGAGGATGAAGAATCGGTAGAGCTTGACGGCTTCGAGAATGGCATTAGGCAATACGACCGCCCAGAAGGTTACCGCTTCGGGCATTGGGATATTACCGAAGAAACCAATGAATTCGCAGAGTGCGAAATTACAGGACTGATGGGCAATACAACAAAAGTTATTGCCGTATGGACTAAAGAAGGAGAGTAAATCATGCACCGCTACTACTCACCCCTCGATCTTGTGATGTTCATCATCTATGTCGCTGCCCTTGTTGTTATCGCCCTTGACCTTTTTATCTGGAGAGCTTGATACCCGTCAAACTGATGAGGCCAGAAGGCCGAAACCCCGCAAGGGGTCTTTGACTAACTCAACTGAGGATTAACTTTATGCAAACCGCTGAATTGATTGACAACCTGCACCAGTTTATTGGAACTGAAAACTATCACCGAACGAACCCATTGTTTGCCCCTGACATGGTGCATACCGATGGTGTCCAATACTTCGCTGATAACGCCCATGCTTACTGGTTCATTGACATGATTGCCATCAACGTCAAACAACGCCCCGCTCTCAAGAAAGAGCCGTTCTTGGTTATCTGCCTGTCTGTTCTGAAAGACAAGGCCACCATCACATTCGAGGACGGTGACTGCAACACCATCTGTGTTGAAAAGATTGAATACACCGACTGCCCAACTGGTCTGTGGAAATTCTATCTGGCTGATAACGTTCTCATGCTGCCTTCGGAGTATTGACATGATGCTGGAGACGCCCGACCAAATAGCCGTGTATCGGCTGCTGACCTTGCGCCAGATGTTGCGCCTTGAAATCAAAGGCCTTAAACGCCGTGGGCGCTCTGCCTACGCCATCATCAAGGGCGAACTTGGCCTCAAGGGGTCAAAGAAATCCGTATACGAACAACTCAACACAATGCTAGGAATGGAATGATGGAAACCTATATCTCACAACAACTCATGCAGGTCTGCCCGCTGCCGCCCGATAAGTGCGGTGAGCTGAGATTGCAAATCCGCTCAGAGAAAGGCCAGACAAATTGGCTGACCATTGACCCTGTGACATTTATCAAAATCGAGCCGCTGCTTGAACAATGCTATGAAAGGAAAGAATGATGGGCTGGACATTTCAAAACGACTATGGATTGACAACCAAAGATTTCATTGTCAATGAATTCTCAGAAGATAACGAGCGTGGCAAATGGTGGATAACTGACGTGTCTGTGCGTGGCAACGTGGTCTATTGCATTCAGCATTGTCTGAACAAGAACACCAACATGACGCATGGCGAAGGGATGGTTGTGCTTGTCTCTCGCAAGGATGGGCAGATAGGCTACAAGGACATGGGCGAGTCCTGTGGCCCCTACTACACCGATGCACCCAAGAAGCTGCTGGACAAGCTGGACGAACTGTATCCGACCACTAGCGAATTCGCATTGAAGTGGCGAGCCAGCTGCCGAACCAAGCTGGAGAAGAAGGCCGTGAAGGTCAAAGCTGGTGCAATGGTGAAGTTTGCCAAGCCACTACGTTTTATGGGGCTTGGTGCTTTGGATACCTTCTACTACGAACCCGATGCCGGAACCACCGCCTTCAAGACACCACACGGCTTCAAGGTGCGTATCCCCAAGTGGAAAGAACGTGAACATACAGTCGTATCAAACTGACGAGTCCTGAAGGACGAAACCCCAGAGATGGGGTCTTTGATTAACTGCTAGGAGAATCCTATGGGCTTAGATATGTATTTGACGGGTAAGCAATACCTGTGGCGTGTTGATGATGAACCCCAACGCAAGGAGATTGCGGAATTGTTGGGCGTGGACAACTACGAGGCCAATGAAGTGCGTTTCGACCTGATGTATTGGCGTAAGGCCAATGCTATTCACGGTTGGTTTGTCAATGTCGTGCAAAACGAAGTAGACGACTGTGGCGAATACGAAGTAGAACGTGAACAGCTGGAATCTTTGCGTGACCTGTGCAAAGAAGTGCTGGACACACGCAACACCGAAACGCTGCCGCCAACGCAAGGTTTCTTCTTTGGTGAATATGAAATCAACGAATACTACTGGCAGTATTTGCAAGACACATTGGACGGTCTGACCAAACTGCTGATAGACCCCGATTCTAAAAAAATGGCCTTCTACTATCAATCATCATGGTGAGCCAAATGAAAAACTATAAAGTAACTTTACGCTATGTGACGCACGTTCACATTTATGTGGATGCCGAAGACGAAACCGCTGCCGAAGACCTAGCGTGGAAAGAAATGCACCGCCTTGAAGGTGACGATTGGCTGCATGACGGTGAATGGACAGAAGTGTTTGTCTCTGAAAACAAAATGATGGAGGCCGCATGAGGGACGAATACGAACTGCTGATGGGGCGTGTTCTACGCCAAATCGTTAAGGACGTTGAAGACCTAAACCTGCAAGCAATTGATGAATTGCTCAGGTTTGTAGACGAATACTATTTGAAGGCCTATGTGCAAGAGGTTGATGAATGAGATACGAAGTGCAGACATGGACACTAGGAGATGGCTGGATTAACTGCTGGAGTCACATGGATAGCGAGGGGGACACCACCCCTGTGCGGTTTAAAACCTACAAGGAGGCTTTGAAAGAACTGAACAGCTATCTCACATCTCAGTCGGCTGCCGTGGCCTGTGGCGACATGGCAGAAGAATACTCAATACACGATTTTAGAATTAAGGAGCTTGAATGAACTTAAAAGATTGCGGCTTTGGGAAAGTGCCAGTCTTTGTAGGGGGTGAAACCCCTATTAAGCTGGTTGATTTTCCCAACCGATACACCTTTGACGAAATGTATGCCCGAATAAAGGCAGAACGCAGGGATATCTACTGGGGCATCCTCTTGATGCGTAACAGCGGCAATACCCTGCAAGCCGTGGCTGACGCATACAATCTGACGAAAGAACGTATACGCCAGATTGAAGCTAAATTTTTACGGAAAGTAAAATCTTCTTTAGCCGCTGGCTTGCCCGAAACAAACCAACCTTTTGATGATAGTCATTGAAATCATCCCCGACTGTTTCGCTGAGAAAATAAGGTTTGCCTGTTTTTTCGGCGACAGTCTGGCCGACACCACTGCTATCGTTATCAGCGATGATGATGCCCTGTTTGACGTGCCCACTTACAAACTCCATGTTGGATGCGGAGAACGTCACGCTGATATTGTGCGGAATGTTTATGTGTTTCATGACCTCCCTGACGCTCAAGCCAGTGGCATACCCCTCGCAAAATATTGCGACCCCTTTTGTCCCGATAGAAAAGGTTGCTCCCTTAGACGTTTGACCGTGCAAGAACTTTTTTTGCCCCTCATGGTCAATGAGCTGGCAACCGCACACTCTGCCTTTGTTCCACATTGGTATAACCAATAACCGCTGACCATCCTTTTCCCAGACGTTGCCTAACTCCTCTGGGAATCCCTTTCTCTCCAAATACGGATGTTTGTCCAAGCTGCACTGGCTCAATATCCATTGTGCCTTTGCTGCGGCTTTCTCAGCTGCTGCCGACCTCTCATCGTTTGACGAACGCACCTGCTTTTGAACACTCTGCTTTGTCGCACCGTCTGCAAACCATGTGGCAGGCTTCTCCATCGTTGCCCAATTCTGAACCCAACCCACCTCGCCCAAAAATTTGTATCGTCCGTTTGACGAACGTGGATGGTCTTGCGTGGGCGTTGACACCCATCTGTTGTATTGCACATTGTCCAGAATCAATCCGTATTCCCTAGCAAAGTCTACGAAATCCATATCTCACCCCATTTTGTTTTGACGTTTTGACCATGCAATGTTTCTATGCTGAATCCATTTCATGGTTTCCTTTGTTGGCGGCTTTGTCGTTTGAGACAAGCCCCTTGGATACACACCAAACTTCTCTCGATACTTGTGACTCGCCCAGTGCGGGTTGTAACTTCTGTAATACGCAATGTATAAAAGCTCAGAATAGAAGTCTTGCTTGATATCTTTGGAAGAACCATTGTCAAACCCAAGCTCAATTAACTCGCCATCAACGGCCTCAACTTGCTTTCTTGGTTTGACGTAACCACACGCTGCACAGTTGTAAGTGTTCTTCACCCACAAAGCGCCGCACTTGGGACATTTCTGCTCTTCTTTCGTTTGGTCTGACGGCTCCTTCTTGGCCCTGTCCACCTTCTTGTCCAGCTCACTCACGCCGTCTGTATAAACCTCGTCCCAATCCTCTCTAAAGCGCAAGTAATTGCCAGAATGGTCTAGCCACACGCCAAACTCCTTTGACGGATACGAACGCATAACCCGACCCATCTGCTGCACATGGCTTGACAAAGATTTTGAGAACGGCCTCGCCGAAACACCAATCATCACATCAGGCACATCGAAACCTCTGGTCAATATGTCTGTTGCAATCAGGCCATGTATCTCTGTATCTGGCCGTGTGAAATCATCAATCACATCTTGCTTGTATTGACCGTCCTCTTTGTAAGAGATAGAGATAAAGTTGTAGCCCTTCCTTGCGAACTGCTCCACCAAATCCCTGCCGTGGTCAACGCCAGCACAAAACACAATGGTCTTTCTGGGTTTGCCGAATATTTCAAACGTCTTCTTTTCCCACTCAGCAACAATGTCGCCAGTGATTTTCATGCCCCGTTTGGTAACCTCATCGGGACTCCATTCACCCGCCAGTTTCTTTGCGCCCTTCATATCAATCTCTTTCGAGATAAACACCCGCAGCGGAGCCAGCCACTTGTTCTGAACCAAGAACTCTGTCGTTGACCCAACCACCACATTGGAATAGATTGACCCAAGCCCCTTGGTAAAAGGTGTTGCCGTAAGCCCTATCACTTTGATATGTGGATTGTTCTGGATGATTTCTGTGGCCTTCTTGCGGGTGATGTGGCACTCGTCCACAATCAGAAGGTCAATGTCCGGCAGAGAATCCCTGCGCTCAAGGGTCTGTGACGAACATATCTGGATGCGCTCTGTCTTGTCACGCTTCCAGTGGTCTGCCTGTATGACGCCGTGGGCAATGTCATACTTCATCAGACGATTGCTCGTCTGGTCGATTAGAACAATTCTGTCCAGTAGCATGGCCGCACGTTTGTAATTCCTCGCCGTGGCCTGCATAAGGTAGATGGCTACCTCAGTCTTGCCAAACCCTGTGGGGGCATAAAGAAGCTGACACCTGTGACCTTCTTTAAAACCCTCACGGAGCTTGTCCACAACACCCATCTGGTGTTCACGCAGAACAAGAGACATTTATATGCCTATTTTTTTCTTCAACGAATTAACTTGACGAATCAACTCAGCATTACGCTTCTGGAACATGTCTCGACTGTCCTTCAGCGTAGCAATTTCCATGTCTTTAATCTTGATTTCCTCCCGCAGCTGCTGCACCGTATCAAGCAAATCCTCTTGCTCAAACTCTGTGGCGTCCCAACGCTTTGACGCAATCACGTCCTTGGCCGCAGTCAACTGACGGTCTAAATCTTCAATCGTGTGAGTAAGCTCTTTGAACTTGTCCTCTTCCAAGTCCTCAACATTCTCATGTGAGAATGTTGTTTTCTCAACAGAACTTTTCTCTTTGACGGGATTTTCCTTCTTGATGGTCTGTTTGTTCTTTACGGTTACCTCTTTACCATGACGAATAGTGGTGACCTGTTCAGGCTTTTGGTCCATCTCATTACGCCAACGTGCAATCGTTGAGTAGGGATGCTGCATCTCTGCCGCAATCTGTGTGGCTGACCACTTGCCGTATACAGGGTGAGTGAAGAACCACATGGCATTGGCCTTCAGCTCTGCTTTGGTCAAAGGGATGCCGTGGTTGTTGTCTTTTCTCGCAAAGAGTCTGGCGTCTTCCAATGTGCCTTGACGAACGTCACAGTCAATCGCCGTGTTGTCCAGCATTTTCTGAGCAAAGAAGCGATGGAACCCAGAAGATAGCCAGTAGTCTGTGCCGTCATGGTAAACAACAATGGGCGGGAAGACCGTCCCATGTTTCATTAGCTCTGCGTATTCTTTTACTTTATCAAGGTTCAACTCAGTCCGAACCTGTGTGCCACCGTCTAAACGGATGGCTAGAGCATTTACTTTTTTCAATCGTTTCTCCTAGCTGAAGGGTCAGTTTATAAAAAAATCTAACCCAGTGCAAGAAGGAAAAAACCATAGGTCTACCAAGGGTGATAGCAATCACGCCCGACCCAATGCGATGCATCCAGTCCTACCTGAGTTAATGTTCAATCGCTACTGGTTTGTCTCACCGCTGGCCCAGTAACTTGTGCAGTACCCATTTAAGTCTGCGAGGCACATACGGGGGATACGCTGGCCTATGTTTCCTTCCACGCCACCCATGTAGGTGCTTGCTATCGTGTGGAGTACGGTCTGGCCAAAAAGCAAAAACCCCGCAAGATGCTCTGTGGTCTTGGCTCTTGGCGAGAGCAACAGCAAGACGATTGAA
>Ga0208388_1000094_pt1 | contig 25187 bp, 27 predicted proteins | sample CryBogCBH18Jul07_FD_185511 | JGI IMG/M metagenome (GOLD analysis project Ga0208388, IMG submission 185511) | Freshwater microbial communities from Crystal Bog, Wisconsin, USA - CBH18Jul07 (SPAdes) (version 2) | ecosystem: Environmental > Aquatic > Freshwater > Lake | place: Crystal Bog...
TCAAGTCCTTCTCATACCGGACGGCAGACACTTCGGTGTTGCGTCCCTTCTTGCTCTTCTTCTCATCCTCGTGGAGATAGAGGATTTCACCGTCATAGTCGCCACCCTTGACAATAGCAATGGGTCGTGCTTCCTTATCCTCTTCAAAGGAGAGCGATGGCATCGTATATACAACCCCAAGTTTTTTAATGGATGAAATCAGCGGTCTATTTCGGCGGTAAGAAACTCATAGGTGGTGGAAGTAATTTAATCCCATTCAGATACTCGTAAGATTGTTCAGACAGCACTTTCTCTATGCGTTCTTTAAGTTGCCGGATGAGGCGGAGCATCTGGGCGGAGTTCTCGGTGTAGTGGTGGAGATGGAGCAGTTTGTCAATGATATCGCTGACCTCGTCGGACTTGGGTAGGGCGATGGAACCCAAGCGGTTCTTGAACTGGTCAATCTCAAACTTAATCTTCTCTTGGGGCAGATGGTGATAGTTCTCCATCATATACTCCAGTGTTCCCAAGTCGCCATAGACCATATAGAGGCGACCCAAGTCCCCATTAAACAGCGGTGTCAGTGCTGTCAATAGAGGATAGGAACCCTTGAACTTCGCAAGGGCGAACATACGCTTTGCCATCTTGAAGTAGTTCTTGTCGTGATAGAGTTGTAGGATGTTCTCCTTCAGTGCTTGTTCTACATCCTTGATACCCCTATTGAGAACCTTGCCATTCAGCACGAATTCATAGATACAACTGAAGTCCGTGAAGCGATTACCGGCGACCCACGAGATGACATCCAACTTTGTAATGGTGGGCGACTTGAAGGCGTCGGCAAGGGTGTAGATGCGTCGGTCGTGTAGCACCTTTGACCCCTTCAAGACCTCCTTCGCAGTCCAGCGGACAATGTGGAAGCGAAGGTCTCGGCGTATCTCCAGTTCTTGATACGCAGTGGGTTTCGGCACGAGCATCGCAAGGGCATCCCTATGCTCTTGCTCGGTGATGATGCGTTTCTGACGCAGAGCATCCACCTTCTTCCCAATCCGCACCGCATTGTAGGTCTCCTCGTCGCCGAAGACCTTCCACTCTGACACCTCACCGCTCTTGATGTCGCCGATGTAGGTCAAGGGCGTTTCCATCAGAGACCGGACGATGTGTTGGAACTGCTTGACTGCGGTAGCGATGCTCTTGATAGGCACACGCTCGTAGGCATCGTAGTCTCCGGCAAAGTGTTGCTCCTTGAGCGACGCACTGCCCATCAGTTTGAAGTGTAGCAAGTTGGTGAAGGACATCTTGCGTAGGACGCTTACTACATCAGACCCATAGTCAGTAGGCAATCTCCTTGTTTCGGTCAAGTCCATCTCCTATATGAAGAGGTTATATTATTAAGCAATCCAATGTAGGTCAATGTAGGGTAAATCGCAGAGTTTGCGTCTTGCCCTAAATTGTTTGGTTCCTATAGTGAAAGTCTGCGGAAAATGCTACATCGCCCTACATCTACGCCCTTGCTCGGCAAGAGGGGCATCCATCCGTGCGTTCCCACTGCGGTGGCAGACCGGCGATACATCCCTTACAAAAGAAGTGTCCGCACTTGGTGATGTGGAGGTCGCTACCGAAGATTTCGTCCATACAAATCGGACACTCATACTTCTGACCGTAGAAGAGGTTGAGCGTCTCATACTGGTCTTTGACGATGCTCACGATATGCGGTGGCACTTCACGCACCTTCTGCGTATGAGGCACTGGAGCATTGGGGAGCGGTTTCGGTTCCATCTTCTTGTTATAGACGCAACGCCACTGCCCATTCTCAATACCACCACGAATGCGACCCCTATCCGCCCAGTAAAACCGAAGACCGATTTTCTCCAGTCTCGCAATGGCAATCTGACCAGTGTTGGGATACACACCCTTCACAAGCACCGCAGTCGCCGGTAATCCGTCAATCGCCACACGCTTGATGAGGATGTCGCCCTTGACTGGGGCAACCGCACCGCACGGCACACGCACAAAGCACTCGTTCGCAACCATTGAGGCAATCCAGTTGGCATCCATCTTCTTCTATACCTATACTCATTGCTCCATCTTTAAACCGATTTTCATCATATCATAAACACTGCTGTAGCATTACTGACGGCGACCACGCTCAAGACCACGACGAGCAAGTTCAGTGTTGATACGCTGGACGAGTGTCGCCTTCCGGTTGCGGAGCAGTGAGTTGGGACTGGGTTGATATGGCACAGCAAAGTGTTCATTCCATTTGTTGATGATGTGCTGTAGGGCATCCGATGACGAGAGACCTTGAGCGACGCCCTCACGGATACGAGCAGAGACTTCCGCAGCCGAACGAGGGAGTTCATCCGGCAGTTCCACACCGATTTCCGCACCGTCGCCCACATCCGGAACCGGTGGTCCCAGTTGCGGTGCCGGTTCTTGGGGAGCATACCCAAAAGGGTCATCCCTTGCCTCTTGAGCATCCTCATTGGCAACCTCCTCTACTGTCGGCACCTTTACGATGTTCTTGGCAACCCCAGCAAGACCCCTCTCTTTGAGAAGTTGTCGGACAACAGCAAGACGGTCTTTCAGACTGTAATCAATGTATCCCATATACTTTGTAATGATGTCCGCTGTCTTCTTTGACCACTCGGCAATGAGTTGAGCAAGGGACTTGAACTTGTCGGTCTCTGGATTGCCATAGTTGCGTGTGCGTTGGGTGCGGTCGGCGAGGACTTCAATGGTGCGGTCGGCAATGCTATCCAGTTGGTTGTGGTAATCCGTCAGTGTCTTGACATCTGTGCGGTCATAGTAGGCGAGTTCCCTCAAGAACTTCATAGACCAATCAGCAATTGCTCGTGCGGTATTGCGTTCCACGACACCGGCATCAATCTCATCAATGAGTTCGGCAAACTCCAGCGAGAGAGCAGTCTTCTTCGCCTCCACTTCTGTCAGTTCCCTCTCGGTAGAGACCGGTGCCGTATCGGTCTGCTCACGGAGAGCAGTGAGTTCGGCGGCTCGGCGGTCAAGGATTTTCCGAGCATACCGCTGTCCCTCTGGCGTTGTCAGATTGCCGATAGACCCACCGCCACGAACGCCCATCGGTGCTTGGACTTGACCACGAAGCATCCGCTCCAACGCACCGTTGCTCTCGTCCTTTGAGGCAAAGACCGGAAACTGAATTGACGCTGTAGGCACAATACGATGGCGAGGAGTGCGGTTGAATTTGGGATAGGCAGAGATGGTGCTTTCCACCTTCGCATTCGCCATATGCCGTGCGTCGTTGCCCCATCCATATTGGTCTCCACCCATCTGGATGTCCGGCAGTTGAGAGCGTCCAGCAAGAAGATACTTCGCACCCAATGTGCGTCTCTTGTCGGCGACCGATGGGAAGGTCAGTTGTGTATCACCGGTTTCTGAAGGGTTGTATCCGATAGGCATCGTGTATATCAGATACAAACATATAAAAACTAATCAAACTTGACAATCACTGGTCCTTCCTTTATGATTATCCCTTTCAATCTGTCCTTCTTCTTGATGTATTGTCGCTTCGGTCGGACAACCTTTGGCGGTTCAACCTTCTTATCATCTTTTTTATCGGTGTTCTCCATTGCTAATCTAATCAGAGGATATTATTGCCCTTCTCTTCCGCATATACTCTCTTTGATAGTCCTTGCGTTTCTGCTTCTCCTCATCTGTGAGTGCCGGACGAGACGCCTTATACTCAATAGCATATGCTCGGCAATGGTCTTTGTTCTCTTCACGCCATTTCGCATTGTATGCCTCATTATTCGCCTTGCGTTCCATATCTGATAGGAGTGCCGGACGAGCATTCAAACACAAAGGGTCGGAGAGGTTGATATGCGTATTTTCACGGTGTAAAAGTTCTTTCAAATCCGCACACGCATAATCCTCTATGAGTTCTATAACAGCATTTGCCCACCCTATCTCAATTGCCTTTGTATAGACCTTGAGATGCGGATGTTTCTTCGCCATATACCGATGACACTGTAAGCGTTTGTCCAGAGACATCGTAGTGCTTCCCACATAATAATGGTCTCCAAGTCTGATGCGATATACCTTGCCGTTTGCGTAGTCCATTCTATATATTGTTAGTTAAGAACCTTTAAGTCTAATACATATTCTCCGCCTTGACAATCTTGGACGCCTCCGGAAGGGACACGCCACGCTCCTTCATCACCTTGCGAACCAGTTCCGCACGGACACGGCGACCATCAGAAGGACCAGCCTTCGCACGGCGACGACGACCGCCAGTCGCACCGTAGCCTAACGCACCGAGAGCCCCAGAGACCGCTTGTCCCTCCGGTCCAGCAAGAGGAGCAAGGTGCTTCACGGCACCGGCAATCGGAGACACGACACTGTTGAACCCAGACTTGAAGTCGCTCCAGAAGTCTCCACCGTGAGCGTGGTGGTGGCGACCGGCACCGTAGGGGATGTGGCTATCAAACCCCTCACCACCCATACCAAGAACACCGTGAGGCACCGCTCCGTGATAGACCATACCGCCCTTCGCACCACGACGGAGATGCTCAATCTCGGCACCCAGATGCTCGTTCATCCGAGCTTGGTGAGCGTGTTGGCGGTGGTGAGCGATGTGCTTACGCCCAAGACCGATGGCACCGGAAATCTTGGAAAGAGGACCACCGAGAACCGGCACTTGACCCAGAAGGTCGCTCAAGAAACCTCCACCGGTGTATCCAGCACCCAGCATATGGGCGTGAGCCGCCTTGTGAAGTCTGCGGTGGTGCTGTGCCGGAGACCCCATACCCTCTACTGCTCGTTCTTGGGCAAGATTGCCCTTCGCAAGATGAACCATAGGGTCTCGCTCTCCGAGACCACGACCGGCAACACTGCGACGATGACGGCGACGACCTCCTACCGGACGACCATAACTATCGCAACTCTCGTTATCTGACATTTGTATATATACTGCTAACATTTAAGAACGACAAATTGTTGGGACACGCAATATGGCGTTTTTAAAATCACAGCAAATCATATATACGATGAACACACTTGCCGATGAGTTTGATGATGCTCCGCAAGGTGAAGGTGCTGGTATGCCTCACGGCAACAAGAAGGCTGGTTTTGTCGGTCTGATGATTGCCAAGAAGCATCTGCGTCGTGGTCCCACCCATTACGAACCTCCGGCAAAGGCGAAGAAGACCCCAGCACGGTTCAATGTCGGAGCAATCACCGCTCCGTCTGCCTACATCCGCACAGCGTTCCCTCGTCGCCAAGCGGCTGCTCAAGCTCCAGCGGCTGCTCCTCGCCGTCGTGGTCGCCCCACTATCCCAGTCGCCGACCGCTCTCTGAACCGTGCGTTCCGTGCTGGAGAACGAGCAAATCTGACCGAGGCACAACTCGCAGATGTCCGAGCAAGGGAGGCACAACGCCAGAGGGCGTCTCGTCAGCGTCGTGCGTTGGCTCGCATCCAAGCGATGCCGGAAGGAGAGGCGAAGCAGACTGCCCTTCACAACTACCACATCACCTATGGTGCGACTGGCGGTATGCGTGATGACCTCAAGCAACAAGCACACGAATACATTGCGAAGGAATACAAGAAGAGCAAGGCGTCCATCCTTCAAGCAATCAACGATTGGCACCACCAGCACACTGGGAAGGAACTGACAGAGGAGGAAATCAAGGAACTCAATGCGGAAATCGTTCGTGTAAAGAAGCAGATGAAGGAGGATGCTCATCTTCTTGCCGGTAGTGGTGCGTCTGATGATTTCATTAAGAAGCATTCCAGTGCCTTTTCCGGTCTTCAAGGGTTCTATGATAAAGTTATCGCTCCTATTGCCGACAAGTGGTCTCCTCAAAATTACAAGGGACACGGTCTCGTTCGTGGTGGTGTCCGTCCCACTGACAAGCAGTTCCTTGATATCGTGAAGACCTCCTATGCTACAGCACCGCCGAAACTGGTCAGCGACTTTGAACTCGTCTTTGCGTCGCCGACGGTGGATGCGTGGGTCAATGAACCTCGCAAGACAATTGTAGTTTCTATTCGTGGAACCAATGTCAAGGACAAGCAAGACATCTATGCCGATGCGTCGCTGACCGTCAATGCTCTTGTCAAGACACCTCGCTACCAGACGGACAAGAAGGCAGTCCAAGACATTATGGGTCGCTACAATCCGCAGACCTATGAGTATTACCTTGTTGGACACAGTCTTGGTGGAGCAATCATCAATCAACTGATGAGGGACTTTCCCCAGTTCAAGTATGGTATGGAGTATAATCCGGCGTTCCAACCCTACGACCTCATCTCCCAACAGCGTGGCAAGGTCTTCCGCAACTACACGGATAAAGACCCTCTCTACCGTCTTGGTGGGCGTCTCTTTGCTGACAAGAAGGTGGTGCCGTCCAAGACGACGGTGTCCAATCTCGGTGCTGTTGGCGACCTCTATGAGGCAATCTCTGGGCATTCGCTCTCTAACTTTGAGGGTGCCGGTCGCTTCAAGGGTGGTGCGATGACAGAGCAAGAACACAAGGGTCTCTTGGAGGAAATCAAGCGTCTCCTTCAAGTCAAGGCACATCCGGAGGCGTTTAAAGCACTGCGTGATAGTCCTCAAGTCAGTAAGCACATCAGCAAGACCGAGTTCAAACGGACGGTCAATGGTATCCTTACACTGATGAATATGAAAGACGACTATGCGACCAATATCCTCCTTAATCTTGGACCGGAAGCAGAGGCAGCCGAAGGACTGATGAAGATGGGCAACATTAGCGGTCTTGGACGCCCTTCGCACTTCGGCGAACTTCGCACTCTGACCAAGCACCAAGTGCCATCAAGGAATGGAGAGGCGTTCATCAAGGGTGGGCGTAAGCAGACAGTATCAATGCCTACTACGGACTACCTACAAGAGCATCGCCACCTCATCAATGTCCTTGAACATCCGACCAAGAAGGGTTTAAAGGCGGAGGCGAAGAAGCAGACGGCGGAAGTCAAGTCTCGTGGTCTCAAACTGTATAACAGCAAGGGGAAAGCCCATCGTGGGCATTATCACTTGATGTCGGATGGCACTTACCACACTGGCAAGACGCACACGGCTCGTTCTAAACGACTGGAGGCACGAGAGGCATAAGATACTGACGAGGAACATTCATCACCGGTTGCTCTTCGCATCGCCCATCCCTCCAGACCTTCATCATTGAACAATAGAACCCATTGTCCCTTGTCCAGACCTTCTTGTCATAGGGCAGATAGAAGAGACCATCGGTGTATTTCCAGATGTAGGTGTATTCAATCTTGGGGTCTTGGTTCATAATCTTGCTATCATTGACGACGGCAGTCTGATACTCGTCGTGGCGGATGCGACGAGACTTGAGTTCCTTCTTCTTGGTATGCGTTTCGTTCCAGAAGTCGTGGCGGTCGTATTCATTCTCTTCGCCGGAAGGGAGGAGTTCCTTGTGGTGCTTCTCTCCAAACACACTATCAATAAGGGGTAGCATCTCCCTCTCATTGATTTTGCCGAACGCAATATCCATCTGCTTCTTGGTGGACATCCTTTACAAGAGCCGGATATCTTTTTTTCCCAGACTGGACGCACTTTCTTCATACAGCACCGTTGTTTTGGGATTTTGATGGGGTGATTAAAATCATTATTAATCAACTCATCATCGCCTTTGCCCCAGTATTTACTCATAGTCTTCTCTTCGTTTTTTATTATCATCCATTCTTCTTCAACACCTTACGGCAGATGCTACACTTGGGTTCCGCACACGCCAAGACTTGAGCAAGACACGACTTACAATACTTGTGTCCGCAGTTGGTGATGTCCAGTTCGCCGGACGCTATCATATCCAAGCAGATTGGACACTCATACTGCTTCCGCATTGCCGTCGCCATCTCCTCAATCTCGTTCTTGAGGTGTTGAGGGATTGTAGGGTCAGTGGTGATGGCGATTTGCCGAGCGACATAGACAATCGTCCGCTCGTGTCCTTCACGCACCTCCTCGTAATACTTCGCCCACGCAAACCGTCTCTGCCTATCCAATGAGTTCTCACGAGCAGACATCCTTCTTCTATACCTATCTATATTGTTCCATCTTTAAACCGATTTTCATCATATGGTAATTGGTGCTGTCATCAAGGAGCATTTCCATAGGTTCCAAGAGAGAACAATGCCCAATTAAAGACGACATTCTTCGTCTCCGTCAGTGCCATTTCAATGACGATTGAACCGGCAGTCTGGGCATCGTTAGGAAGAGCATACGCACACCATTGATTGCCAGTTGAGAGATACCCATTGTTTCCTACAGAGGCGACCACAACAGCGTCTGCCCAAGTCAGCACTGGAACACTAACGGAGGCAGTTCTGGCACCGCTCGGAACAAGAACGGAACCGTAAGGCAGAAGGGTATTCAGCGTCGTCTGTGCGAGAAGACCGGACAAGCTCATCCTATATACAATAAGAAAGAAATAAAGACAATCCAAAGAATATAATGAAAAACAGTTGTGTAGGGTAATGTAGGGCAATGTAGCCTAAATCGCAGAGTTTGCCGGTTGGACAAGAAAATCCCTCTATGCGAGAGAAAGTCTGCGATTTACCCTACACGACCCTACATAACCATTCTCATTATACCAAATGCTTTCTTCCTTTTTCCTCCGGTCAAACTATAGGATGTCTTATTGTCTTCTCCCTATAGAGAACAAGGACTTACCACTTTATGACCTATACAAGAAGGCATTGGCATCTTTCTGGGTCTCTGGAGAAGTCCAAGTCCAACAGCGAGACCAAACGGACTGGGAGAAACTGACCGACAATGAACGCTATTACATCAAGCATATCCTTGCCTTTTTTGCCGGTTCTGATGGCATCGTTGCCGAGAACCTCGCCCTTCGTTTCTATGGCGAAAGTCAATCTGCTGTTGTCAAACTCTTCTATGGATTTCAGATTGCCATTGAGGGCATCCACAGCGAAGTCTATGCCAATATGATTGACAGTTTTGTCAAGGAGAAGACCGAGAAGGAAGAACTCTTCAATGCTATCATCAACTACCCAGCAATCAAGAAGAAGGCGGAGTGGTGTATCAAGTATATCAAATCTTCTGATGATTTCCGAGTGCGACTGATTGCGTTTGCTGTATGCGAAGGTATCTTCTTTAGTGGTGCCTTTTGCTCCATCTTCTGGCTCAAGTCTCGTGGTATTTGTCCAGTGCTGGGACTATCCAATCAGTTCATTGCGAGAGATGAAGGACTTCATACTGATTTTGCTGTTGCCTATTATAAGCAGTTTGAAGAACTTCCGACCGAGACCGTCCATCAGATTATTAAGGACGGCGTTGAAATTGAGATGGAGTTCATTACTGAAGCATTGCCGTGCCGTCTGATTGGTATGAATGAAGAGTTGATGAAGGAATACATCCGCTTTGTTGCCAATCGCCTTGCCGTTCAACTGGGGACGCACAAGATTTACAAGGCACACAATCCCTTCAACTTTATGGATATGATTGGAATGGAGGGCAAGACGAACTTCTTTGAGCAGAAGGTCAGTGAATACCAGTTCGTAGGCAACCGGCAATCCGAAGACAGTTTTGTTCTGACTGCGGACTTCTGAACAAAGTTTCTTCCGGCATCCAAGTAGAATGGGGTATTACAGCAAGTTGGCAAAGGCGATGCTGTGGTCTCATAGTCGGACTATGGAAGTTTATGTTCTACCCAAGACGGTTCAGATGACAATTCCTTTGTATGGCGAAGGGACAACCCACAAGGTTCTCTCTTCGTATGTTCAGAACAATACGCTTCATCTGGAGCTTGAGCGGACTACCACCGACAAAACGCACACGCCGACGGCACCACACCGTGCGGACACGGAATAAACGACAAGATATGCCTCATAACCGGCACTGAAAACGCATTCCCAATACACTTATACCGAGCGGTCTTCGCAATCCCTTCGGTATAATTGTCCGGAAGACCCATAAGGCGTTCGCATTCAATCGGCGTCAGTTGCCGGACGGAGGTCTCCTCCAAGACCATATTATCCTTTGTAAATCCAGTCAGCGTTCCAGACTTGCTGTCAGTGCGTGGTTCAAACACCGTCGTCTGGGGAACCGCAGTGTCGCCATCGTGGCGATTGCCATCCTTGTCCAACCGGCGATTGACCAGACGCCCAACGAGTGCCAACTTTGCCGAACACGACGAGGTTAGTGCCGATGTCTTGTCATCCTTGCGGACATCCTTCTTATTGACCCACTTCTCGCCCACCAAGCGACCCCTAATGGACACGCCACGCCACACAGCATCGGAAGGGTTCTCAAGGATGCTGTGGATGCCTATCTTCTTGTCCTCTGGAAGCACGACATTGGGGATGTTCGTCCAGAAGAACCGTTTGCGACATTGGGCAGAGACCAAGTCTGCGTTAATCATAATAGGGACGACCTTCAGACGCTCTGTAATTGCCCACCTATCCTTCTCTGGCATAGACGCTACATTCTCAAAGACGAAATACTTCGGTTTGGTCTCTTCAAGTATGCGAACAAACTCCCAAAACAACTTGCTATGAGTTCCCAAGAGACCTTTGCGACCTTTCTTGCCAATAGACAAATCAACGCACGGACTGCCTCCAACAAGCAAATCAACATCAGTAAGACCACTAATGTCGCAGACATTTCCTAACTGCTTAATGGAAGGGTAGTTTTTCCGGCTCACTTTCAACGCATTCTTGTCAATCTCGGAGGCGTAGTAGTCAATCGTTTCTTTGCGACCTTCTAACGCCACACGGCAACACGAGATGCCATCAAACAGCGACACAACTTTCATTTTGCTTCTATTATACTTCCCTTTTAAAATTGGGTCGCATTTCCGCAGATTGCCTTCGGTTAATCTCTCCGCTGTGTATATAGAATGAGTGCTTCCGGATTAGCAGACCCTACTACGAAAGCGTCGCTCGGTTTCACAAGTGGCGGAGGCAGTAGTGCGGTTGCTGTTGTGGATATCCGTGAGAATGTCGGTCAGTTATACACCTTTGTAGATTTTCCCAATTGGGCAACAATCACCCCCTTTTCTGTCTCTTACACTCCCACTGTTGCTGGAAAGATAGTTGTAAGTGTATATGGCATAGGACAAAGCGATAATGCTACATATTGGTATTTAACTTTATCAATCAATGAACAACTGGTTGAAGGGGGGAATGGAAATGGTCTGCTCCGAGCATATGCTACAGATACCACCGGAGCTTGTGCCAATCTTTCTTTTATGTATCCTTTTTCGGTTGATGCGAACGCAACAACTCTTATTACATTACAAGGACGAACAAGTAATGGTGGTCCAGATTACCCAGCATATAATCTCTCGTGGTCGGTTCTCTTTTATCCCAGTTAATCTCTTCGCTGTGTATATAGAATGTCCGCATCAACACTGGCAGTCGCTTCCACACAGCAGTCTCTCGGTGTCCAGTCTCTTCTTCCCTCCGGTCTCGCCAGTGCTGTTGCCGGTTCAAGTAGTATCACCGTCCAGAACATCAGTCCTCTTCTGACTGCCACTTCTATCGTTCAAGCGACAGTCCAAGTCCCAGACCAAGACACGCTTGGTTGTTGGTTAGTCTATGCCACACCGTCCTCTGCGAACGGTGGGCAAATCTATATTGTCTTGTCGCAGAATGCGTCGGCGTCCTCAACACTTGTTGTAGAGTGGGCAGTTGTCAAGTTCTAAACTGGGTCATCACCGTCCTCATCCGCCTCTTCGCTCTCCGTCGGCGTAGGGTCGGACTGCTCATAGTCCTCCATCAAATCCTCACCATTGTCGTGGTCTTCGGTGGGACCATCTACAATCCGCAAGTCTGACACATAGGGTCTCATACACGCATTACAAAGGTGGTAGTATTCGCCGTTCCACTGGTCGCCTACACGCATCTGGACGAAGAATATCTGCTCGTCCTCCGGTAGGTCTTGGAACGCAGTCGGAGGTTCAAGGCAACGGTCGCACGAGTGGTTGGGGTCGTAGTGGGGCATCCTCTTCTATACCTTACCATATCGCCCATCCCTTAAACCGATTTTCATCATATCGTAAATATGTGCTGTCAATCGGTTTAAAGAAAAGTCGTGTCATTATAGTAGAAGCAATGCCGATGAAGTCCGCCTCCTACGAACGCTACTATGCCAAGAACCGTGAGGCACTTACGACCAAGATGAAGGAACGCTATGATGCCGACAAGAAGCACGAATATTACGAACAGCACAAGGAGGAAATTAAGGCGGCTACGAAGCGTCGCTACGAGGGAATAAAGGCAGAGAAGAAACTTGCCATTTGTAATCAAATCCTCGCACTCAATCCTCCGGAGCATCTCCGGCAAAGGGTGGAGGGTCTCGTCGGTGCTGGGTCGCCCTACCTCACGACGCACGGACGCACTCTGGACAGTCTCCTTCGCCAAGCACAGCAGTTGGTTGCTGTTGCGTAAAAATCATCCAACTTAAATATCTCCGGAGTATATATAGCAGATGAACAGAGTAAGTGATTTTATGCTGAACCTTTCCAAGCAGTTGATTGACGAAAAGAAGATTGCCGAGAGCAGTGCGTCGCTCTACATCAAGAACCTCTGGACGCTGAACGGTTGCGAACCCTTCAAGAACCTTGCCTTCCTCCGCAAGACCGCCGACATTGACGAGAAACTGAAGGGATATGCGGACAGCACACGCAAGACCTTCCTTGCGTCCATCGTCTCGGTCTTGTCGCTGGTAAAGGATAAGGCGACATACAAGAAGGTCTATGACCACTACCACGAGCAGATGATGACAGCGTCCAATGCTGTGCGGTCGCAAGAGACTTCCGGTGAGAAGACGGAGAACCAGAAGGAGAACTGGATTGAGTGGGAGGATGTAATGAAGAAGCGTAGTATGCTTTCCGAGAATGCCCACAAGATTTCGGTAATGAAGAGCATCACCGCCAATCAGTATAATGAACTCCTTGCTCTTGTCGTGCTGTCGCTCTATACAGACATTCCTCCTCGTCGCAACCAAGACTACAGCGATATGTATGTCGTTGGCAAGTGGAATGACAAGATGGATGCGAACAAGAACTATCTTGACCTTCTGGGCAATCAGATGGTCTTCAACAAGTATAAGACGGCGAAGAAGTATGGGACGCAGTTCGTAGAGGTTCCGGCAGACCTCCATACAGCAATTGCGATGATGCTCAAGCACCACCCTCTTCACAAGGGCAAGATTACCAAGAACACCGAGTTCCGGTTTCTGACCTACAGCGATGGACAACCTCTTACTGCTGTCAATGCCATTACACGCATCCTCAACAAGATATTCGGTAAGAAGGTGGGTAGCTCTATGCTCCGGCACTCCTACCTTTCCTCCAAGTATGGCGACATCAAGGAGGAGCAACAGAAGGACGCAGAGGCGATGGGGCATTCAGTCGGCGAACAGCAAGGCGTCTATGTCAAGAAGTAAGCACAGCACATATTTACGATATGATGAAAACTCATTTACACACGAGGGGTGTGGATAGAGCATACCAATGCCTACCCTCCAAGAGATGAATGATAAGATGAAGGCGATGACCGTGTATGAGTTCAATGAGCTCTTGAAGAAGATGGTCGCTGAACAAAACCAGAGGATTGACCCTATGGACAACTCCTCTGCCGGAGGTGCTATCAATGCGGATGTCAAGAGGAAGGTCAAGAAACTGGAGGACGCAATGAAGACGATATTTAATGCCTTCAAGTAATCCTCCTATATAGCAAGATGAAGACCATAGATGAAGCAATCGCCCACTACGAGAAGGTCTATGGAGAGATGATGGCACTTTGTAAGACACTACGGTCTGAAATGGACAATGAAGTGAAGACACGATTGGAGAGAAAGGTCAAGTCCTACAGACACGCAGTCTTCTATAAGAAAGCAATGGATGCCAAGATAATTGTAGTCAATCTCAAGGAATGTAGGGCAATGTAGGGTAAATCGCAGAGTTTGCCGGTTGGACAAATAATAGTCCCTATGTAGGAGCAAGTCTGCGGAAAATGCTACACAGACCTACATAGGGGATATCGTCCAGTGTGGTCAAGACATCCGGCTTTGAACCGGAGAACAGAGGTTCAAATCCTCTTATCCCCATTTACTTACGCATAGTAAGTATCACCACGCATATTCTTACGATTAGTAATCATCTAATCGCAAGACTATTCTTACTATATGAGATTTACCGTGAAAAAAACCGGTTTTTTTCCTCGTATAAACCGTTTAGCGTTGAGTTTCTTCATTTAACTTATTTACGCTGTCGTATAATATACACAGCACATATTTACGGTATGATGATAATCGGTTTAAAGGTGGGGTGATAAGGTTATGTATAAGCAGTATGTCCGACGCCGAGTATGATTTTGAAGCGTGGGGTCTTGGGTCTGGTAAAAATGTCTCGCCTCCGGCAACCACCTCCGGCGTTGCGGAAAATCCATCTAAAGAAAACTCTTCTCATTATAGTAGAAGCGAGATGTCCGATGCCCACGCACTTTACGAGCGTCTTGGATTTGTGGTGATGAGCGGAATGATGACGGCAAAGCAGAACAAGAAGGGCGAGTGGAAGAAGCAGTTTGGGTTCCAGTCTGGGTGGGAGAAGAAGACCAGTAAGGAATACAATAAGAAAGCAAGTGGGTTTGCCATTCTTACCGGTAAGACCTCCGGTTGCTCGGTCATTGACATTGACGACCCAGAGTGCGAACACAACAAGGAGTTGATGGAGTTGATGGCGGATTGTAATATGGTCGCCGAGACCAAGCACGGTTTTCACTATGTATTCAAGTATGATGACCGCATAGTCCAGACCACCGGCGACAAATTGGATGTCCGCAATGACGGTGGGTGTATCTTCTGCGAACCGAGCGTGTGTAAAGATGACAAGGGCAACACGGTGGCAGAGTATCATTGGATTAAGCAACCCTTTGAGGACGAGGAGTTGATTTCCTTACCGGATGAGGTCGTGGAGTTCCTTACCAAACTGGACGCACGGTATGTCGGTGGCGTTAAGAATGTTGTAGAGGAGCAAGAGGTTCAAGTCCCTATGGTGGAAGAAACTGCGACCGAGCCTACGGTGGCATCCGAACCACGCAACGAGGACTGCGATGCCAATCTCGTGAAGGTCATTGAGGCACTGGACAAGAAACGCTTTGAGAACTACGACGACTGGGTCAAGATTGGAATGGTGTGCTACAACGAGCGTGTGCCTATGGGTGTATGGGAGACGGCGACCAAGACCAAGTATCCACGCTACGGTGCCGGTTCCAAGCGGATGTGTAAGGACAAGTGGGCGTCGTTCGCAAAGGAGAAGGGACGCAAGGTGATGGGTGCGACCCTCTGGAAGTGGCTCAAGTCGGACAATCCCTCTGCGTTCTGGGGTCTGATGGAGAACCGTATGGACTTCTGGAATTTGATTGCCCTCATCAACCACAAGGACATCGCCAAATACTTCTACAATATCAATCCGGATGGGTATTTGTGGTGCGAGACGCTTGGGTGGTATTCGCTCTCCAAGACCAACATCTGGAAGCACTATGACAAGTCGCAACCGTCCGGTCTCAAGAGGCATATCGCCGATACCCTCCAAGACCTTACAATGGACACCAAGAAGGCGGAACTGGCGACCTATGCGAAGGAGAGTGCCAAGATTACCGACCAAGAGAAGCAGAAGGAACTGCTCAAGAAGCACCAAGCGAAGATATCCTCCATCCACAATGCCTACAAGATGTTTGGGAGTTCGGAGTTTTGTAATGGTGTCATTGCCTTCCTACCGTCCTTCTACGAACTTGAGGACTTGGAGGCGAAGATTGATATGAACCGGTATCTCTATGCCTTCACGGACGGCGTGTTTGACCTCAACACTTGTGCCTTCCGTATGCTCTCGCCGACGGACTTTGTAAGCACCACTTGTGGGTATGCGTATCCCAAGAAGAGCAACCCAGAAGTCCGCAAGAAGGTCAAGGCATTCTTGTATGGACTATTTGAGAACAAGGAGACCGAAGACTACTTACTCAAGGTCATCGCCTCGTGCCTCTACGGTGGCAACCGGTGGGAGGAGTTCTATGGTTTCACCGGAACCGGTGGCAACGGCAAGGGCGTCATTGCGGACTTGCTCAAGGTGGTCTTCGGCGACTACTACCACTCGGTGGATAACACCCTCTTCACCAAACCGTTGGAACGCAAAGACCAACCTATTCCGGCACTTGTGGAGGCGAGGTGTAAGCGAATTATGATGACGACGGAACCGGAGACGGATGACAAACTACAAGGCGGTCTGCTCAAGAAGATTAGCGGTGGCGACCCAGTGGAGGCACGGACGCTCCACTCCAAGCACATTGTCAAGTATGTTCCGCAGTTCAAGGTCTTCCTCCAGATGAACAACATCCCCAAGATGAGCAAGATTGACGGCGGTATTGAGCGTCGTATGCGTATCATCCAGTTCCCCTTCAAATTTGTAGCGTCGGACAAGATGACCGAGACCTACCACCGCTTGGGCGACCCAGATGTCAAGGAACGGCATTGTAAGTCCGATGCGTGGCGTGATGAGTTCTGCTTGATGCTCACGGAGACTTATACCACCATCAAGGACTTGAAGTCTCTCAAGCAACCCAAGTCAGTGTCAGAGGCGACTTGCGACTACCTTGACGACAACAATCCGCTCAAGGTGTGGTTGAACACGCACTACAACATCACAAAGGACGAGAACCATAAGATAGGTTCCGCAGACCTCAAGAGGGCATACTTGGAGGACACGCACATAGAGAAGATTGCCGATGCGTCCTTCAAGTCCCTATTGGAGTTCAACGGCGTCGCACGGAAGCGTGAGGCGTGTGGCATCGTCTATGTGGGTCTCAAGAGGAAGGACATTGTCTTGGAGGAGTAGTGTAGGGTCGTGTAGTATAAATCGCAAAGTTGTCTATCAATCCCAAAGTTTGCTTGTCTAACCGGCAAACTCTGCGATTTAGGATACATTTGCCTACATCAAAATATAGGGTATAGTAGTAATGCCGTATGAGATTGTAGAACTCCCAGATGGGTATAGGGTTATGACCACTGCCACCGGACAATTCCATAGCAACCATTCGCTCCCCTATGCGACTGCCGTCAAGCAGATGAAGGCACTCCACATCCATACTGGTATGGGGAAGACGCATAGGCAACATTATCTGGGACAACAGCACTTGCCGGATGAAGGGTATTCCCTTGAGGAACTCTCCGAGCAGTCATCTGTGCCACTGCCTATCCTACAAGAGGTCTATAACAGAGGCATCGGTGCCTACAAAACCAATCCGGCGTCTGTGCGGTTGAAGGGGTCGTATGTCAAGGGTGTCAATGCCCCTATGAGTGCGAAGTTGAGCAAGGAGCAGTGGGCAATGGCAAGGGTATATTCGTTTTTAGATGGCAATCCAAAGCACGACAATGATTTGCGTGGAGGACAGCGTGATTGGTATCTTTCTGCTGTGCGTCAGAGGGCGTCGGAGTATGGTATCAAGGGCGATGTGGAGTATGCGACGGACAAGACGCATAAGTTCCAAGTCCAAACTCCAGATGGCAGTCTCCGGAGGTTTGGACGCAAGGGGATGATGGACTTCCTCTTATGGTCAAAGGCAGAAGAGGAAGGATTGGTTCCCCACCGCACAGCAATGACAAGACGGCGTCTGTATTTGGAGAGGGCGACGAAGATTAAGGGCAACTGGAAGGCAGACCCTTACAGTCCCAATAACTTGGCAATCCATCTACTTTGGTAATCCATAACAGCATTAGGTTAATGCTCATATGGAGTTGGGTGGAGACGACTTACTTCTTTATGATTGTATAGAACTTGTCGCAAGACAGACAGATAAACTGGTTGGGATGAGCCTTACAAAGTTGAATTGGCTCGTTAGGGTTTGTGCTGTGCGAGGCGACCATCTTGATAGTAGCGATGTATGGAAGGATATTGCCGTCCCCACTCTGACCGGAGAAGATATCTTTGGGTATTTTGATGGATAGGGGTCGCTCCATTTGATAGGGGTGGAGATTTGTTTAAGGATAGTTTCCAACCGTTCCACGATAAATGATTGCCCAAGTGAAATCTACTGCTTGTGTAGTCGGCTTTGACAATTGGATTTGAAGAGAAGCGAAGTCTCCGTATCCGGCGGAGATTACGGTTCCATCTTGAATGCCCTCACGACTGTAAGGTTGAGGGGTAGCGAAAACGACGCAATCACCATAGATAGCATCATTGGGGATAGGAACAACAACACCGGATGACCCAGATGGGATTGTTGCTGTTCCAAACGGTATTACTGACGCAAGGGTTGTTCCAGCAAGAAGACCGGACACACTCATTCTATAGTCTGTTCTACGATTTTATTTACTCCATAAGGCGATGGACAAGGGACTTCTTGGAGTGGTGCTTCTTGCCACCAGTCGCACCTCCGCCAGTTGAGGCACCGCCAGTGGAACCCATACCAGCCATATGCTTGAGGTGAGGCACAAGGTCCTTGACACGGCTCATCATATTGCCAAGACGGTGAAGCACTGACTTGCCACCCACAGCACGAGTGAGACCGCCACGAGTTCCCATAGGGGCAAGGGGAGCAGAGATGATGTCCGCCTCCGTAAGCACACCCTTGATGACACGAGATGACCCCTTGATGCTCTCAAAGAACCCAGAGTTCGCCGTGATGACATAGAGCGTAAGGGCGGAGAGGTCGGCACCGCTCGTGTTCAGCACATCGCAGTTGAACTGGAAGGTGAAGTTGCCCACGAGCGACGGTGCTTGACCGCTCTGGAGGGTGATGTCTTGGGACGGCTTGAGGACGAGGAAACCACCAGTCGTGCGGACACTGCCGACCGGCGATGTCGCCGTCGTGGCAAGACCACTCCACTGCTCCCAGTCCATATCCAGACCGTTGCGGAAGGACATACCGTAGAGTTGCTGTTGCGTCTGGGACGAGAGCAGACCGCTGAAGTTGTCAAAATTCACGCTGATACGCTGGATGGGAAGGTAGTAGTCAGCATCGGTAGCACCATACGCCGTCGGCTTCGCATAGATGATGAGAAGGTCTGGGATTTGCGGAAGCGTGATTGTCTGCGAACGCACTTGAGAAACCGTAAGACCGGCACCGACCGTGCTGAAGTTCTGGTTGCTGATGTAGCGAGGGAACTCCATATACGGCACGACGCTCTTGGGCGGAAGAGGAATGTCCAGAGACGGCGTGAGGAACTGAACATTGACTTGGGCGTTCGTGAAGGGCGTTCCAGCCGCCGTCGTCTGGTTGTAGGCAACGGCACTGATGGCAACACCACCAGCCGTTGTGCTACGGAGGACACGACCAGCAGTCGCCGACTGCGAAGGGGCAGTCATATTCATCACGAGCTGGATGTTCTGGATGCCGAAGAGACCGGTCTCTTGCTCGTGCGTGTCGCTAAAGACGAACGGCGAAAGGACGAGTTTCTCCGTGCTGAAGAACTTGACGAACAGAGGGTATGCCGGAACACCAGTCGTCATCACCGGAACACCACCGACATAGGAGACCGTGATGCCACCGCTCGTGTAGGTGCCACTGCCAGACAGCGGAACACCGCTGGGGAGCGTCCATTGAACTTGACCCCACGCACCGTTCGGCACGACACCGCTGTCCGTCGCCAGTTCGTATCCGCCCAGAGGGTTGTTGTTCGTCTGGTAGGCAGAGTTGTAGGACGCATAGGTGTCAAGGTAGGTGGGGCAAGTCCGCTGGGAGCGGTTCTTCTTGTAGTCGGAGAGACGGAGAACCTCGTAGAGAACATCGCCAAGATTGATGGTCGTGGTCGTATCGTTGATGGTCGCCGTCATCGTCTGCGTGAGGGAGTGAAGAGGGAAAGCCGCCAGTGCCAAATCACGACCGAAGAGGGCAACCGGCTGCCCAGCCGTGATGGTCGTCGGCGTCGCCGTAAGGGAAAGGTAGCAAGCCGAAGACCACTCTACCGCCCTATCCACGAACACATTCTCGGAAGGCACATTGATGTTGAAAGTCATCTGCGAGCCGTTGGCTGCGATGGCGTTGAACGGCGAGTTGGTGAGGGACAAGGCACCCTTCTCAACGGCATACTTGGGGCGAGACTGAACGATGCGGTCGTCAAAAACAGCCAACTTCTCAATATCGGCGGACATCTTTGTATATTCACTGCTCCGTTTTTATTCTGTCCGTATTTTCAATCTTGGTAGCCCTTGCTCCCAGCCGACTTCTTTCGGAACATCATCTTGATGGACACGGAGGACAGATTGAACATCCGAACCGGATAGAGGTTATTGTCCAGACGAGCCTTCCAGAAGACTTGGACATCAATGTTCCGGAGCTCTTGGCGAGACCCAGTGAAGGCAGAGAGCCGGTATTCCGCCGTAGGGACATATTCAATGAAGGTTCGGTAGTCATAGCCGGATGCCATCGGAAGGGCAATGTCCGTAATGATAGGCTGGAAGGCACTCGTGGAGGAATTCTGGTTGGCGTAGTTGTTGGTGCCACCATAGACGATGGGCTGACCGGTGTTCTCTGGGAAGATGGGGATGAGCGTTGAGGTGAAGACCAGAGACGATATCGGAGACCACAGCGACGAGGTGCTTTCGTGTTCTTGGGTTGAGATAAACCAAGACTTGCCAGTTGGGTCAGCATAGTAGTTCTTGAAGAGCTTGTTCTGGAAGATGAGTTGATTGACTTGACCGTTGCTCTCATTGCCGATGTAGTAATTGCTTAAGTTAGCAAAGAGACCGAACATATTGGTGTTGAAATACATTGTGTAGGTAGTCGGTTGGAGGAACGGAGGCACGATATTGGCATAGAGATACTGGTCTGGGACATAGAGACTGAAGAGACCAGTGTTCGCATCAAACTGGAACTGGGGCGGTTGGTTGGACTGGGGTAGTGCCGGAGAGGTCTGGAGAACCCACGCCGTTCCACTGCTCGTGTAGAACCGACCGTTCTCCCTTGTCGTCCAAGTCTCTCCAGTGTGTAGCGACGCTGTAGGCAGTTCCGCTACTGTATCCACGATATGAGATGTGGTCGCACCGTAGGTCATTGCGAACTGATAGGCAACATTGCCTTGAGGGAAGTAGGCAGACGGAGCAAGAGGGTCGTCAGTGGTCAGTTGGACAAAGAGGAGATTACAAAGGTCAAGCCAGTGCTGGTATGTATAGACAAAGTAATAGACACCACGAATGTCTTGACTTGTCAGAGGCGGATTGGGGAACGGCAGTTTGCCACCCAGATACGGTGCTGTTTCGGTGATATACTTGACAAATCCTTGAGCATAGACATTGGGGATGCCAGAGTAATCCTTGTAGGTGAATGTCGTCTGTGGATTGAACTTGATACCAATAGAATACGAGGTCAGATTGATGTCCGGTTGCCCCAGTTGAATAGTGGGAAGGAAGAGGGGCAAGTCCTTGTTAGGACCATCCATCGTGAAGCGAACAATAGAGAAGTAGAACTGACTAATGTCCTTGATGAGGGCAGTTGAGCGTGTCTCTTGGAACCGGACAACTGGGTCATTCCCAATCGCAACTGGGTTCAGCGAATTATCGTTGATGATGTCGGCATTGTAATAGACAATGTCTGGGTCATCTGGTGTTCCAGCACCTACTGTGAAGGAGACATTGCTTCTCATTGACATCCTATATATACTCTGCTTACTTTTTAATCAGTGGGAATGTTATGCGACTGACAAACTCGTCTGGTGAGAGACCGGATTTTGATATCATTGAGGCATACTGTGGGAGCGTGAAGTCTTTGAAGAGCAGACGACACGCAGAATGGCGACCACAAGTAGCAATGTCAGCACCGTCTTGCTGGAATTGATGCTTGTTATAGACAACCGGAAGACCCTTCTCTCGTAGCAGTTTGGACAAGAGCGGTTTGCTCTCTTCCAGTTCCACTCGTTTGCCCATACCTAACCAAGTCAGTTCGTGGTCTGGACGCTCTCCATAAGGGTCAAAGAACTCAATATGGTCTGGATAGCGTAGGAGGGCAACCCAGTGTCCAGTGTGCTTATCCTCCGTCAGATACAGCATCAATGCTCGTCCCTTGTCGTCAAATATCTCGTCAATGTCCTTAACTTGCTTGAGGTAGGGATAGGTGAAGATGTGGCTATTGGGCAGTATCTTCTGAAGGTCATCGTCGCCAAGAGCATAGGCTTCAACTTGCTTGATATCCATCCTTTATGAGAGGGTTAGATTTTGGTGGCGTCGTATTACCGGTGGGTGTCGTAGTGTCTATATCCAGACTGACTTCCATACGCTTATCACAGCAAACCGAACGGCAACGGCGGTGATTGACGACCTTATAGACGACAACAGCAAGTCCGAAGAGGGCTGCGACAGAAATGCCACCTACAGAACCGGTCATTAGTGTTTGGGCATCCATTTGTGTAGGGGAAAGTTTTTAGGCGTGGGGATTTCAAACCTATTCTCATCAATGTAGGGTAAATCGCAGTTTAGGGGTTTCGGCAGTTTGTGATGTAATCCTCAAAAGTCAATGTAGGTTGTGTAGGGTTGTGTAAGCAAAATCGCAAACTTTCTCTATAGGGAAAGAAAATCGTTTGTCCAGCCGCCAAACTCTGCGATTTAGGCTACACGACCCTACACAACCTACACAAACACTTTTCATTATATTCTACACCCTACATAACTGTTATCATTATCTTCTATTTCTTGTCATTATACTTGACCCTCTTTAAATCCCCACCCCAGACAGAATGGTGCCTATCCGCTACAGCATCTCCGACCGGTTCCTCCGAGACCTTATCCACCGCCTTACATCGCTGTTGAGTTCATTGGAACGCAATAGTGATGAGTATGTAGCACTCCTCCGGCTTATTGATGCCCTTCAATTTGTTGTTCGTAATCCGCAGTTCTATCAGCACACCTAACCCCAATAGAGTTGTGCTTGGTTAGGAGACGCCTTGTCCCACTGGATGGTGATTTCCTTATCTACACTCTGCTTGATGACGGCAGTCTGGACATTGGGATTGACACTCTTTGCTATGGGATTAACAACACCCATCTTTAGTTTGAGATTGGCATCACTTGAAGGCGGTGTAGGGTAGAAGATGAATGACCAAGTTGCTTTCCAACCACTATCAATAGCAAACTTTCCAGTCTTCCATTCCAATGTATTGTCTGAACCAGCAGTGAGATTTATTGCCCCTTGCGTTATTTCTGTTTGAACTATTCCAGATAACAAATGTCCTACATTCTCACCGAAATTATCTCCATTTACTAAATACATTATATAATCAATCGCAGTGTCTGCGTGATTGACAATAATAATGGAAGTAGTGGCAACCAATGTCCCATCTGTGAGAGGAGTGAAGGGTATAGGGTCAATAATGTCTGCGACAGCTGGGATTGATTGTTCGTCTGGAAAAGCAGAACCACTGGCAACAACAAAAGGAACCGCAGTTGATGACCCACCACCACTTGTGAAGCCGAGCGATGTTTTCGTTTGAGGGTCTTCTAATCCGGAAGCACTCATTCTATAGTCTTGACTGCGGTTTTTATTAGTCAAAATCACGGCGTTGAGGATACAGCACCATTGAGATTGATATCCGCTCCAGACCCAATTACCATAGTGAGAATGGTGGCATTACCGCCATATCCGACACGGCACTGGATAGCATCCGTCGTCGGAACCGCACCAGTGGTCTTTATCAGAAGCATCGGAACCGTCGCAGCCGTTATGGTTGCGGTGTAAGTGGTGGCACTTCCAGTCGGCGTGGAGAAAGGAACAAAACTTTGACCGAGTTGAGTGCTTGTCGTAGTATCATAGAACTGAACGACTAAAAAGGCACCAACTGGCGGAAAGGCTGCGTTAGTGGTAAAGGTCGCTTGAAGGTTGAGAACATCCACTTGGAGAAATCCCTTTCCGTGTGCGGTAGGCAGAGCAGACAACGCAGTTGAACTGCCACCAAAGTTCGCATAACTCGGCGTCTGATACTGTCCAGATACACTTATGCCAGTTGAAAGAGCATTTGTCGCACTTACGGTATATCCACTGACGCCAGTGATAGTCTCCTTGAACAGCACTGGGTCATAGGAGACGGTGATGTTCTGACCATTGGTGATGGTCTGGATAGGCACGGTGGCATTGATAGTCTTGACCGTTCCAGCAGTCGTAATGACGATGTTCGCACCTTGAGCGATGGTATCCGCCACCGCTGGGATGTCGGAGAGATAGGCGAGACCCAGTTCGTGTCCAGTCTGGATTTCCGCAAGTGTGGATGTTGCCATTGTATATATACTGCTTCTAAATTAATCAGTCTCATTCTTGGTGAAGCACCTTTGCGAAATGCTGACTAATGAGATATTGAGGGAAGTTCTTGGCGACGCAAATCCAGCGACCGAGTTTCCGTAGGCGTTTGACTTCCTCTGCGTCCATTCCAATGTGGGTGGTCAAGAGATACTTGAGAGCGTGGTAGGATGTCGCTTGAGGGTAGATGACGAAGTGGGTTGCTTCGTTGAGCAATAGGCGTGTCTTCTTGTAGTTGGTGATGTAGTGGGTCAGACACAGCATAGTCGTGTTGCTGTGGCGACCTTGAATTGCCAAATCATCAATCAGTGTCTGAACCGCCTTGCCTTCCGGTCCAGTGAAGGTATCGTAGTCGTCAAAGATGACCATACAATCCTTGAACTCGTCCAACGACGGATAGTCCTCCACAAGGGTCTGGACATTGATGCGTTTCGGTTTGCCAATCTTCATAGTGTCCAGAGTGCTATCCTCGTTGAGTTTGCTAATGAGGTATATCTGACGACCGCTGAACAACTTCTTATATCCTTCGGCAAGTTGCCGTGCGACATATGATTTTCCACTGCCGGAAGCTCCAGCGATATACCAGACTTCTCTCTTCTTGGGGTCTGGCGACGGAATGAGGGCAAAGGTGCTGTCGTCCGGTAGGTTGATAGTCGTATCACGCTCTTGGTCCTTCTTAATCTTCTTGTAGAGCGTCTTGACAATCTCATCCTCACCGAGCAAGTCCTCGTCGCCCTTGCGAATGCCGTCTTGGATACGGTTGAAGACGGCGACCCTCTGAACCGGTTTGAGATGCTTCAAGTCCTTCTCATACCGGACGGCAGACACTTCGGTATTGCGTCCCTTCTTGCTCTTCTTCTCATCCTCGTGGAGATAGAGGATTTCACCGTCATAGTCGCCACCCTTGACAATAGCAATGGGTCGTGCTTCCTTATCCTCTTCAAAGGAGAGCGATGGCATC
>Ga0208388_1000097_pt1 | contig 24588 bp, 27 predicted proteins | sample CryBogCBH18Jul07_FD_185511 | JGI IMG/M metagenome (GOLD analysis project Ga0208388, IMG submission 185511) | Freshwater microbial communities from Crystal Bog, Wisconsin, USA - CBH18Jul07 (SPAdes) (version 2) | ecosystem: Environmental > Aquatic > Freshwater > Lake | place: Crystal Bog...
CCAGCTCCTATGATGGGCGCTCCTGCAGGTGGCCGTCCTGTTCCGGTTCCTCCGCCACAGGGTATGCCTCCACAGGGTATGCCAATGGGTATGCCAGCCGGTATGCCTCCGCAGATGCCACCACAAGCTGGCGGCATGGCAATGGCTCGCAAGCGCGGTGGTCGCACCAATTACCCAATTGAAACGGGATCTGGTGGTGGTGAAGCCCGTCTTGATAAAATCAAGGCGTATGGTTTGAAGCCACCAAAATAAGTTTTGTGGCGGTTGCTACAGAAAGGGCGGTCGGCGGGTTCCCCTCTCCTGCCGGTCGCTTTTTAGAGGGGAAGAGGGTTCGAGGATACAATGTTAACAACTAACGATCTATTTGAGCGTGAGCTCAAAAAACTTCTCGTAGCTGAAATTGAACGATTACAAGCTCTCATATCGGGGCCAAATATCAGCGACTATGCCCAATACAGGTATTACGTCGGTGCTATTCAGGGTCTTTTGGCTGCTATTGAGCGGTGCGATGAGACTCGTTCTATTGTCGATCAAACACGCTAAGAGGGTAAAATGGCTTATATGATGAAACACGCGGTAGATCCGCGCGAAGAAATTTGGAAGCAAGTAGGCGATCTGTCTAATTTTGAAGTCTTCCATAACAAAGTGCTTCTTGCGATTTACATCCGGCCTGAAATGACCGCCGGCGGTATTCTTATTACCAACAAAATCCGCGACGAAGACAAATGGCAAGGCAAAGTTGGCCTTGTTCTTAAAACCGGACCGTCTGCTTTTGTCGATGACGAAGGCAAATGGTTCAAAGGAATGAACGTCAAGGTAAATGATTGGCTGTTTTGCCGGCCATCTGACGGATGGAATATGACATTGAACAATCGTGAAACGGGGGATGACATTTTATGTCGCCTTATCGATGACACATATCTTCTTGGTCGTCTGTCCCACCCTGATGAAATCCATTAAGGAATAAAAAATGTCAGAAATTGACCCAAACATAGAAGAAAATGACGATATTGTTGTTGAATTGGCTGAAGATGAGCCAAAACAAGACGATATTGTTATAGAAAAAGCCGAAGAAGCCCCACAACCGGCTAAAAAGATGGAATTGTCGCCTGAAGACGGCATTAGTGAGTTGCAAGCAAAGCTTGAGCAGGAACGTCAGGCCCGTATTGAGGCCCAAAGACAAGCTCAAGAGGCTATGGAACAGGCTAACCACGCCCAAAGTAAGGTTGATTCGACCGAATTGCACATGATTAAAAATGCAATTGATCAAGTCAAAAACAACAACGACATCTTAAAAGCTAATTATCGCGATGCTTTGGCAACTGGTGACTACGACCAAGCTGCTGAAATACAAGAGCAGATGATTATCAATCAATCCAAGCTTTCTACGCTTGAATCGGGCAGAAGGGCTAAAGAAGAGGCGCCTAAAGTGGCACCTATGTCTCCTAAACCTGTTGATTTGATTGAAAATCTTGCATCTCAGGTAACACCTGAATCGGCTCAATGGCTTCGTCAGAACAGGGATCAGCTTAATAACCCGAAAAAACTTGATCGGGCCATGAGAGCTCATGCCGACGCTTTGGATGATGGAATTGTTGCCGATACGCCGGAATATTTTCGTTTCATTGAAAACCGTTTGGGCATCCAACGCGATAATTATGAGGATACAGCCATGTCTGAAGCCGCCAAGCCTGTTGTAAGGCGCTCTTCCCCGCCAGCCGCCCCTGTTACCAGAAGCGGATCTGGAACTGGCGCAACTCGCCCAAATGTCGTTCGTTTAACATCAGCGGAACGCGAAATGGCGTCCATGATGCAAATGACCGACCAAGAATATGCACGAAACAAAATCGCGTTACAGCGCGAAGGTAAACTTTAAGGAGCTAATATGGAACAAGATACAGCACCTGCCGGTCGTCGCGGCCGCAAAAGCGCATTATTTACCGAAAAACCAAAAGCAAAGGTTGAACCGGTAGTTTTGGCGGAAGAAGGAACCGAATCGGTTGAGTCGTCGCGTCAGGCCATGCGTCCTGATATGCGCGAAGAAAGTCCGTTGGCCCGTGCAGCTCGTCGTGCTGCCGAAATTAAGGGATCCGGCGGTTTAGAGTTTGATGGTACGGACGAATACTACATTGATCCCCGCATTATCCCAGAAGGTTGGTCTTATGAGTGGAAACGCGAAGCCGTTTACGGCCAAAGAGACGACACTTACCAACAGTCTTTGAAGCAAAGCGGTTGGGAAGAAGTCCCTTATTCCCGTCACACTGATAAATTTCCAAAAGGCAAAGGAAATACAATTGAGCGCAAGGGAATGGTTTTGATGGAGCGTCCTGCGGTCATTACGGATGAAATGCGCCGTAAAGACAACATGAACGCTCGCAATGCCGTTGAATCCCGCAAGCAGACTGTAGATTCCACCAAGGGAATGTTGGGACGGGCGGATTCTTATGTAGCGCCTAAGATTAATCAGGGCTACGAGCCTATGGTTGCCCCTAAATAACAAGGATTAAGGGGGGAGCGGTGCTCCCCTCTTTACTTTGTTAAAATTATCTTGTATTTCTTCAAAATCTCCCTCGGCGTGGAGATCAAACTATTTCCCGTTTCTCAGTCGCCCCGGTGTGCGATGATGGAACTCTCTGAGAGGAGAACCCGTCATGGCCAATACTTTTGCGCCCAGCGGCTTTCTACAATATCAGGGTGGTGCAGGTGGCGCTCCGACGTTTGCCCAATCTGTCCGCCGTATTGCTGCTACTAACACGACCCCTATTTTCACTGGCGACCCAGTACAGCCTGTAACTTCCACGGCTAACGGCTATATCACGCAAGCAACTGCTGGCGGATCCGTTCAGCTCGCAGGTATCTTTGTCGGCTGCAAATACTACTCGACCTCGCAAAAGCGCGTTGTTCCATCGGCTTACTGGCCTGGTTCGGACGCTACGGGCGACGTTGAAGCCTACATCATTGATGATCCAAACGCACGTTTCATCGTTCAGTCCTCTGGTTCTGGCTTCCCTGTAACGGGTACGGCTACGTCTCAGACGTCTGGCGTTCAGGGTCAGCTTGTTACGTTTGCTTACTCGACCACGGGTGCAACGTCCGGCAACTCGACGGGTGGTAACAATGCAACGGGCCGTTCGACGGCTTATGTCAATGCTACCGCAACCACCAACACCTCGCCATTTATCATCGTTGATTATGCCGTTTCGTTCGGCAATGGCGGCGACCAAACCTCGCAGTACTGCAATTTGATTGTCGGCTTCAATAACGAAGTCTGGCGTTCGAACTCTGCTGTAACCGGCATCTCGTAAGGAGTGAAGTGTCATGGCTGTTAATCTAAGTCAAATCAAAGACCTTCTCCTCCCCGGTCTCCGTGGTATTGAAGGCAAGTACGAGATGATCCCATCTCAGTACGACAAAATCTTCACGAAGCACGATTCCAAGCTTTCCTTGGAACGTACCGCTGAACTTCGGTTCCTCGGTCTCGCGCAGCTCAAGACCGAAGGTGGCCAGACCGCTTTCGATTCGGGTGCTGGTGAGCGCTTTGTGTACAATCAGGAACACACTGAAATTGGCCTTGGCTATGCGATTACTCGTAAGGCTATTGACGATAACGTGTACAAGACGCAATTCCATCCATCGAACCTTGGTCTAGTGGAAGCTTTCCAGCAGACGAAGGAAATTTACGGCGCTTCGATTTTGAACAACGCACAGACCTACAACAATGCTGTTGGCGGTGACGGTGTTGCTCTCTGCTCGACGTCGCATCCTATCGATGGTGGTTCGGTTGCCAACACGCCTACGGTTCAGGTTGATCTTAACGAAGCCACCTTGCTAAACGCAATGATTGCGATCCGCACGAACTTCCGCGATCAGGCTGGTTTGAAGGTGTTTGCTCGCGGTCGTAAGTTGATTGTTCCTCCGCAGCTTGAGCCTGTTGCAATCCGTCTCACGAAGACTGAATTGCGCCCAGGTACTGCAGATAACGACGTCAACGCATTGCTAACCACTGCCGGCGGCTTGTCAGAAGGCTACATGGTCAACGACTTCTTGACCTCTTCGTATGCTTGGTTCTTGCTTACGAACATCGACGGCTTGTCGTATATGGAGCGCGTTCGCTTCGAAACCGATATGCAAGTCGACTTCGTGACTGACAACCTACTCGTCAAGGGTTATGAGCGTTACTCGTTTGGTTACTACAACTGGCGCGCGATCTACGGCTCGTTCCCAACCTCGTAAGGAGAAGGCACTATGGCTGATACCGCATTCTCCGGTCCACTGATTGTATTTGGGCAAAACCCAACGCAACCTTCGGATTACAACCCAGATCTAGGCTCCTCGCTGTTTTATGCGGGGGGCGGCATCCTTGATCCACGCACTCCTTTTACTTACCTTCCCGGCGAGTCACAGGCAGCACAGGATTTTGGATGGTATGGCTTCAGTGACATTGTTTCGTTCACTGGCGTTCCATACACCAACGCAGCGGCAGCCATTGTGGCTTCTGCAAACGCAACGAGTGCAACTCTTACGCTCGTTTCGACCAACTCCGCGACCACTGGCGTCTATTATTCTTCGGTATTTACCCGTTCGGATACAGGCGTTACGGATACGGTTCTTGCTCTTGATGCTTACGCTTCAGTCACCGCTTCGGCAACGAACGGGATTCTGACGGTTACGGCAAACAGTGGTATGCCAATCGGTCCTGGCATGGTTCTCCTTTCATCGTCTACGACGGTAACGGGCGGAACTCTTGGTGCATCTTCTGGCGTCTATATTGGTTCGCAGATTACGACGACGGGAACTTCATCAACGGTTGGTAACGGACAAACTGGTACTTATCAGCTTAGTCAGAACGTAACTTTCACGTCTGGAACGGTCACTTTGGCTTATCCAAACGTGCAACAGTGCGCTATTCCAACAAACATCCAGACTCCTTCAATCTGGCTTTGGAACCCAATGGCCATGGTTGGCCGCGCTGTAAGCGTTACTGCTGCAGCAAGCGCCACTGCTACGACCGCAACTGTTAACGGCTACGATATCTACGGATATCCAATGTCGGAAAACATTACGATTTCGGCAGGTAACGCTGTTAACGGCAAGAAAGCATTCAAGTACATCAAGAGCGTTGTTCTTAACGCAGCCGATGCTACCCACGCTTATTCCGTTGGTACAACCGCAATTGTTGGTCTTCCTGTTCGTTCGGATACGGCCGCAGAAATTGTTGTTAACTCTGGTAATTCTCAGACTGCGCCAGCGGTTAACACGGGTTTTGCTGCAAACGGGTTCTTACCTGCTGATCGTACTACACCGTCCGCGACAACGGGCGATGTCCGTGGCACGATTGATCTCGCAAACGCTTCGGGTGTCAATCTCACGCCTTCCACCGGCACGAACAAGTATGTGTTCCGCCAGATCCCGCAAGCTTACAATGTCCAGTCTGCGACTGGCTTGTTTGGCTTAACCCAGTACTACAACTTTTAGGAGTGAGCCATGAAGGGTCACAAAGGACATCACCACGCACATGGCGGCATGGCTCACCACGCTGCTAAACATCGTAAGGCTGGCGGCAAAGCAGAGTCGCCAGAGCATGGCGTCGACGAGGCCGAAATGGACCTCCACGACAACCCAATGGAGTACAACCACGGTAATCCTGAAAAGGAAGCCGAGGAAATGAGCGAGCGCAAGCACGGCGGTCGTGCAAAACGTAAGCATGGCGGTAAAATCCATAAGCACGTTGCTATGCACGGCGAGCACGGTCACCACCATGCTGGCCGCAAGCCACGCAAGTCTGGTGGACGCGCTGGCGCTGCTGAAATGCACCCTTTTACGTCGGCCCATCAGGGTACGGCTCCAAAGGGTCATAAGGTAGAAAAAGAAACGATGGGTTCTGACGTTTAATCGTTAACCCGTTGGACTAAGTTTGACGGGGGCCATCGCGCCCCCGTTTTACTAAAGGGGTTTAAAATGACCGCAGCTTGGACTCGTTCTGAAGGTAAATCTCCATCTGGTGGCTTAAATGCCAAAGGTAGAGCTTCTGCTCGCGCAGAAGGCCATCATCTAAAAGCACCGACTAAAGATGCAGATAATCCGCGTCATAAATCGTTTTGTGAGCGTATGACCGGAATGAAGCGCAAAATGACAGGCGCCGCTGCAGCCGCTGATCCAGATAGCCGGATTAATAAATCACTTCGCAAGTGGGGTTGCTAATGTCTGACAAGCCATTTTGGGAAACTAAACTGCCCAAGGATCACCACACAAAGCATTTGTCGCATAAGCAAGAGCAAAGTGCTAAAGCTAGAGCCAGGGCGGCAGGACGGCCATACCCTAACTTGATTGACAACGCTGCTGCGGCACGGAAAAAAGGTAAGTAATTATGGCTACGATTTCTCAAACTGGCGTTGTCTGGGATTCAATTACCAAGAATGGCAAGTATGAGCCGTTCCAACTTCAGGTTTCGCGTGGTCAAATTACCAACCATGCACCTCAAAATATTTTTGGTTATGGTACAACGCCGGCAACGGCTAACTTGTTCCGCACCGTTTGGGAAAACATGGGTACAACGGAATATGTATTTCCATCCTCTGCAACCACAATGACGTTGGCAGGTGGTTCGGGTGATACTGCGACCATTACGATTGTTGGTCTTGATTCTGGTTACAATGTAATTTCCGAAAATGTCGTTCTAAATGGCGCAACGGGTGTAACAACGACTAATTCTTACCTTCGCATCAATAGTATGTTTGTTTCCGCTGGTAGCGCGACGAACCCTGCAAACGTGGTTACACTTACCAATGGCGGTGTGACGTATGCTCAAATTAACACGGGCGTATTTAACGGCACGACGAGCAGCTTAGGCGCAACGCAGATGGCTGTGTTTACGGTTCCTGCAGGTTATACGTTCTACGGTTGGCGTTATGGCGCTTATTCATCGTTTAACGGTAACAGCGCAAACTACACAACATATCGTGCAATTACCAACTCCGCAGCTGGCGTTCAAAAACTGATTGTGCAGACGCCATTTAATACAAACTATGCAATTCAGCGTGAGTTTCCGTTCCCATATTCTGAAAAAACGGACTTGCGTTTCCAAATTGCTCCAAGCGCGGCTGCGGCTGCAACGGTAAGCATCAACATTGGTGGTGTTTTGATCGCTAACGATACCAATACCGTCTTCTAATAGGAGCCGTCATGGCCACAAGCGGCACATATGCTTACAATCCGTCGCTTGGCGATCTTACGATTTATGCCTATCAATTGTGTGGCATACGTCCAACAGAGCTGACGCAAGAACATATGTCGGTTGCCAGAACGGCAACCAATATGTTGCTTGCGTCATGGTCAAATAAAGGCGTCAATCTTTGGGCGGTGGATCTTCAATCGGTTAATTTTAACCAAACGCCGGCAACTTTGACGGCTTCTGGGACCGGATCCACGGTAACTTTGACGTATAGTACGCCAAATACGCCTATTTATCCGGTTGGCAGCTCAATTACCGTGTCCGGCATTACGCCTACTGGCTATAATGGCACTTATACGGTTACGGCGTCGGCCAATGGTACTGTTTCGTATGCCGGAACAACGACTGGCGCCCAAACGGTTGCCGGAACGATCTCAACTTCTGTTCCAACGCCAAGTTATTCGGTTGATCCAAGCACTGTTGTTATTCTTGATGCGTATTGCGAGACAACAACCAACTCGGCGCAACCAATTGATCGTATTATTTTGCCTGTTTCGCGTACTGAATACGCTTCTTATCCCAATAAATATCAAACTGGTTTTCCAACGACGTTTTGGTTTGATCGTTTGATTAGTGCGTCACGGTCTACCGGCTCGCCTGGTCCGTCTGTTACGCTTTGGCCGTCGCCAGATGGTACTTCATCGCAATTGTTGAAGTATTATCGTGTTCGGCAGCTTCAAGATTCTAACCTGTCAAATGGTCAAACGGTTGATATGCCTTATCTCTGGTTTGATGCGTTTGCTTACAATCTTGCTGTTCGATTGGCTCAGATATGGGCGCCGCAACTTATAGTTGGTTTGAAACCAATGGCTGATGAAGCCTATATGATTGCAGCGGATCAGAACGTAGAAACAGCTCAACAATACATTTCGCCGCAAATAGCCGGCTATTTTAGGTAAAAATCATGGCGTATGCGTCGACTTCGGGCAGAGCCAGAACAAGTATTAAAAACCCACAAGCGTTTGCTATATGCGACCGTTGCGGTTTTTTGTACAATCATGTCCAGCTCAAATGGCAGTTTGATTACGCCGGCGCCGGTTTAATCAATAAACGTATTTTGGTGTGCAATCCTTGTTACGATACGCCACAAGCCCAATTGCGTTCAATTGTTATTCCGTCGGATCCTACACCAATCCAAAATCCTCGCGTTCAAGATTATTATGCGGCCGAAACAACGACGATTGCAGTGTCTCAGGGCGCACAAACGGATCCTTTGACGGGTATTCCAATATATCCAACGGTTAGTTTGATTAACCAAGACGGTTCTACGCCGACAACTCAGCCAATAGGTCCGCCTACAGGCTTGGATCAGAACGCCGTACAACCACAATTCTTGTCGACCGCATACCGCGTGAACGTCAATCCAACTTCTGTTTTAGGAAACGGGACGAGCACGGTCACGGTTAATTGTTCATCGCCGCATGGTTTGTCTACTAATGCACAAGTTTCGGTTGAAGGGCTGTCTCAAAATGCCGCTAACGGGATGTACAGCGTTACAGTAACCACCGCCACGCAATTCACTTATCAAACGAATAGTGCTATACCATCGGGTAATCTGCTTCAGGGTACGACGCTCATTGTCACCGCTCTGGTAGGACTGCCTTATGGCTACACTCAGATACCATTAACTGGGCCGATAACATGAGCAACATTACCGTTACCAACCTCCCAGTTTTGACCTCTTTAAGCGGCACGGCACAGCTTATGGTTGTGCAAAACGGCGTGTCATCGAGCGCGACCGCACAACAGGTTGCCAATCTTAATGCAAACGGCGGCACGGTAACGTCGATCACGGCGGCATCGCCACTGTCTGGTGGAACAATTACATCTACGGGTACAATTGGTCTCAACAGCAACAGCATCACAAACAGCTATCTCAGCACGATGCCAGCGGGGACGATTAAGGGTAACAACTCTGGCAGCACGGCGCAGCCACAGGATCTTACTGCGGCGCAAGTATTGGCGCTCATTGGAGGTGGCACGGTTTCCCTGATTAATACTGGGCAGGGATTGCAAGGTGGCCCGATTACAACCACTGGTTCTATTTCCATTGCAAATACAGGCGTTACGGCAGGAACATATGGTTCCGCAACTGCTGTTCCTCAGATTGCAATTAACGCACAGGGACAGATAACGTCTGCTTCTCGCGTCAATATTTTGATTCCAACGAGTCAAATTACTGGCCTTGGAACGATGGCAACGCAGAATGCTAATGCCGTTGCTATTACGGGCGGAACGATTGATCAAACAACGATTGGTGGAACAACTGCTGCGGCGGGTACGTTTACCAATCTTACTGCCACTGGCACGGTTTCAATCGGCACTATTTCTTCCGGCACATGGCAAGGTACGCCTATTGCGGTTGCTTACGGCGGCACGGGCGCTACATCGGCATCGGCTGCGCGTACTAACCTTTCTGCGGCGCAATCTGGCGCGAACAGCGACATTACATCCCTTTCCGGCTTAACCACGCCATTGTCTGAAACTCAGGGCGGAACAGGCTATGGATCGTATACGACGGGTGACATTCTTTATGCTTCGTCATCTACCACCTTGGCCCGTCTTAATGACGTGGCTACTGGCAATGCTCTTATTTCTGGAGGGGTCGGTGTTGCTCCGTCTTATGGTAAGATTGGCCTTACTACGCATGTAAGCGGCACATTACCTGTTGCCAATGGCGGTACGGGTGCAACCACACTGACAGGCTATCTTGTTGGTAACGGCACAAGTGCATTTACGGCTGTGTCTACAATTCCTAACGCCGGGTTAACCAATTCATCCATTACGATTGGTTCAACGTCTATTGCTTTGGGCGCTTCAACGTCCACGTTGTCAGGTTTGACAACAGTAACGGTTACGCAAGACCCAACCGCATCGTTGCAATTGTCCACCAAACAGTATGTTGATAACCAAGTTGCTACGGTTAGTAATACAACCTTCCATACGGCTTCTGCGGCGGCTACTACGGCCAACTTGACCGCCACTTATAACAACGGGACGGCGGGTGTTGGTGCTACGCTTACCAATAGTGGCGCACAAGCCGCTTTTGCCGTTGACGGTTATACCGCCTCATTAAATGACCGTATCCTTGTTAAAGACCAAACCACGGGCGCACAAAACGGTATTTACACCGTCACAACGCTTGGTTCTGGCTCAACCAACTGGGTGCTTACCCGTGCAACTGACTTTAACACGGTTGGCACTGGCCCTAATTTTATTGAGACGGGTGCTTCTACGTTTATTAACGGCGGCACGACATGGGGTTCAACCTCATGGGTTATGAACACGACTGGCACGATTACGGTTGGTACAACGGCTCTTGTTTGGGTGCAGACATCTTCTTCCGGCAATATCACCGTATCCGCTCCAATTACCAAGACGGGTAATACCATTGGTCTTGGCACGGTTGGCGTTGCAAACGGTGGAACTGGCCTGACTACGCTGACTGCGTATGGTTTGCTTTATGCCGCAAGCACGTCATCCGTGGGCCAGATATCGCCATCCACTTCAGGTTATCCGTTGCTATCCACGGGCGCTTCAACGGCCCCTGCGTTTGGTCAGTTGGCTCTTGGCGGCGCAGGTGTCACTGGCACACTGGGTGTTACAAATGGCGGTACAGGTACTTCAACGGCATTTACCACTGGCTCTGTCGTGTTTGCGGGTGCATCCGGCGTCTACAGCCAAAACAACGCCAAGTTCTTCTGGGATAACACCAATAACCGTTTGGGCGTTAACACGGCCACGCCACAGACGCAGTTGACGGTTGTTTCCAATACGCAAACAACCACGCCTTCTGCTGCTCTTCCAGCGGGTACTGACTTATATATTGTTGGCGCAAACGCCGCTAACACCCGTATTACGCAAGATGCTTATGGAACTGGCGCTTACGGTGCATATACGGTACGATCAGCCCGTGGTACGGCGGCTTCTCCAACGGCATCGCAATCAGGCGACTTCTTAGCGCAGTTTACTGCCCGTGGTTATGGCGCAACTGGATTTGCTACAGCATCTACAGGTTATCTTGCGATTACTGCTGCTGAAAACTTCACGGATACGGCGCAAGGAACATACGCATCTATCTTTACGACTGCTACAGGCGGTAACTCTGCGACTGAAGCCTTCCGTTTTGGCCCTGCGGGTCAGTTAGGCATTGGTGGCGCTACATACGGCACGTCCGGTCAGTTCTTAACGTCTGGTGGCGCATCTGCCGCCCCATCGTGGACAACGGTTACGCTTGCAACCCTTGGCGGCGTGGTTCCTGTGGCCTCTGGCGGCACGAACATTACGTCCTACACAGTGGGCGATCTTTTGTACGCCTCCGCCTCCACAACGCTGTCCAAACTGGCTGACGTTGCTACCGGATCAGTCCTTGTGTCGGGTGGCGTTGGTGTCGCTCCTGCATGGTCTAATTCGCCTACCGTTACGGCTTTGACGACGGGCAGCATTAGCAATAGCGGTAACACGACCAATACGGGTACGGGTTCGCGCTTCTTGGCTGACTTTACTAATGCCACGATTACGAACCGTCTGGCTTTCCAAACAAGCACGACCAACAGCACAACGGGCATTTATGCTCTGCCTAACGGCACATCCACGGCTGCTTCTTGGCAAGCGACCAATGCCGCTGATCCTACCAACGCATCCAAGATTTTGATTGCGACGAACGGTTCCACGGACGTTCAGTTGGTGTCTGGCATTAACGGCACGGGTACGTATTTGCCGCTTTCGTTCTACACAAACGGCTCTGGTCAGTTTGCCATTAATACGTCGGGCGCTTGGGGTATTGGCTCTGTTGCTGGGGCAACTGTAAATTATGGAACATCTGGTCAGGTGTTTACATCTGGTGGTTCTTCAGCACAGCCTTCTTGGTCAAATGTTAGCGGACTTGCCGTAACATCAATCAATTTTGGAACAACGGGTTTAACCCCGTCAACGGCAACGCAAGGTGCTGTAACGGTCGCCGGAACGCTTGTCGCAGCAAACGGCGGTACGGGACAATCTTCATATACAGTTGGTGATTTGCTTTATGCATCAACAACCACTGCATTGTCCAAATTAGCAGATGTTGCAACAGGCTCTGTTCTTGTTTCAGGTGGCGTTGGCGTTGCCCCTGCTTATTCCGCCACACCTACACTTACATCATTAACTGCTGCGGCCTATTACGGCGGCACAGGAACTGGTTCAACGCTTACACTTCAGTCAACATCTGGCGTAGGTGCTACTGACAGCATTCTTATGAAGGTGGGCAATAACGGTGCTACCACAGCATTGTCTATTGCATCAGGCGGTACGGTTACAATCGGTACACTTAACCTTACCAATGCCCTTGGAACTGCGTATGGCGGCACGGGCCTTACGGGATTTACCGCAGCCAATAATGCCATTTATTCCACATCTTCATCCGTATTAACGGCGGGTACGTTGCCCGTTTTGGCTGGCGGTACGGGCGTTACAACATCTACGGGAACGGGTTCTGTAGTTCTTTCTGCATCGCCAACATTTACCGGAACGCTTAATGCCGCTGCTATTACGGCTTCGGGTGCTATTACCGACTCCATTGGCAACGTCCGCACCATTGTACAAAACAGCCAGACGTCTGCTTATGTTCTTGTTGCAACGGACAACGGTAAATACATCTCCATCACAACAGGCGGTGTGACGGTTCCTGCATCTATTTTCTCTGCGGGTCAAAACATTGTGATCTTCAACAACTCTGGTTCATCTCAGACCATTACACAGGGAACAAGCGTTACAATGACGTTGGCGGGTTCTGCCACAACAGGCAACCGCACATTAGCCCAATACGGTGTTGCAACGGTGCTTTGCACAGGCTCCAACACATTTGTCATTACAGGACAGGGGCTAACGTAATGACTTCCGTTTCCCTCCTTCTTGGGTCGGTAGCCTCTGGTGTCGCTGCAACATATCTTGTTGTTGCGGGTGGCGGTGGCGCAGGTGGCGCACAACCAAATTATGTTGGTGGCGGCGGTGGTGGTGCAGGTGGATTATTAGCATCTTCAGTTATATTAAATGCAACAACCACTTATACCATTACCGTTGGCTCTGGCGGTGCGGGTATAATTAATTATGCTAATCCCGGCGGGAATGGAACAACTTCATCTATTGCAGGAACTGGTTTAACTACCATAACCACAGTCGGTGGCGGCGGCGGGGGTAGTTATGGTTGCAATGCCGTAACGGGTGGTTCTGGCGGTGGTGGTGGTAATAACAATCGTACAGGTGCCGCAGGTACTTCCGGCCAAGGTAATTCCGGTGGCAATGGCGGGATTTACGCAGATAGCACTTCTTCCCAAGGCGCAGGTGGAGGCGGTGGTGCTGGCAGTACTGGCTCTAATTTTTCTGGAGTTAATGGCGGCGCAGGTGGGGCGGGTACATCGTCATCAATTAGCGGTTCATCCGTAACATATGCCACGGGCGGCGGCGGTGGAGCATCTAACGGAACGGGGGGCGCAGGTGGTAGCAGTAACGTAAATGGCGGCGCGGGTGGTTCTGGTAATAGTGCAAACGGTAATAGTGCCACTGCAAATACTGGCGGTGGCGGTGGCGGTGCATCTTCTCAGTTAGGCGCAAGTGTTACAGGTGGTAATGGCGGTTCTGGTATTGTAATCATCAGTTACGCTGGTTCTCAACAATTTATTGGCGGCACAGTAACATCGTCCGGTGGTAATACAATTCATACGTTTACATCCTCAGGCACATTGGCTCCGGCTATTTCTACGTCATATCTTGTTGTCGCAGGTGGTGGTGGCGGCGGTTCAAATTATGGCGGTGGTGGTGGTGCTGGTGGCTATTTAACAAGCACTGCATATTTGTCACTTACGGTAGGAGCATCTTACACAGTTACTGTCGGAACGGGTGGTGCAGGTGGCCCCCCGCTTGGCAGTCAAGCCAACGGAACAAAAGGTAATGATTCATCATTAAGCGGAACCAGCTTAACCACCATAACCGCAACGGGCGGTGGTTTTGGTTCGCAGGGCGGCGGTGGCAGTGCTGGACCGGGCGGTTCTGGCGGTGGCGGTGGTGGCAATAACACAAATCCATGTTTTGGTGCAGGTACAGCAGGACAGGGTAATAACGGCGGTAACAACGGAGGCCAATACGGAGCAGGTGGTGGTGGTGGTGCATCTGCTGTTGGATCAAATGGACCTTCTGCTTCCAGTGGGGGTAATGGTGGTGCTGGTTCTTCATCTTCTATTTCTGGCTCTTCGGTAACATACGCAGGCGGCGGCGGTGGTGGCTGCGATACTGGAACGCCGGGTTCAGGTGGTTCTGGTGGCGGCGGTGCTGGCGGCAATGTTTCTGGTACGGGAAACGGAACAAGCGGTACTGCCAATACAGGCGGCGGTGGCGGTGGCGGTGGAACCGGATCAAGCCGCGCAGGTGGTACAGGTGGTTCCGGTATTGTAATCATCAGCTATGCTGGCTCACAAAAATTCACAGGCGGCACGGTCACATCATCCGGCGGCAATACAATCCATACGTTTACGTCATCTGGAACGCTAACTTACGGAACAATTTCAGCAAGTTATTTAATTGTTGCAGGTGGCGGCGGAGGTGGCGCGTCTGGTGTTGGATCGGGCGGCGGCGGGGGTGGTGGTGCAGGGGGATTTTTAAATAGCACAACCTATCTTGCTTCTGGAAAAACATATACAGCAACTGTAGGCGGCGGTGGCAATGGCGCAGTTTTCCAAACATCTATTGCAACCGCTGGTGCAAATTCCGCTTTAACTTTAGGAGGTAGCGGTTTTACCGCAATAGGTGGTGGTTTAGGCGCGGGTGACACTAATATCCCCGGCGGTTCAGGTGGCTCCGGCGGTGGTGGTACAGGTAACTATAATACCGCAGGTGGCTCTGGAACATCAGGGCAAGGTAATAACGGTGGCACATCTGTAGTAAGCAGTGGCGGCGGTCAAGGCGGCGGTGGAGGCGGTGGCGCATCTGCCGCAGGTGGCAATAGTGACAGTTCCGGTAACGCAGGTAGTGGTGGAGCAGGTTCTGCGTCATCTATCACAGGATCATCTGTAACTTATGCAGGTGGCGGCGGCGGAGGTATCCAAAATACTGGATCAGTTGGCTCCGGCGGGGCTGGTGGCGGTGGTGCTGGTGGTACAAAAAATAATGGTGGTACTGCTGGAACAACTAACTTAGGTGGAGGTGGTGGCGGTGCCGGTGGCGGTGCAAGTGCATCTCCGGCCAGTGGTGGCGCTGGTGGTTCTGGGGTTGTTATATTATCCGTTCCATCGGCCAACTATACTGGAACAGTTACGGGTTCGCCAACTGTCACAACTTCTGGTAGTAACACAATTATTAAGTTCACATCTTCAGGGACGTATACAGCATGAGCCATTTTGCAAAAGTTGAAAACGGCATTGTCACGCAAGTTATTGTTATTGATCAGGATATGATTGATTCTGGTCATTTTGGTCATGCTTCTTTATGGAAGCAAACGTCATATAATACGCATGGCAATCAACACCCAGAGGGCCGACCCTTACGCGGCAACTATGCGGGTATTGGATTTACTTACGATGAAACGCATGACGTATTTTATGCGCCGCAACCATTTCCTTCGTGGACGTTAAATCAATCAACGTGGTTGTGGGAAGCGCCTATTCCTTATCCTAATGATGGAACGCCTTACGATTGGGATGAAGCCACCAAAAATTGGGTAGCATTATGAACGATTACCAAACCCTCATAGACATAATTGGCGGCGCAATCCTAACGGTGGCGGGGTGGCTTCTGCGTGAATTGTGGGGCGCGGTCAAAGAACTACAACGGGATTTGAATAAATTGGAAGCCAATATGCCAAAAGAGTATGTTCTCAAGGTGGATTTAGACCAGAGAATGAAGCATATTGAGGATATGTTCCAACGGATCTACGACAAACTTGACGGGAAGGCCGATAAGCCATGAGCACGACGACAACCAACCTTAGCTTAAACGAACCGTCTTATAACCAGACATCGCCAACGTGGGACATTCCGCTCAATAGCAATACCACGATTCTTGACGCCGCCTTTGGTAATACAACCTCTGTTGCGCTTACAAGCTCAAACGTCACGTTGACGGCAACGCAACTGCAGGTCATGCAGGTCAAGTTCACAGGCGCGATTTCGGCAAACATCATTATTACCATTCCCGCCATCGGTGGCCGTTGGACCTTCACAAACGCAACTTCGGGCGCTTACACCGTAACCATCGCATCGGCGGGGGCAGGGACAAGCGTTGTGGCTCCGCAGGGCTATAGCACCCTCATGTTATCGGATGGCACAAACATCGTCCTCGCAGACGGCGGCGTCATTTCCGGTGGTAACCTTGCAACGCTTAACGTGTCGGGCAACTCGGTTCTTGGCTCTACAGGGACAACGACTGCAAGCGTTGGTGGCAAGCTAACATTATCGGCAACGCCAAGCCAGTTATCTCTCGTCCTTCAAAACATCGCAGAAACGACAACAATCACAGCGGCAAGCGCGACTGGCACAATCAACTACGATATCACCACGCAGTCGGTTCTTTATTATACGGTTAACTCGTCGGCCAACTTCACGCTCAATTTTAGGGCATCGAGTGGCACAACGCTTAATTCTGCTCTTGCAATTGGCCAAGCCGTAACGGTTGCTTTCCTGAACACAAACGGCACTACGGGTTATTACAATAACGCTATTACGATTGATGGTGCGTCCGTTACGCCTAAGTGGATCAATGGTTCGGCCCCAACAACAGGTTATGCCAACTCAATTGACACCTACACCTACACAATCATCAAGACCGCTTCTGCAACTTATACCGTCCTCGCAACCCTCGCAAAGTTTGCATAATGCCTACAATCGGAACAGCGGGTGCCGCATCAGCTAGGGCTTTTGGGTTTACGGGCGTTGCTACGTCAGGCAGCGTGACTGTCAACACGTCTGGATCTGGTACATTTACTGTTCCTGTTTACGCCAATTCTATCCAATTCCAATTGTGGGGAGGCGGTGGCGGCGGGGCTGCGCCGGGCGGTGCAGGTGGTGGCTCGGGTGGTGGTGCAACAGGTGGCACTACATCTATTACTGCAGCAAGCTATACATTGATTGCAACGGGCGGTGGCGGTGGATCTTCTGCAGGTGGAGACCGTAGTAACGGATCACCGGGCGGAGGTGGTTCAGGTTCAGGCGGGTCAACAAATCTTACGGGTAGCTCTGGAAGTTCCGGTTCTCGCGGACAAGGCGGTTCTGGTGGCGCAGGAGCAAATGGCGGAAACGGCGGCAGCGGTGGGACTATTCCCGGCGGCGGCTCACAAGCCATTTCAGGAAACCCCGGTTCGGCTCCTGCAGGTGGCGGAGGTGGAGCTGTGTTTGACGAAGATATCAATAACGGAGCTAAATCTTGGTCCACTGGCGGGGGTGGAGGTGGTGGTGGTTACACGTCTATTACTGCCACGCCTTCAACTGGTCCAAGCCCCGGTGCTGTTTTATCTTATACGGTCGGAGCCGGTGGGTCAGCAGGTGGCGGGTACAACGGTTCAGGTGCAAACGGTCGTTTAACCATAACGTGGTCGTAACATGATATTTACTTGGACGTTTCCCCAGTTCATCGTTAACCCAACGTCTGACGGCTTGTCCAACGTGGTTACGGCCATTAACTGGATCTGCACTGGCACGGATGGCACGATTTCGTCATCTTCTTCTGGTACAGCAAGCCTTGGAACGCCTAACCCCGCAGAATTTGTGCCTTACGCGGATATTACGCAGTCTTTAGCCTATCAGTGGGTGGCGGGTTGCATCAGTATGCCGGCGGTTGAGAGTGGAATCGCGCAGCAAATTATTGTATTGTCCAAACCGGTTGTGCAAACGCAAGCACCGCCATTTTAACCTAAGAGGGAAACATGGAAAATTTAGAATTAGAGCTAAAGCTAACCGTTGCTCACGTTAATACGGTTTTAAAGCATCTTGGCGCCGGTGTTTATGCTGAAGTTGCTGACCTTATTACTCTTCTGCACGGCCAAGCCAAACCTCAGATTGAATCTGCTGTTCCGGCAGCTCCTGCACCAACAGAAACTCCGACGGAATAATATGGATCCATTTACCCTCATCGCCGGCGCGACAGCGATCTATAATTCGATCAAATCCGCCGTCGATGCAGGGCAGGATATGATGGCGACTGCGGAAAAGGTAAGCAACCTCTTTGGCAAGATTGGCCAGATTGTTACGATTGCATCAACGCCTCGTAAGAAAAAAATGTTTCAAAGCCAAGCCGAGTTTGAGGCAGAGGCCGTTAAAATATATGCCGTCAAGGCAAAAGCCCTTGATATGCAACTTCAAGTAAAAAACTTGTTTGTCGGCCAATACGGTCCAGCAGCATGGGAAGGCATACAACGGCAGGTGATTGAAATGCGTAAGGAAGCGGCTCGTCAGGCGGCTGCAGCCTTAAAAGAACAGGAAGAAGCCCGTAAGGACTTAATTATGGTTAGCAGCATCGTGGGCTTTTTGGTATTAGGTATTGCTGCAATTGGTGTTTTTCTCATGCTAACGGTGAAATGACATGGATATCTTAAAGACGTTTGGACCATTAATTGGTTCGGTTGCTCCCACCATTGCCACCGCTCTTGGCGGTCCTGTTGCCGGTATGGCCGTTAAAGCTGTATCAAATGCCCTCTTCGGCCATGAGAATGGCACTGAAGATGACATTATGTCGGCTCTTGCCAATCCAACGGGCGATCAGTTGGCTCAACTTAAAAAGATTGACGCGGACTTTAAGGTCCAGATGAAATCTTTGGACATTGATCTTGAACGTATTTCTGAACAAGATCGTGATTCAGCTCGTAATATGCAAATCGCAACCCGCGATTGGATTCCCCGTGTATTGGCGGTCGGCGTCACTCTGGGCTTCTTTGGGATCATTGCATACATCTTGCACTTTGGCCTTCCAGCTACGGGCGGCGAGGCTCTTTTAATGCTGATTGGTACGCTTGGGACAGCTTGGACTAGCGTCATGGGGTTTTATTTTGGCTCGTCCGCCGGCTCCAAACAAAAGACAGATGCCCTGACGGCTTCTTTGGGGAATAAGCAGTGAAAGAGAATTTCCCACAATGTTTTGCCCTCGTCCTTAAAAACGAAGGTGGATATGTTGATAACCCTGCCGACCCCGGCGGGGCTACCAATTTAGGCTGCACCAAGGCAACTTGGGAGGCTTGGGTTGGCCATCCCGTGACTAAAGACGACATTAAGGCGTTAATGCCAAAAGACGTCATGCCGTTGTATAAGGCCAAGTATTGGGATACAATTAACGGTGACAATCTGCCGGAAGGCGTAGATTATGCCGTCTTCGATTTTGCCATCAACTCGGGGCCGTCCCGCGCAGCAAAAGCCCTGCAGTCGGTACTCAATACCAATCCAGACGGCCAAATCGGACCCACCACGTTACGCGCTCTTGAAACGGCAAACGCTCGTGAAGTTGCTACAGCGGTATGCGAAGCCCGACTAGCCTTCTTACAATCTCTGTCAACTTATGGTACTTTTGGCAAAGGCTGGTCCCGTCGGGTGTCAGAAGTCGAGCAAACCGCATTTAACATGGTGTAAACATGGATTATAACACCTACGTCCAGCAAATAGCGACAATGGCGGTTGTTCCCACAACGGACACCAACTTCCAGATCATTTTGCCCCAAATGATTAGCTATGCCGAATTGCGGATGCAGCGTGATCTTGACTTCTTGTCAACCCAGATCAGCAATTCGTCTTATTCCTTGACGGCAGGTAGTGGCACTTTAACGATCCCAACGTCTGCCTTTGTGGTCATGGAGACGTTTGAAGTTATTGATGGATCTGGCAGTTCTGCGCCTTTGTTGCCTGTAACAAAGGAATTTATTCAAAATGTATATGGCACGGGATCTACTACCGGCTTGCCACAATACTTTGCCGTTTATGGCGGTGATTCGGCCACAACTGGTCTGACTAGTCAAAATATGATTGTCGGTCCTATTCCTGACCTCAATTACGCTATTCGTTTGACTGGGACTGTTCGCTCTGCGCCGCTTTCGGCTACGAATACCCAAACTTTTATATCCGTATATCTGCCAGATATGTTTATTATGGCGTCTATGATTTATATTTCTGCTTATCAAAGAAACTTTGGCCGGATGAACGACGATCCGCAAATGGCTCAAAGTTACGAAGGCCAATATCAGGCGTTGAAGGCAAGCGCCCTAATTGAAGAAAATAGGAAAAAGTTTGAAGCTTCGGCATGGTCGTCTTATTCGACGGCGCCGGCTGCTACGCCAAATAGGGGATAATCATGCCCCACAATACGATTAAGCTGAAGCCCGGCGTAGAAACCAACACAACACCTGCGTTGAACGAGGCAGCATACTCGTCGTCGTCTTTTATACGGTTTTTGCCAGAGCGTAACGGCTATGGGTTGGCTCAAAAGCTCGGCGGGTGGGTGGCCTACTATGCGTCATCAATCGGTTCCAAAATACGCGCACTTAAAGGTTGGGCAGACCTTAACGCCACGAACCACCTTGGTATTGGTGCCGAATCTTCATTGAGCGTTTTAACAGGCAATAACCTTGTTGATATTACGCCTCAAACGTCTGTAACCAATACCGCGCCCGTGTTTGCTACTACGTCGGGTTCAAATGTTGTAACCGTAACCGATAGCAATATTACAGCATCAGTTTTGGATTACGTTACATATGTCACGCCCGTAACCGTTGGTGGTTTGGTCCTCAACGGTCCTTACAAAATCCAATCGGCTGCGGGTACGCAATATTCAATTTACGCATCGTCTAATGCGACAGCAACCGCCAATACGTCTACCAACACCGTGGGCGGCTCATTTGTTGTAGGCAATACCTATGAGATTGTCTCGGTAGGTTCAACAAGCTTCACATCAATCGGCGCTGCAGCCAATACGGTCGGTGTTATTTTTACGTCCACCGGCGTAGGTTCTGGATCCGGTACGGCGCGTCTTGTTGCAGAATATGCTTTTGCGACAACAAGTGGTTCATCAATTGTAACCACCTATTTTGACAATCACGGGTTTAACGTAGGCGATTCTTTTTATGTTGGCGTATCGACAACAGTTGGTGGCATCCCGCTTTTCGGACTTTATACCGTTCAAAGTGTTTTAACGACTAGCTCGTTTACGTTTGCGGCTGCAAATAGCGCGACGTCTACTGTTGGTCCAACTACGGCTACCGTCATTAATAGCGGGTTGGTGCAATCCACGTTTTACGTTGCCATCGGTCCTCAACCTTTAGGCACGGGCTTTGGCGTCGGCGGTTTTGGTGTGGGTGGATTTGGTGTCGGCACAACGCAGCCAACCGTCCCCGGCACTGCAATTACTGCTACCGATTGGACGATTGACAACTTTGGCCAAGACCTCATTGCCTGTCCCGCAGGTGGAGCAATCTATTACTGGGATCCAAGCGGTCAGCTTCAAAACGCGCAAATTGTTGGCGGTAATGGCCCATTGGTAAACAGCGGCATTTTCGTCGCCATGCCTGAACGCCAAGTTATTGCTTATGGTTCGTCGTTTACCTTGTCGCCTGATCCTATGCTTGTCCGTTGGTCTGACATAGAAGACTTTACCCAATGGGTAGCAACACCAACAAATCAGGCCGGGTCGTATCGCATCCCAACAGGGTCAAAGATTGTTGCAGGTATTCAAGGGCCACAACAGGGTCTTTTATGGACCGACTTAGACCTTTGGGCGATGCAATATATTGGGCCTCCGTTTGTTTACGGGTTTAACAAAATTGGATCAAATTGCGGCGCTATATCAAGGCACTGCACGGGTCAGTTGAACGGCGCTATCTATTGGATGTCGCAAAAGCAGTTTTTTATGTCGATGGGTTCCGGCCCTCAATCTATCCCATGCCCTGTATGGGACGTAATATTCCAAAACATTAATACGTCATATCTTTATAAAGTTGCTTGCGGCGTAAACAGCCAATTCAACGAGATAACATGGTATTATCCATCCGCCTCATCCACTGAGAATGACAGCTATGTTAAATACAATACGGTTCTCCAACAATGGGACTACGGTTCTCTTGGCCGGACTGCTTGGATTGATCAATCTGTTCTTGGGTCTCCTATTGGTGCTGGGTCTGATAATTACCTGTATCAGCACGAAGTAGGCAACGACGCCGCCAACGGCACACAAACTACCGCCATGCTATCGTCCTTCCAAACGGGTTATTTCCAACTTAATGAGGCCGACAATTTGATCTTCATTGATCAGATCTGGCCCGACATGAAGTGGGGAACGTATTCCGGCAACCCCAATGCCACGGTAAAAATCACATTCTACGTCACCAATTACCCTGGCGATACGCCAGTGGCATATGGCCCTTATACGATGACGCAAGCCACAGAATACATTTCCGTTCGCATTAGAGCGCGTCTTATGGCCTTCAATATATCATCGAGCGATGTTGGTACGTTTTGGCGTTTAGGTGCAATCAGATATCGCTATCAGATTGACGGGAGGTTCTAATGGCATCACTTGACGATATTTTAACCACGCAGAAAAACGGTGTGCAGGGCATCAACGCTCTTAATCACACCACGCAAAATATTGCCGGCACGATCAACACATATGAAATCAGCACCGCCACATATTTTGCAACAACAATTGGCTGGGTGGCTAAGGTAAGCGTTATCGTTGCGGGTTCCACCACTGGGACCATATATGATGCCAATTCTGTTGGAACCGCTGTTACAGGCGTTCGCCTTGCCATCATCCCTAACACGGTTGGTATTTACACGATCAATATGCCCGTTAATAAAGGTATTGTTATTACCCCAGGCACAGGCATGATTGTTGCCGTATCGTATAGTTGAGGTCGTCATGCCATTAACCCCAGGTAAATCTCAAAAGACGATCAGCCACAACATTAGCGAGATGATCCAAGCCGGTCATCCGCACGATCAAGCTGTTGCAGCGGCATTAGATACGGCCCGTCATACCAAAGCCTTTGGCGGTCCTATGCCTAAATTTATGGAAAAATCTGTTAAACAGCCCAAGATGCCTCGGTTGTTTAGTGGCCCAATTCATAGTCCGGTTGCCGGCCGCACAGATCATCTACCTATGCACGTTCATTCCGGTTCTTACGTTATCCCTGCCGACATTATTTCGGCTATGGGTGAAGGCAATACGATGGCCGGATTTAAGGCTGCTAGAAGGATTTTTGGCGGCACTCCTTACGGCAGATCTGGAAGTGCTTATGGCGCAACTTCTGCACCTTATGGGATGGAAATGCCGCATAAGGCACATGGCGGAGAGGCTCACGCCGTACCAATCGTTGCCGCCGGCGGTGAGTATGTTATTCATCCAAGAGATGTGGTAAGAATCGGAAATGGTAGCCTTGAAAAAGGCCATCAAGAGCTTGATAAGTTTGTGAAAAAAATGCGTCGCAAGACAATTAAGACGTTACAAAAACTTCCTGGTCCAAAAAAGGATTAACAATGGCCGTTGAATTAAAAATCCGAATTGCTGTTCCAGATGATGTCCATGAAATCATGGACCTTGCATTGTCAGCTTGCGATGAAAACGGTTTTGTTGATCCTAATCCAAATAAACTTTTGGCCGAAATTTGGCCAGCTCTTCACCGTGAGCATGGATTAATTGGTGCAATTGGTGAGCCGGAAGGCCCGATTGAAGGTGTTGTTCTTTTGCGCGTTGGCGCAATGTGGTATTCTGACAGACCAGTTTTAGAAGAAAAAGCCATTTTTATTCATCCCGATTACCGTTCGGCCAAAGGTGGCAGGGCGCGTCAATTGTGTGAATTTAGTAAGAAGGTGGCCGATTCTTTGGGTATGCCGCTAATTATTGGTGTTTTGTCCAATCATCGTACTGAAGGCAAAATACGCCTTTACACTCGCCAATTTGGACCACCTAGCGGCGCTTTCTTTTTGTATGGCGCTCATACAGGCCAACATTCTATGACGGAGCACTGAGATGGGTGGTAAAACCTCACAATCAACAAATCAGGTTACTATCCCACCAGAAGTTTTGGCGCGGTATAACTCCGTCAACGCCCAAGCTCAACAAGCTGCTGCAACGCCATTCCAACAATATTCAACTGATCCTAGTGCTTTTGTTGCTCAATTAAACAATCAACAACAGGCCGGTCAGGCAAACGTCAATCAGTACGCCAATGCTGCTCAACCCGCTTACAATGCGGCTTTGCAGGGTACTGCTCAAACTTTCCAAGGCTACAATGCCCCTAACTACGCCGCTGGCGTACAGGGCTACATGAACCCTTATTTGCAAAATGCGATGGGTGCTACAGCATCTCAGTTGCAAAATATCAATCAACAACAACAGCAACAATTGCTTGGCCAAGG
>Ga0208388_1000098_pt1 | contig 24542 bp, 7 predicted proteins | sample CryBogCBH18Jul07_FD_185511 | JGI IMG/M metagenome (GOLD analysis project Ga0208388, IMG submission 185511) | Freshwater microbial communities from Crystal Bog, Wisconsin, USA - CBH18Jul07 (SPAdes) (version 2) | ecosystem: Environmental > Aquatic > Freshwater > Lake | place: Crystal Bog...
TGGGTTACGGAGGGGCTCATGGCTCATGGCTCTTTGCGAATACGGCTCGCCAGCCAACTTACCGGACTGTGAATCTCGCCCCGCCAAAACCACGCATACGTCGGCAACGGCTGCTCCGTCTGTTCCTTTGCTGCGCGTACGGCGTACCACCAATGGCGGGGAATGAGAATGGTATTGCCTGGGCGTAACTTAATCTCAATATACTTCACATCACCGATCCACGGAATCTCTTTCGTCGTCTGTATCCAGGGATCCTTACCGATAATATCATCCGCGTCTTTGGCAGGAATGGCACCCTCATGGGCAATCCATAACTCTAATGGTGTACCATCGGTCGAGACAATCGCCGTAAAATCGGCAACGCCTTTACGAAGTCCCATAACATCGTTCTGTTGATAAATATACGGAGTCGGTGTCTGGGTAGGAACGGTGTACCATTGATGGAAACCCTCCGCCGCCCAGTGCTCAAAATTATTCCGAAGTTTGATTGAGTCGGCGATGTTAGCAAGGCTCGTAGGAGTCGTATTATTTGGCGTCTGGAGCCATACGTTCCACGGAGTTTTGAACTTCTTGCCCTCACTATCCTCAACTATAAGTTCCCACGTCTTGTTCGCCGTTTTATTATATGCCCAGTTGCCCAACCAATGCTTCGGTAGGCTACGAATGACGATTGGTAATTGTTCGTTCATCATCTCCTTCCAATTTGCGTCAGGTACGTAATCCTTCTGTAAAATCTGAAACTCATGAATGGCGCCGCGATATGCCACAACGGCTATTCCAAAAATCAATAAGACCAGGAAGAGCAATTCAAATATCATCTCCTGGAATTACGCCGTGACTTTTTACGTGAGGCTACTCCGCGGTTGGGTAAGCAATTATCCCACAGACCGGGTAAGAAATTGCCGCTCATAATATGACGGATTTCCTTGCGACTTAGGACTTTTCGTGTACGATTTTTTACGTTACCGTGGTTATTGAGTATTTCACGTAACTTATACCCTTTTCCATTATTGATAGAAACTACATCATGAGTAGTAGGCATACCAGACGCCGCATGGACCTTTTCACTGTGAAAGACCTCTTTAAGCATTCTGGTATGGGCGGTGATTATAATTCTGCGTCTATGTTGATACTATGTAAAATTGTAGTATGAATAATCATAAATTTCGGAAGCATGAGAATAAAAAATATTCCAAATGGGTATATTTGTAAATATATCATAATATACGATAGTAATATTGCTGAAGCATAGGGTAAAGGACAGGTGTTATTCAGATTGAACGATAACCAATATTTTGCGTACAACTTTTTATTTTTCACGTGGTACAAAAAATTTATGTAATATGTTAGATAACACGCAAAAATTCCGGTGGACATACCAAAAAATAATATATTTGGGAATGTTTCTGGCGAAATTTTTATTAAATCAAACGCATTAAGTAATTTTTCTTTTGTTGTGTCTTGATTCATTATAATGTAAATATAATTGGATAGAACAATTGGAATATATGGCTTTGATAATAAAAACCATACTTGGTCGTGTTCAATATTTGGTATATTTTCTAACGGATGTTTTAGTGGCATATTGTAATGTTCAAGACATAGTTGGCACTGGCGAATAAAATCAGGATTCTCTGTTGTTCTTCTCCATTGTTTCAAACATTGGAGATGAATATATTTAATACTACCTGTACACCTACAAGGGGTAATAAGGGGGTCTGTAGGAGAGGCTGGATCAAAACAAAATCGGCAGCCGGGTGTGCCGTCCTGACGGACTGGGTCCATCTAAGGGGTATGAGAAAAAATAATTTTAATGAGCAGCGGGTGGGTAGTAACCTGTGTTATTGGCGATGGTCTCGGTAATCGCCTATTTCAAATCGCTGCTATGCTCGGCTACGCTGAACGACACGGGCATCGGGCGGTCTTCGTAAAGGAATGGGTGAAGGCGAACTCTGCGCAGCCTGGTGGGGAGCGAGTATGTGATTACTTTCCTGAAATTCCAACAATTGGTGAGGAGTCGTTGGTTGGGATGAAATGGACCGAGATGCGCGAGGATTTCGTGGACGCAATGACTTACCATGAGCTGCCTCACGTGGCGGGCAATGTTAAGTTGTGTGGGGCATTCCAGTCCGAGCGATACTTTCCTAGCGGGGGCGTTCGGTTGGCTAGAGTGATGGCTAGGGATTGGGGCGAGAGGGTGCCCACGGTCTTTCTACACGTCCGTCGTGGCGATTATCTCCACCCGTTCAATCATCACCACTACGTGGAACTCTCTTCGTACTACGAGCGGGCTTTGTCGCTTTTTGAGGAGGCGTACGTTGTTGTATGCTCCGACGATTTGGCATGGTGTAAGTCCGTTCTGCCTTCACGGCATCCTGCTATTCGTGCGGATAGATGGATTTGGTTCTCTGGCGATGAGTACGAGACGCTTTCGGCGATGATGGGATGTACTCTTGGCGGCATCTGCGCAAATAGTACGTTCTCGTGGTGGGGGGCTTACTTGGGTCGTGGGAATGGTAAGCTTGTGACGATGCCTGCGCTATGGATTCAGGATAGGGTGGGATTTCCTAAGGCGGTTGATATTTACCCCGCTTGGGCAGAGCGGATGGCGGTTTAGAGCGTGACAAATTTAGACTTTGTAATTAGATGAGTGGTCCGACAGGTGATACAGGCGCAACAGGGGTAACGGGAGCAACGGGAGAAACGGGGGCAACGGGTATTAGTGGTGAAACGGGACCTACTGGATGGACTGGCGATACGGGTGCCACAGGACCCACGGGTATGACAGGTGATACGGGTGCCACGGGTGTCACGGGTGATACAGGACCCACGGGTATGACGGGCGATACAGGACCCACTGGTATGACGGGCGATACGGGTGCCACGGGTGCTACGGGTGCCACAGGACCTACAGGTTCTTCTGGTGATACGGGTACCACAGGACCTACGGGTTCTTCTGGTGATACGGGTGCGACAGGACCCACAGGTATGACAGGTAATACGGGTGCCACGGGTACTACGGGTGCCACAGGACCTACAGGTTCTTCTGGTGATACAGGTGCCACAGGACCCACGGGTTCTTCTGGTGATACGGGTGCCACAGGACCCACAGGTTCTTCTGGTGCTACAGGCGACACTGGACCCACTGGTGCCACCGGTCCGCTCTATACAATTCAGGAACTTCAAAATTCGCAAGTTGGTAAGATTCAACAAGAAACTACAGATACTGCTACACTCAGTGCCATTCTGTATCCGAATATAGGAGTTCTGAATCCTACATTTCAAACATGGGCATCACTCGGTTATCCTCCGCTCTACACCTTGCTCACTATGCCATTGCTACATCCATCTCCCTGCTCCGATGGTGTTACGCGTGATATGTACGACTATTGCTCGTGGCTTCTAGGAGTTGACCTTGGCGCACAAGTGACCCAGTTTGATTCCTACTTTGGAGGAATTAGTATGTCATACGGATTCCTCGGCAATACGCTTATAATTTATATGAGTGCCGATGCTGTACCCAATGTTAATGTTGTATCGTATATCAGTACTATAAATTAGTTTTAAGGTGCGAATTTCTTAAATGGATGTGTAGTTGGCAATGAGGACGCTAATCCCCATTTCCATGCTAAGTATCCTTCTACCTGCTGGCGTTGGGATAAGGTGAGTAATGAATTATAGAAAATGACTTCCATTTCATATCCAATATAGTAATAACTTGCACTGTAGTAATCGGTTCCTAAATAGGTCGTAGTTCCAGCAGTGAATGCAGATGCTGTTGTATTGGAATATATCGTTCCGCCGTTTTGGGATATGCTTGTAGTTAATCCATTCACTTGACCTGTTATAATAACTGTTGTTCCAGATGTGTACGTTGAAGCCGGCATAGATGCCATTCCTGTCCATGTCACCTCGTTATTCAAATATGAAACTGCTCCCACTCCAGCACCCCCACCAGCATATCCGCCAGAGAGTGATCTCGCACCTTGTGGTCCACCAATGACCATATTGTTATTGCCACTCGGACTTGGATTATTGAATACAACAAACATTGTTTCTAGAGAGGGAGCCGCTGTGTAGGACGTCACGTAACCCGTATTTGACGCTGTACAATATATTGCACTATTTGCCGTTGAATAGGTTCCAGCAATCTTACCAGACGCAACCGTTGCGTTATATCCGTTTCCAGATTTATCGTACCATGTGCTCACTGTTGTTCCATTGGCAGGCGGAACACCCGTAGCATTTGGATCTGTACCATCTAACCACATTTGTAGTCCAGAAATAGTTTTTGGGCTGAATACGGTACTGAAGGATGGTAGAGTTTTACCTGGATGGGTGGACGGAAGACTAGGCGTACCGGTAACAAATCCCCATTTCCACGCTAAATATGCTTCTACCTGTTGTCTTTGGCTTGTAGAAAGAGCAGTATTATAAATAATTACTTCTCCAATATACCCGTTCCAGTATTCTGTTGTCGGATTTGCCTGATTGCCAATACCATACTTTGTAATAGCAAATGTTCCGCTCGATGCACTTGATGCTAAAGTACCTGCAGCACCGGTATACCATAAATATGCATTCGTTCCATCATATTGACTTACGGCTAAAAAGGGGGTTCCTGTCGTTATAGCATTATTCGCAAGAGGACCTGATACACGATATGTTGCTATAGTGCTTGTAGTATTCTGATTAAAAAGAGCAATGGTACCATCTGTTCGTCCATAATCAACATTTGTTCCGTTTTCTAAACTCACTAAACGCTGGTCACGTCCACGAGTATTTGGCATAGTTACGTTTGTTATAGCAACAGTAAAACATGTGAGTATTGTTCCTGTAATCGATACAGAACCTAGAAAATAGGGAGCATCTGCTAAATATATACTTTGACGTCCATTGATACTATTTGTTGTTAGTACCGGTGTTCCTGTTGCTGTTCCGTTATTACCATTGCCTGATTTATCGTACCAAGTTGTTACGTTAGAACCGCTTAATGCGAGTGCTGTGTTATCTGCCGAATCCAACCATAACTGGCAACCCGTAATATCTACCGGTTGAAAGGGGCGATTGTACACGGGTGTTGGAATGGTTGTGACGGTGAGCGCAGTATTCCATTTACGTTGGAGGTAGTTTGTAACGGCTTGGAATTGAGCGGTCGTTAGCGTCGTATTATACACAATCATTTCGTAGAGGGTACCTGAATAAAACTGACTTGAGCCTGAGACGCATCCTATTGTCAATGCATCACTTGTTACATTGGTTAATGCCGCAGCACCGGTTGTTTGTATAACACCGTTCTTATAAATTGTTTGCGAGCTTGCCGAAATATTTGCTGCAATTACATTGATAGTATTTGCAACACTTTTTTCTACTAATACTGATGAGTTATATGCTGTTGTTGTTGAATCTTGATTACTAATATAACCTCGTGGTGTTGTTCCATCCATATAAGGGAATACAACATAATTCGTTACTTGAAATCGGAATAAACTTGTATTTCCCGTAAGATTTCCAGATATAGTCGTTGGATTACAAACAGCAATTAAACAATGGGTTGCTGTGGGTACAGTTACAGACGATGTAAGGTAATTATTTGTACCGTTCAATACAACTCCTAACGATGATGCCGAATAGGTTGGGCTATTAAATGCTGTTGCACTATGACTGGTACCTGACTTATCTGCCCATGCTGTTACAGCAGTGCCGGTCATTGTTATAGATGATGTATCGGCACCGTCTAACCATAAAACACATCCCGTAATATCGGTTGGCAGAAATGGTGTATCAATTAACGAACCGTTTGCGGTTTGTACCGTATTTGTAATGCTCCATTTGTTCATGAGGGACGCCTCAATCTGCTGGGTTTGTATTGTTGGGAGTGCCGAATTGTAAAAGTCTAGTTCACCAAGCTGGAAGTTGGTGACACCTGAATTAACAAGGGATCCGCTACTAATCCACGCACCTAACGTAAAATTCGTGGCACCCGTTTGCGATTGAATCGCAAAGGATCCATTTGTAATCAATGCTAAAACACCGTTGATATAATAGTAAATATTTGTACCGTTACATATGAGAGTGAGCAGTTGATTTACAGATGTTGTGAGGGCGGCGGGTCCCGTAAAAAGTGTTCCAGCATTATATGCGTGAAAATAGAGAACACCTGTGGTGCCTGTTGTAGGTGCACCTCCACTTGATGTATAATTCGTCATAGAAAGAACATTATAGGTATTATTTCCGTCAAACTGTTTGACCATAATCCAGTTTGTAGAGCTCGAGGGATTGAAGACAAGGAACAGAGTCCATGATGTAGTATTGTTGATGGCGGCTTGAGGCATATTCATATAATAGTTAAGAGATGTACCAAGGGCGAGGTAGTTGTTGGTCAATGTAGGTTGATAAACGGCTGTTGATTGTGTTATATTATACCCATTGCCCGATTTGTCGTTCATTTGGGTTACTGCCGTTATAATGGTTGTTGGATCTGCTGCGTCTAACCATAATACACAGCTTGGAATTAAGGTGGGATTTGTAATGCCTGCTGTAGGATTTGATACTGTAACACCCCATTTATTTCCTAAATACGTTTGTATTTGCTGTACCTGAGTATTTGTAAGAACTGTATTATAGACGATTATTTCATAGACATTCGATACAGATACTAAATTTCCGTATGAACTGCCTTGCCATTCACCGCCGATTGAAAATCCTTGGGCTGTACTTGAACGTGTAAGTCCACCCGCAGTATATGATGTACCTGACGCACCATTCACCCACGAATATGTTACACCTGTACTAGTACATGTATATGCGGCGATGACTGGTGGCTGTGATATAGATCCTGATGATGTATAATTTGTTATTGGACTATTAGCATAATAAAAGCGTAGATCTGGAGCGGTGGAATCTACATAAAATCCAAATCCGTCCGGCGAGCTGTAACTTGTTGATGTATTGGGGCGTCCTGTGAATACTGTTTGATTATTTACTGCCGTTTGAGAGAGCACAGCAATAAACATAGTGTATTGTGTCAAATTTACAGGTTTATTAACATACATATAACTTGTATTAAGTTTGACAGAAGGATATGTACTATAGGGTACATAGGTTGTTATTCCACTACCTGGTATCAAGTTATAGCCATTACCTGATTTATCGTTCCATTGTACCATTGTTGTGCCCTTTGTTACCGTCGTGGCATCACTGGCATCAATCCAAAAGTTACGACCGGTTCCCCATTTCGCCATCAAGTAATTTTCCACTTGTAGGCGCTGGGTGGTTGTAAGTGGTCCAGTGTAGACGATAACCTCACGGATGTTGCCAACGAAGTAACGGCTACTGCCGCTGGGGAATGAAGATGATAATGAAAACCGTGTAGATGCCGTTTTATTCATTGTTGTACCAATAATATTATATCCTGTTGGAACGGATACTGGATTTGAATTGTTGAGTACTCCATTCACATAATATCCTACGCCCAATCCAAGATCGTTGGTATCACTGTTGCTAATAGATAATGCACTTGGATAGAAACGTATAGATGTATCACCGCCATTAATATCAGTACAAGCAATTAAATATCCAAAACTTCCGCCAGTTACAGCTGTTGCTTGACATACTACAAATACAACTGAAACTCCTGATGTGATACTTATGTAATTTGTTGTCTGTAAGATTCCACCGCTCGCAAAATTCACACAAGGTGGTCCTGAATTACTAACATAAGTTACGGTGCCGGCAGTGAGTGACATGTTATTACCGAGACCTGAATTATCGCGCCACGTGCTGACTACCGGTACAATTGTGGTGGCGTCGGCGGCGTCTAGCCATAACTGGCAGCCGCTGATGGCGAGTGGATTCACCACGGGGGCAATACTGCCTTGACCCGCCTCCGCAATATTCCATTTTGCTCCTAAATACGCATTCACTGCTTGAATTTGATTTGCGGTTAGAGCTACATTGTAAATAATAACTTCGTAGATGGTGGCAGTAAGATAATTGTTTCCAGGTGCTGCTGCTCCTATATATTGCCAATATGCCGCTGTATCACTTGTTCCATCCGCTCCAGTAAATACTTGTGCTCCATTATAATATCCAGTATAACTTACACCTGATGTTTTAACAGCACTTGCCAGAAATGGACTTGTAGGAAGAGTAGTGCTAAAATTCGCAAATCCAGGTGTATTTTCTGCCATATAATATACGGCATAACCATTATTATATCCACCCAGAAACATAGTTCCTACATAACCACCGCTGTAGGCGGCTACATAGTACATATTTGATGTAGTTGATGGCACAGGACTCGCCACCATAAACATTGTATTTGTCTTGGAATACGGAACGGACATAGTAAAATACTGTGCCGATGCGGCTGTAAAGGAAACACCGCCAGTGCTTTTCACAAACACTGGAGCATTCACACCGGTCGCATTATAACCATTACCTGATTTATCCTTCCATGTTGCGACGCCTGTTCCTGTAATGGATGTCGCATCGCTCGCATCCAGCCACAGGGCACACGTAGGAATTTCCGTGGGCGCAAATGCCGGTGTTAACAAATTATTCAACGTAAAATACGGATGGGTTGACGGTAGAAGAGACTGTAAACCCCATTTTTGGGCTAAGTAACCTTCCACCTGCTGCCGTTGAATATCGGTAATGGCACCATCAAACAGCAGTATCTCGCCGAGAACGAAGGAGGCACCACTAGTATATCCAATATACTGTGTCGTCGTAGTTCCTGTTCCATAGGCTGACGGAGTATTAATTGCGTACGGTGTTTGAGCAAGTCCATTCACAAAAATACCACCATTGGTGGATAATGTGGTTCCACATACAATACTTGTAGCATTAAAGATTGGATAGGGTGCTGTTGTTTGATACTTAACGCTACTTGGGTAATTCATTTCTAAATCTGTATACGTTCCAGAATAATAACTATACATTTGCATATCAATACTGGTGCCACCATTTGTAAGATTTCGTGTAGCTCCTGCTGCTCCTAAATTCAACACAAAAAATATGGTACGGGTCGTTTGTGCAAAGGTCATAGATGGTGCGGTCATATAGGCGGATGCTGGAAACGAGAACGCCGGCAACCCATTAATATCCGCCGTCGTTGAACCGATAGTGCCTGATGTAGTCGTCGCATTTCCGCCAGAGTATCCCTTATTTCGCCAAGTAGTCACGGACGCACCAGGTGTATACGATGACTGGTCCGCTGCGTCCAGCCATAAAAGGCAATTATTCACCGCTTGTGGCGCGAATGGCCACTGTTTTCTTGACAACTGTAACGCCGCCATTCCTAACTACGGGGTCCTATATTTCAAACAAGATTGCTACGCAGCCGCCTTGTTTGATATATATGAAAAAAAGGTTTAGAACAGGACATACGCGTTACTGCTGACGCCTGTGCCTGAAATCGCAATTGTCACGCTCGTCTGGGGCGCAATGGAAATCGGACTGGTGATACTCGTGGTCGGATTGGTCACCGTGACCGACAGGTAGGTCGCTGTCGTATTGCGGAGGACCCAGTACTGACCTGCCGCCGTCGGAATTGTCGCAGGGAGGGTCAAGCCGTTGAATCCGCTGTTCGTAATGTAGTAATAGTAGCCGTACGAGGGAGCGGAGAGAGTCGCCGTGGTTGCCGTAATGGACGACAAGGTGATTGGCGGCGCTGCGGCTGCGGAAATCTCGTTCGTATTCGTATTATACGCCAGGGCAATCGTGGTCGTGTTCGTGGAGCGTACGGGAGCGACGAAAAAGCCGGTGGTTGCGGGAGAAAATCCGCTGGAGTTTGCATTCAAGGCGATGGAATTGGCGGCTTGTGCACTACCTACCGCATAACCAATCGCAATGGCATAGTTTCCTTGATTCGCGTAACCCGCACTATCACCAATCGCGACCGCATTTGTGCCTTGGTTTGAGTAGCCCGAAAACCCACCAATCGCTACACCGCTGGCTTGCTGTGAGAACTGACCGGTTCCATATCCAATACTAACGGCTGATGCTGCTTGATTGGATTGACCCGCATACGTTCCAATAGCAACGGCAGTTGCCTGTTGATTGGACTGACCTGCCTGATATCCCATCGCAATCGCAGCGTTGCTTTGTCCAGTATTTCCAGCAAGATAACCGATGGCAATGGCACCGCTGCCTCCAGTGCCTTGCGTATTTGAGCCTGCTCCGTTTCCAATCGCAATAGAATTGCTAGTCTGACTTGTTTGACCCGCATTGCTGCCAATTGCAACGGATGTTACACCTTGACTGTTTGAGCCGGCTGCGTATCCAATACCAACAGCACCTGCTCCTTGTGTGTTATAACCTGCATACCATCCAATTGCATTCGCAACTCCACCTTGATTTGTAACTCCCGCGGCTGGTCCGATTGCCACACCTCCGTAAGCACTACCGTTGCCCTGATTCGTTAGACCTGCCTGATAACCAATTGCCACACCACCGTTATTTTGATTGGAAAAGCCCGCCTGGTAGCCAATTCCAACTCCTACACTCACTTGACCGTAGTAGCCCGCTTGCCAGCCTATCGCAACGTTGCAATTACCCTGTGCGTTACAACCGGCGTAGTATCCAATAGCGATGGCACCCTGCGTTTGACCGCTGTATCCTGCTGCCGTACCAATCGCAATCGCATTTGTAACTTGACCTGTGTAACCCGCATTGCTACCGACGGCAATTGCCGCGGTTTGTTGACTGTATCCTCCTGCCTGATAACCAACGGCAACTGCAGCAATAGCTTGAGACTGGTATCCAGCACCCGCACCAACAGCAACTGCGTTGGATAATTGTGAAATCTGACCGGCACCACTTCCCACTGCTACAGTTTGCGTCTGCTGATTTGAACCAGCATTATAACCAATCGCAACAGCATACGTACCTTGATTTGATAATCCGGCTTGATTTCCTATTGCAACTGAATTTGAACCTTGTATGTTGGATCCTGCGGCGATACCTATCGCAACAGCACTACTGCCTTGTGTGTTGGATCCCGCATATAAACCTATCGCAATCGCACTCGCTCCTTGTGTATTATTTCCAGCATAATATCCCATTGCAACAGCAAAATCTTGTTGAGTTGTTAAACCAGATTGATCTCCTATTGCTACGCAATGACCTGAACTGTTTCCTTGTGTATTTTGTCCAGCACCACTTCCAATCGCTATACAACCTATTTTTTGATTTGATGCTCCAGCAGTATATCCTAATGTAACAGAATACGGACTTTGATTTGATAATCCGGCTTGATATCCAATAGCGATTGAATATGTGCCTTGGTTATTTGATCCTGCCGCAGCACCAATCGCAATCGTATTGCTGAATGCGCTGTTATTGCTATAGCCTGCGTTGCTGCCGATAGCGATTCCGCCTGCTCCAAGTGTGGAGGCACCGGCTAGGTAACCAATCGCAACAGCATTTACACCTTGTGTGTTAGAACCAGCTTGCCATCCAATACCAATACTATATGTTCCTTGGTTACTATATCCAGCAAATGTGCCAAGAGCAACGCCAGCTTGTGTTCCTCCATACCCCTGATAGTAATAACCTGCCTGATAGCCAATCGCAACACCTGCGTTGTACTGATTTGACATACCTGCTTGATAACCCATCGCAAGGGCACTGTTGCTTTGTAATGTAAATCCTGCCTGATAGCCAATAGCAATAGCACTGCCACCTCCAGTACCTTGTGTATTTGATCCTGCTTGGTATCCAATAGCAACGGAATAGGCAGTTTGGTTTGTATTACCACATAATGTTCCGATAGCAACGGCACCGTTGCTTTGGCTTATTTGACCAGTACCCCAACCAACCGCAACAGTGTAATTGCCCTGAGCGTTAGATCCAGCGTATGGACCAACCGCAACGGCGCCTATAGTTTGTCCAGTGTAACCCGCATAGTAACCGACAGCGACGGCGTTGGACTGCTGATTCTGTTGTGCTGCCTGGTAACCAATCGCAACTGTGTTGGAGGATTGTGTATTATTGCCCGCATTTGTACCAATCGCAACAGCATAATTGCCTTGAGCATTAGAGCCTGCTCCGTATCCAACCGCAACCGCACCTGTAGTTTGTCCATTATAACCCGCATAGAAACCCATCGCCACCGCTGCAGTTTGCTGACCTGTATAGCCGGCTGCGTTTCCAACAGCAACCGCATTGGATTGCTGATAGGTATTACCCGCATTGACACCCACGGCTGTGGCACTATTGCTTTGACTGTTCTGACCGGCATAGAGACCTATCGCGACTGTATTATTTTGCTGATTTGTCTGCCCTGCATTCGTTCCAATAGCAACACTGTACTGCCCCTGTGTGTTGGAACCCGCTTGGTATCCAATAGCAACAGCATATCCTGCTCCTCCACTGCCACTACCTTGTCCTGTATAACCAGCCGCGTTACCGATCGCCACTGAATTTGCGACTTGCGTGTTGGATCCGGCTGTGTATCCAATCGCTACAGTGTTATTACCCTGAGTGGTATAACCCGCTTGAAAGCCAATCGCGACTGCGCCTGTGGTTTGTCCAGTGTAACCCGCAAAGTTGCCAACTGCTACTGCATTCGCCTGTTGATTGCTATTACCTGCAGTACTTCCTACTGCAACTGCATTTGAACCTTGGCTGTTTGATCCTGAATTGATACCGATTGCTACAGCGTAATTGCTTTGACCCGTTTGACCTGCACCGCCACCGATTGCCACAGCATAATTACCTTGTGCGTTAGATCCAGCATATGTACCAATTGCCACGGCGTTTATGGTTTGTCCTGTATAACCCGCAAAGTTGCCGAGAGCAACAGCGTTGGACTGTTGGCTGACGCTACCTGCTACAGATCCTATCGCAACTCCGTTGGATGCCTGATTTGTTTGACCAGCATTCGCACCAATTGCTATTGCCTGATTGCTTTGACCAGTTTGTGCGGCGGCTTGTCCAATCGCAATAGCCTGATTACCTTGTGCATTAGATCCGGCTGCATATCCAATGGCAACGGCACCGGTGGTTTGTGCGTTGTAACCCGCATAGTAACCCATCGCCACTGCGTTTACGCCTTGGTTTGAATAGCCTGCCAGAAATCCGTGTGCTTGGGCATTAGTAGCTTGATTGAAATAGCCCGCCTGAGTACCAATCGCAATCGCATTACTAAACGCGTTATTGTTACTTGTGCCCGCATTGCTGCCGATAGCGATGCTGCCGGCACCGAGCGAGGAGATGCCAGCTTGGTAACCAATCGCCACGGCAGAATTGCCTTCAGCATTAGAGCCGGCTTGGGTTCCTAGTGCGACAGCCTGGGTAGTTTGATTGTTGTATCCCGCTTGGTATCCTAGGGCAACGGCATATGCGCCTTGATTGCTAGTACCAGCACCACCACTACCGACTGCTACTGCACCGGTGCCTTGAGCTGTATAACCAGCATAGGTACCAAGTGCTATTCCATTTGAACCTTGATTGCTGTAGCCGGCTTGATTTCCGATTGAGATAGTATTGGTGAAGTTGCTGTTTGTGTAGGCATTTGCATAGTAACCGATTGCCACAGCATACGCTCCCAACGTCGAGAAACCAGCGGTGTAACCAATAGCTATCGCATTCGTACCCTCGTTATTTGAACCCGCTGAAAATCCAATCGCAATGGCACCCGCTCCTTGTATAGTAGAACCGGCATAGGTACCCAGCGCAATGATACTTGTCGTTGTACCGTTTGCGTAAGGTGACCATGCTGTCCATGTGTCTGGCGAGCCCGCAATTGACGCACGAATATATGTATTATTTGATGCATAGGCGACTTGGACGACACCGCCGCCACTTGAATCCGCCGCATATGGCACATACGTAATTACCTGACAATATCCATAACCGCCACCGCCATTCAAACCAACAACCGACTGTATCTTAAAATCCGAATAGACACCCATTCCTCTGCCTCGCAAATTGGCAACCGTATCGTTATAACTGCGTGTATCCGGCGACACAATACCCCATACTGGCGAATATCCAACTGTAGTTGCCACATCCGTAAGGTAATTCATGTTGTAGTTAATGCTATTCGTCGTTTGCGAGTAGGTACCGCCTGAGGCAGGCACGCCGTTCAAGGTCAAATTGCTGGTGATTGTTATATTTGCCGCAGTTGTTGTTGCGCTACCAGATGTATATGTAAGATTGGCGCTACCAGCAGGACTGCCAGAATTGTTATAAATAATCTGCGTATTTGCACCACCTACGGGTCCCGCTGGTCCGGTTGAACCCGTATTACCCGTCGGTCCAGTTGTTCCTGCTATACCAGATGGTCCAGTTGAGCCGGTATTACCTGTTGCTCCTGCGGCACCTTGACCCGTCGGTCCTGTAGCACTCACCAGCTGACTGTACGCAATAGCTCCAGTGGTTGAAACGTAGGTAAGCACTATATTGTTATAGGTTGTTGTTGAGAGCCCTGGTGCGTAAATTGTACTATTGACCGTTAAATTCGCTAATAACTGGGTTGCTCCATACACTTGAAGAGCAGGTGACGCCGTATATGCACTATTATTAAATATTACCGGTCCATCTACCTCCATAGTTGTGAAAGCAGTAGCGACACCACCCAAACTATATACTGCTAAATTGTATATAGCCTCTCCACCATATGTACCAGTCGCACCACCTTGTACACTAACCTGATCTATCATTACAAGATTGTTTGGTGAAGTATACACAATTGCCAATGAATTAGCATTTGGACCCACAAGGAAAATTAATTGTGATGTTGTTCTTTGAACTTGAAAGTAGTATCCAGCACCACCTCCTGAATATACAGATACTCCTAATGCAACAACTTGTACACTACCTGAATATTGATATACTATATAATTTCCACCCACTGTATAAAATGTTACACTTGCATATGCTGTTGCACCCATACCTTGATTTGCCACAGCATTCCAGTTCCACACACTTATAATAGTTCCAGTACCATTAAATGTAGCTGAACCAACGGAGTATACAGGAAAACTAATCGTCTTATTTCCAAAACCGCATCCATTATTCGTCCACGATCCAAAACTTGTTGAGGGGAAAAAATCACCTGTTGTGGTTTGGTAGTATATAAGAGTTCCATTTGTGTATGGTGCTACAACAGACCCGGTTGCTGCTGTAAGTTTCAAGGTACATGATGAATAATTGTAAGCAAAAGTGGATACACCACCTGCTACTCCATTGTTATTGAAAATAACATTTGTGTTGCTGCCTGCTATAGGTCCTACAGGTCCTGTGCTACCTGTGTTACCTGTGGATCCTGTACTGCCTGTGTTGCCCGTTGGTCCTGTGGAGCCCGTGTTACCCGTTGGTCCTGTGGAGCCCGTGTTACCGGTGGGTCCTGTGCTGCCAGTATTGCCCGTTGGTCCCGTGGAGCCCGTGTTACCGGTGGGTCCCGTGGGTCCAGTTTGTCCCTGTAGAGTATAACCGTACGCTATCTGACTCATACTATCATTGAGCGTAAACAGCGTAAAAACACCTTGGAGTGCTGAGGTTCCTGACACAAGTGAGGTAGTATAGAGTTGAACACCGTTTTTGTACCAGAACACACCTCCTGACTGCGCAGTGACAGTAAAGACATCATTCAAGGCATATGTTGAAATTGCTGTATTAATTGTGGGGTAACCGAACTGATTATTATAGTACAAGTAAACACTGCCATTTTGTAACGAAAACCCGTATGTATATGTTGGCGTTGCCACCGTATTCGTGAGGGCAAATGAGTAGTCACCTGAGCCACCGCTCACTGAGTGAGCCGCTACACGTAGCGTTAGATAAGTAGCGTTGTATGGGTATGATTCGTATGTGTACGCCTTGGATGCTAAACCGCCGTTTGCGTTTGTCGTCTTTGTAATCGTATTTGGCGGTCCAATTGTAAGATTTGTTGTATCGGCGCTGATGAGTGTGTAGAGTGCTGGACCATAGATACCAGTTGAGCCCGTGTTGCCTGTGGGTCCCGTAGAGCCCGTGTTGCCTGTGGGTCCCGTAGAGCCCGTGTTGCCTGTCGGTCCCGTTGAACCGGTGTTGCCTGTCGGTCCGGTGCTACCCGTGTTGCCTGTCGGTCCTGTGCTACCCGTGTTGCCTGTCGGTCCGGTGCTGCCCGTGTTGCCTGTAGGTCCGGTGGAACCTGTATTACCTGTAGGTCCTGTGGAACCCGTGCTACCCGTATTACCTGTCGGTCCTGTGCTACCCGTGTTGCCTGTCGGTCCTGTGATACCTGCAGAGCCTGTAGATCCTGTTGGTCCTGTGATACCTACAGGTCCGGTTGAGCCAGTATTGCCCGTGGAGCCTGTTGGTCCTGTGCTACCCGTGTTACCCGTCGGTCCTGTGCTACCCGTGTTACCCGTCGGTCCTGTGATACCTGCAGAGCCTGTAGATCCTGTCGGTCCTGTGATACCCGCAGGTCCGGTTGAGCCAGTGTTGCCCGTGGGTCCCGTAGAGCCTGTGCTACCTGTGTTGCCCGTCGGTCCCGTAGAGCCGGTGTTGCCTGTAGGTCCGGTGGAGCCTGTGTTGCCTGTAGGTCCTGTGGAGCCCGTGTTGCCTGTAGGTCCCGTAGAGCCCGTGTTGCCTGTAGGTCCCGTAGAGCCCGTGTTGCCTGTAGGTCCTGTTGAGCCCGTGTTGCCTGTAGGTCCTGTAGAGCCCGTGTTGCCTGTAGGTCCTGTAAAGCCCGTGTTGCCTGTAGGTCCGGTGGAACCTGTATTACCTGTAGGTCCTGTGGAACCCGTGTTGCCTGTAGGTCCTGTTGAGCCCGTGTTACCTGTGTTACCAGTGGGTCCTATACTGCCCGTGTTACCTGTATTACCAGTGGGTCCTGTACTGCCTGTGTTACCTGTGTTACCAGTGGGTCCTGTGCTGCCTGTGTTGCCTGTGGAGCCCGAAGCGCCTGTAATACCTGTAGGTCCGGTGGATCCTGTGTTTCCTGTAGGACCTGTGCTGCCCGTGGGTCCGGTGCTACCAGTGTTGCCCGTATTGCCCGTTGAGCCCGTGTTGCCTGTGGGTCCTGTTGAGCCCGTAGCTCCAGATGCGCCTGTGATGCCTGTCGGTCCAGTGGAGCCCGTGGCACCAGATGCGCCTGTGATGCCTGTAGATCCTGTACTACCAGTATTGCCAGTGAATCCAGTACTGCCTGTACTACCCGTTGAGCCAGACGCTCCTGTGATACCTGTCGGTCCTGTGCTACCTGTGCTACCAGTTATGCCTGTATTACCTGTGGATCCGGTTGATCCCGTGGGTCCTGTGGATCCTGTGGATCCAGTGTTGCCTGTGGGTCCAGTGCTACCGGTATTGCCTGTGGCTCCAGTACTACCAGTATTGCCCGTAAAGCCCGTGGATCCAGTAGTACCCGTATAGCCTGCCAATGTATTATACGTCACAATGCCTGAGGTAGAATTGTACGCGAGGACAAATGGAGAACTGCTACTCGGTCCTGCGATTCCTGACAAAACAAGGTTATTGGAGGCAGCGATTGCAAGGTTGCTACTGCCGTTGATAGAGATAGATCCATATGAGGCTGTAACAAGACCGCCGCCTGAAAAAGGATATGATAGAATTACAATACCAGAACCACCATTTCCAGCAAGTCCTCCAGCAAAATGATTATCACCGCCACCACCTCCAGTTCCAGTATTAGATCCGCCAGAAACACCCGCATATCCTGCATCGGCTCCTTGTCCTCCAACACCGTAGGTGACGCCATTATAGGCGATTCCAATACCGCCGTTTCCAGGTGATGTTGTATTTGGCTGTCCAGCCCCACCAATACCACCTCCACCAGCAGATGCGAATCCACCAGTTCCTGTTGCATTTCCGCCGTTATATCCCATACTTCCTATTCCACCTGAAGATGTGGCACCGTATTGATTAGCAGCGCCACCACCACATCCTCCAGCCGAACCGTTTCCACTATTTATATTATATGATCCACCGCCACCACCGCCAACTGCGGTTACACTTATACCCGTTCCACTAATTGTAGTATTACTACCAGATGCTCCGGCTCCTGTAGTTCCAGTACCTCCATTTCCTATAGTTATTGTATATGTTGCAGATGCAGTCAGGGCACTTATAGCATATTGTTGTGAACCACTACCTACTCCTACTGCATTTGTTTGAAGACCTCCAGCGCCACCACCTGCTCCTACATTTCCTCCACCAGAACCACCACCACCAACCGCAAAATATGTAATGGTGCCCGTTGTTCCGGCTGCTTGAATCTGACAAGTGCTGTAGAATGTATAATATTTAACACCTCCTGAAACATTTGATGACCAAGTAGTTAATCCCGTTGCAGGATTTACATTAGAAGTTAATACTGTAAATAACTCACCAGGCACATATGAAATTGAGAATGTTTCAGTTCCAACGTTGGATAAATTGTTAACGGATAGATTCATATTTCCAACAACAGTTACCGAACTGAGTGTGCTGACGTATGTCACACCCGTGGATGGATTATACGTGAGATTTGCACTTCCACCAGGCAGACCGCCATTGTTGTAAATAATCTGTGTATTTGTGCCACCTATCGGTCCATACGGTCCTGTTGAACCGGTGTTACCTGTACTGCCGGTGTTGCCTGTGGCACCAGTAATGCCTGTAGGACCTGTTGAGCCGGTATTGCCTGTACTGCCTGTGGAACCAGTAACACCTGTTGATCCGGTTGAGCCGGTGCTGCCTGTAGATCCAGAAGCACCTGTAATACCTGTAGGTCCGGTTGAGCCGGTGCTGCCTGTAGATCCAGTAGCACCTGTAATACCTGTCGGTCCGGTTGAGCCGGTGCTGCCTGTGCTGCCTGAGGCACCAGTGATGCCTGTAGGTCCCGTTGAGCCTGTAGGTCCCGTTGAGCCTGTAGGTCCCGTAGAGCCTGTAGGTCCCGTTGAGCCTGTAGGTCCCGTTGAGCCCGTAGGTCCCGTTGAGCCTGTAGGTCCCGTAGATCCTGTAGGTCCTGTAGGTCCCGTTGAGCCCGTGTTGCCTGTGGTTCCGGTTGAGCCCGTATTACCAGTCGAGCCTGATGCGCCCGTGTTGCCTGTAGGTCCCGTAGAGCCCGTATTACCCGTGGGTCCTGTGGAGCCCGTATTACCCGTGGGTCCTGTGGAGCCCGTATTGCCCGTTGCTCCTGTGCTACCTGTTGCACCTGTATTTCCTGTAAAACCTGTAAAGCCCGTTGAACCAGTATTACCCGTGTAACCAGCTAATGTATTATAGGTCACAACACCCGAAGTAGAATTGTACGCAAGGACAAATGGAGATGTGTTTGTGGGTCCTGCAATTCCTGACAAAGTAAGTGAGTTCGCGAGGATGGCGGGACCGTTCACTTGTAGCGATGTGCCATATGACGGTGTTCCTACCAATGTATAGACGTTGAATCCGATAAAGCAAATATATAAACCGTCGTTTCCAAAGGAATTGTTTGTCGTCATTGTGAGTGTATCAGAGCACGCACCATAGGGGCTTGAATAAACTGGAGTTGGGCTGGTTGGCAACGTTGAAGCTGACGCATAGAGTATAAATCCTAGTGACGCTGTTCTCGCAACGCGAACATTTATACTCGTGCCTAACGTTGTATTTGTATATAAAATATTTGTTCCGTCACTGACTGTAAACGATGTATCTCTAGGACTCGCATTATCAGTCACAACCATTTTAATTGTATACGTCAACCCATTACATACTAACTGCATTTGTACAAAATCGCCCGTGTAGTTTCCGCCGCCAAAGATAGCAAACTGTGTTTCAAATACCGCATTGATGACTCCATTATTTGTATAGGTCGCATAACCGTTGCCTCCAATAAATCCATAGCCGTTCAATCCGTATCCTAATGTCGCTGCCGACCACGCTCCGCCTACCGTATTGAGCACAATATACTGTGTCAGTGTTCCGCTGCCGTTCGCCGTACTTTCCGCAAATACGTTGGCTCCCTTGGTATAAGGTGGACCTGCCGCTAATGTCACTGGGTCCAACGTCAACGTTCCTGATGTGTATAGATAGCGGAAGGTCGAGGACGCAGCAGAGGTGCCCGTGCTATTGTAAATGACATACGTATCCGCACCTGCGACCGGTCCAATCGGTCCGGTTGAACCGGTGCTGCCTGTGTTACCAGTGGGTCCTGTGCTGCCCGTATTACCTGTGTTGCCCGTGGAGCCCGTTGGACCGGTTGAACCTGTGGCACCTGTAGCACCTGTGGCACCTGTAATACCAGTGGTACCCGTAGATCCAGTAGAGCCTGTATTGCCCGTAGATCCGGTGCTACCAGTGCTGCCTGTGTTACCCGTGGGTCCCGTAAAGCCGGTACTGCCCGTGGATCCCGTATTACCCGTTGGTCCCGTAGAGCCGGTACTGCCCGTTGGACCCGTTGATCCGGTGTTACCCGTGGATCCCGTGTTGCCCGTTGGACCGGTGTTTCCCGTTGAGCCTGTGGAGCCTGTGCTACCAGTGTTGCCTGTGGAGCCAGTAGGTCCCGTGGAGCCAGTTGAACCTGTGCTGCCGGTGCTGCCCGTAGAACCGGTACTTCCTGAGGCACCTGTAATACCTGTGGGTCCTGTACTACCTGTTGATCCTGATGCGCCTGTAATGCCAGTCGGTCCCGTTGCTCCAGTACTGCCTGTATTTCCTGTGGGTCCTGTACTTCCAGTTGATCCTGATGTACCCGCAATACCAGTCGGTCCTGTGCTACCAGTTGATCCTGTGCTGCCCGTGTTGCCTGTTGGTCCTGTGCTGCCTGTAGGTCCAGTGCTTCCTGTAGGTCCAGTACTGCCTGTAGGTCCAGTCGGTCCCGTACCAATCGCACCCGTTGGACCTGTAGGTCCCGTCAAACCTTGCGGTCCTGTGGTACCCGTTGGACCCGTAGCAACCGATGCCGCTAAGGTTGTGTGTAAATGGGACGCCGTATTTGCCTGAAAATACATTATAAGAGATGTTGTGTTTCCAATATACTCGGCAAAGATATCAAGATAAATCAATGAATTGACACTTGACAACGTCGTTCCAGGCACGTAGACAGTGCCGTCTGTGGACTGAGCCATCGTTTGATTCACCTGCGTTGGTAAGTTGGATGAAGACGCCAAAAGGATTTTTTGATTTGAGCTCATATAGGATACATTGAAATAGATGTTCGCATAACGATTATTGTCATTTCCTATACTTGCAAACAAATTCAAGTCCCATAAACCGCCAGGGATAAACGTTGTTGGTATTACACCATTAATTGTAGAAAAGGTTGCTACATTTGTATAGGTTGCCGCTAACGTTGGTACAGTAATGATTGTATCAATATTATCTGGAATTTCTTCCAATGTACCTCCAATGGGACTCGCACTATAGGTGCCACCTGGTGTATTGAGAAACAGAATGAGACCACCTGATACACCATCTACACCCGCGGCGCCGGTTGGTCCCGTGGCTCCTGTCGCACCTGTTGTGCCGGTTGGTCCTGTACCAATCGGTCCCGTGGATCCTGTGCTACCGGTATTGCCCGTGCTACCTGTGGGTCCTGTTGGTCCAGTATTGCCTGTGCTACCTGTGCTGCCCGTTGATCCAGTGGAGCCTGTGGAGCCGGTCGGTCCTGTAGATCCCGTATTGCCGGTTGGTCCTGTTGAACCGGTGTTTCCCGTATTACCGGTTGGTCCTGTAGAACCGGTGGGTCCTGTACTGCCGGTGTTGCCCGTGGGTCCTGTGCTGCCCGTGGAGCCTGTTGCGCCCGTGGATCCTGTTGTACCCGTGGGTCCTGTGCTGCCTGTGTTTCCCGTGTTGCCTGTAGGTCCTGTAGAGCCCGTGTTGCCTGTAGGTCCGGTTGAGCCGGTGTTGCCTGTAGGACCTGTTGATCCTGTATTGCCTGTAGGACCTGTTGAGCCGGTGTTGCCTGTGGAACCAGTGTTGCCGGTTGGTCCGGTTGAGCCGGTGCTTCCTGTGCTGCCTGTAGTGCCGGTGTTACCTGTCGGTCCAGTACTGCCAGTATTACCCGTATTACCCGTTGGTCCTGTGGATCCAGTATTACCCGTTGATCCAGTGGTACCCGTGGGTCCTGTACTGCCGGTGTTGCCCGTTGAGCCCGTTGGTCCTGTGAATCCAGTGGTACCCGTGGATCCTGTGGGTCCCGTGCTGCCCGTATTACCGGTGGAGCCTGATGCGCCTGTAATACCTGTAGGACCCGTTGGTCCAGTTGGTCCAGTACTACCTTGTGCTCCAGGAGCACCCGCATTGCCTGTAGGTCCTGTATTACCCGTGTTGCCAGTGTTACCAGTGTTGCCTGTGCTGCCCGTGGGTCCGGTGCTACCTGTGCTGCCCGATGCGCCTGTAATACCCGTAGGACCCGTTGAGCCAGTATTACCAGTGGGTCCTGTGCTGCCCGTGTTACCTGTGTTGCCCGTGGAACCCGTTGGACCGGTTGAACCTGTGGCACCTGTGGCACCTGTGGCACCTGTGGCACCTGTGGCACCTGTAATACCTGTGGCACCTGTGGCACCTGTGGCACCTGTGGCACCTGTGGCACCAGTGGTACCCGTAGATCCAGTAGAGCCTGTATTGCCCGTAGGTCCTGTGCTACCAGTGCTGCCTGTCGGTCCGGTGCTGCCTGTGCTACCAGTGCTGCCTGTCGGTCCGGTGCTGCCGGTGCTACCCGTGGGTCCGGTTGAGCCAGTGCTACCCGTGTTGCCTGTGGGTCCAGTGCTGCCAGTGTTGCCTGTATTGCCAGTGCTACCCGTGGGTCCCGTGGAGCCAGTGTTGCCTGTTGGTCCTGTACTGCCAGTGTTGCCTGTGGGTCCTGTACTGCCAGTGTTGCCTGTGCTACCTGTGTTACCAGTTGGTCCAGTACTGCCTGTACTACCCGTTGTACCCGTGTAGCCTGCCAGTGTATTGTAGCTCACGATACCCGAAGTGGAATTGTACGCGAGGACGAACGGAGAACTGCTATTCGGTCCTGTGATTCCTGACAAAACGAGATTGTTGGTTGCGGCGATTTGGAGATTGCTATTCGCATTGATGGAGATAGCACCGTATTGTACTGGTAAAGTCGCCTGTGCTTGAGCCGTAGGGACACCAATGATGAAAACACCCGCTGAACCATTACCGCCGTTTCCATTACCCGCACTACCGCCACCTCCGCCTGATCCAGTATTTGCAACAGCATTGCCTCCTGAAACTGGAGAACCATTGTAAAATCCTCCAATACCGCCTAGAGTCGTTGTACCAACAACTCCACCAGCTCCAGGAGCAGTGCCGCCGCCAAGAGGACCGCCTCCACCTCCACCACCTGCACCATACTTTCCTAGCGTTGTTCCAACTACAGTATACGCAATTCCTGCTCCGCCATTTCCACCTACAGTTCCACTGTAATTACCTCCATTACCTCCAATACCTCCTCCACCACCTGTTACAAATTGCGTGGGACCTCCAATGCCACCATTGCCTCCAAAGGTTCCTGTGCCTCCTGGTGATAAATTCCAACCAGCACCACCACCACATCCGCCAGTAATACCTGCCGTGCCACTTGCCCCTGGTGCTCCACCAGGTGCGGATACACTTGTTGAAGGTCCGGCAAATATGGTTGAACCACCAGGGTAGCCCACTCCTGATGTAGAACCTTGTCCGCCTAATCCTATAGTAAGGGTGTATACACCGGCTCCCAATGATATTAATCCTGAAATGTATGAACTGGAATTAATAACGCTACCGGATAATGCTGTGTCATTCGTCTTCAGTCCTCCTGCTCCAGCACCACCTGATACATTTTGACTACCACCACCGCCACCACCAAGAGCAAAATATGTTACACCCGTTAATGGATAATTCACTGTTATAGTCGTATCTCCAGTACATATGTAATACGTATAAGTTCCACCATAAGGAACTATCGTAGAAAATGGTGTTACATTAAAGGATAAGGCATTTTGTCCTCCATTAAACGAAAATCCATCGGTTCCTAAGTTTTTAATGTTGTTGAGGTTCATATTGATATCTCCCGTGAGTGTTACGGAGCTGAGCGTACTGACATAGGTCACGCCTGTAGAGGGATTGTAGGTGAGATTGGCGCTTCCACCAGGCAATCCTCCATTATTGTAAATAATCTGCGTATTTGTTCCACCGATGGGTCCGTACGGTCCTGTGCTGCCGGTGCTGCCCGTGCTTCCCGTGTTACCAGTGGATCCTGTGGATCCAGTGTTACCCGTGCTGCCCGTTGAGCCCGTGTTACCTGTAGGACCTGTTGAGCCTGTGTTGCCTGTAGATCCGGTTGAGCCCGTATTACCAGTGGATCCTGTAGAACCCGTGTTGCCTGTAGGTCCGGTGGAGCCCGTGTTGCCTGTAGGTCCTGTAGAGCCCGTGTTACCTGTAGGTCCGGTTGAGCCGGTGTTACCTGTGTTACCAGTGCTGCCTGTGTTACCAGTGCTGCCTGTGTTACCAGTGCTGCCTGTGTTACCAGTGCTGCCTGTCGGTCCTGTGCTGCCTGTCGGTCCTGTGCTGCCTGTCGGTCCTGTGCTGCCTGTCGGTCCTGTGCTGCCTGTCGGTCCTGTGCTGCCTGTCGGTCCTGT
>Ga0208388_1000108_pt1 | contig 22855 bp, 26 predicted proteins | sample CryBogCBH18Jul07_FD_185511 | JGI IMG/M metagenome (GOLD analysis project Ga0208388, IMG submission 185511) | Freshwater microbial communities from Crystal Bog, Wisconsin, USA - CBH18Jul07 (SPAdes) (version 2) | ecosystem: Environmental > Aquatic > Freshwater > Lake | place: Crystal Bog...
TTTTAGTTTAGTGTTTAGTATTTGTATTGAATTTTTATATGTCATAATAAGACATAGATAGTACGTGCCTTATTAAATAAGGTCAAGCTTATTCTCTTTTACCAATGTCTTATTACCCCGGCTATAATCACCATATTAGTTATTATGTAGCACAGTACTATAATGGTTCTTATGATGGCTACTCTATCAGCCTCTTTATTATCGGTGCCTGTTTTTTCACCTAATGCCTTTGCCCACAATCGCCACATACAAATCAGACCCCATCGTTGCCTATCGCCTCTACCGGACACCCCTCTCTTGCCTCTTCACACTCTTGCACCTCTTTATCGGTAGTAGGTTGTTTATACACAATAGAATATCCACCCTCGTCATCTCTTTTAAAGTTCAGTGGTGCTACCTCTCTACACAAATCACAATCAATGCACTGCTGATCTACGTAGTACTTGCCTGCAATGTTACCCGGCCACTTATCTGTTAGTATTGCCATATCTCTTATTTTAACATACTAATGGCTCTATCAAGTGCCTTGCTCTTAAAGTACTTCACTGATTCATTCACCGGTGTAGTATCATTATTTTGAAGATACTTGCCTGCTGCTTTCATTAAGTTGTTAACGTACTTTGGGTCTGTTACTGGTTGACCGCCTTGATCAAAAAATGTTATCTTACCCTGTGGATCGGTTACAGAGGTAAAGCCTCGTAAGTTTTCATTACCGGTTAGTTCTCCTAAATCCCCATGCCCAGTACCGCTAAATGTTTGCGAGGTACCAGGACTGTTACCAGCCCCGGGTGTTGCTGCTTGACTTGGTTGTACGTCTGTTGGAATGTGCATTGCACCACGTGCATCTATATTAACACTTCCTGCAGGATCGTACATGGTTTGTATTTGAGGGGCAGCATTTTTTGACAACTCTCTAACACTTCCACTATCAGCATTTACCTCATATATATTACCATGAGAGCCCTGAAGATAGGTGATTTTGTGTCCGTTCATCTCACCACCATTGTACACAGTATAGGTATCCGGTGGCACTAATTGATTAGCACCCTGTAATATGGAAGCCACTCCATGTAGTGCGTTCTTTAATACGTTACCCCCGGCCCCCACTGCAGCTCCTATAGCTGCACCCTTGGCACCGGTCTTCAAAGCCGCTTTTCCGGCCTGTTTCCAATTAACATCTTTAAGTCCTTTATCATTACCCTTTAATTGGTTGTAAACATCTTTAGCACCGCCTACGGCACCCCCTACTACACCACCCTTTACTGCCCCGGCTGCTCCGGCTGTTAGTGCACCTGTAATCAATGGAGCAATACCACCAGCACCTATTGCTGCTACACCACCAGTGGCTGCAATTAGAGCTAATGCCGCCGCTACACTAATCTTTGGGTGTAATTTTACCCAATTGGTTGCCTTACTAATAAATCCTCCTACTGCTTTACCAGCGCCAGTTTGTGCTAATGATTGCACACCTTGCCCCACCTTACCTGCTGCACCTGCTACTGTGTCGCCCACTTTTCTTATAGCATTGGCACCTCCTGCACTCACCTTATTACCTAAAGTCTGAGACTGTTGTGGTGGTGTAGCAGTAGCACTTGACGGTACATCATCAACATCAGAAGAAGACAGATCTTGTGGTTCTGCTTGTGCTGGTGCTGGTTGTGGTGCTGGTTGTTTAGAAGCCGCTTTACGCTGGGCATAACGTTCTCTCCGTCTTACATTACGGGGATCGTTGCTCAGTACACGTGCTTCAATTAAATTGTTTATTGCCTCTTCAAACAACGCTTCGTTATCGTATTCAACACCTTCAGCTGTAGCAGCCACATCCTGACTGATCTGCTGCTGTTGTTGCTGTACTTCTGGGCTATTTAACATAGCCTGTAATTGTTGTGGGTCTTGGGCGGCTGCTTGTAGCTTCTTATAACCTTCTGGATCGCTTTGTGCTGCCTTAGCCAGTACCATCTTAATCAATGGCTGTAATAAAGCATTCTTTACATTACCAAGTGCTTGAGAACCCTTTTGTTTAATTGTATCCCACAAGCCCTCTTGTACTAAATAGGCTTCAAAGGCGGCCACATCTTTAGCGAATGCCTCCGACAGTATATCATTGTACTGTATTTGTTTATATTTCTGCTCTAAGAGTAAGGAAGTACGATCGCGCATGTTATTACTTATGATTATTAATCAATACTCAGTTGGATCCACGCCTGCTTGTTCCATGCCCTTGTGTATTGAGTGCCACAGTTCCTCTTTTACATCCTCTGGCATACGTTGAGTGGGGTGATGTTGTTTCCATTCTGCTTCCAGTTCTTTCCAATAAGCTCTTAATACTTGTGACACACTATCATCACTCTTATCAGTCATATCAAGCTTTGCTGTTATACCATCTGCTACTCTATCCTCACTATCATTAGATCTATCATCCACCGGTTCCATCATTTCTCTTACTTGCTTGGTACCGCCTAATGGCTTCCCATTACACAAACCATCTGGAGTGACCTCTACAACTGAATAGGCCCAACGTTTTTTCCTTACCATGACTGCTGTCTTTATTTCCTTATCTTGTGGTATTTGACCGGTTTTGATCCAATCGTGTCCGGCCCTTATCCATTGACTAAAATCGTAACCCATATCGAATAGACGATTGATGGACTGTTTCTGTTCTGGTGGGATGAACAAGAAAGGATGGTCGGTATCTTCCATAACTGCTGTACCTTCATACTGGTGATAAGAGTCTGGGTTCTCCTGGGCAGTAGTTAAAGCAAATGCAGCTGCAGCATTTAAAACTTCTTTGTCTGTAACCACATTACCAGTTTCCATATCCGTTACCTGCAATTGATTAACTCCAACTGGTACATCTCTATAAGTGTCTTGACCGGTTACCCCATGGTGACCAATAGATGCACGGTGACCGGTGGCTTTGTTCTCCCAATCAAATATGGCCTCTACACTATAGTACCTACCGTTGTATTCAAAATTTTCATCATCAGAAAAATCTGCATACTTTAAAGAAGCCTCTTTCATAACTTTTTCAGGCTCTGCTTGCTTAGGCTCCGGTATCCCAGCTGCCTTATGTGCTGCCGCTGAGGTACGCCAATCCTGACGGTGTCCCCACTTGTCCAAAGATATATAAGTCGTTGTACCATCCTCTTTAGTATGTGATGTAACCTTAGGAGTACCTGGTTTACGTCCTTCATCATTTACTTGTTCGTACTTCTCGGCTAAAATCTTATATTGGTTACGCATATGAGTATTATTATTTAGGAGATCCAATTAAAGGCATCCTCAAGTTTTAGTTCTCTTTTCTCTTTAAACCCGCTCTCTGTATTAACATACTTAATGGTTATGTTATCCTCGTCTAAGAACTCTATTGACCTTGCAATGTGCTTACCCACCGTCTTTACAAACTTCTTGTTGTCTTTGGTCTTGTAACCTTGAAACTTTAACATCCACCTTAGATCTCGTTCTTGTTGTAAGCTCATTTATTAGTATATTAGGAACTTTCTTATAATTTATCAAGCTCAAAAGGCTCTGTATTAGTATTTTACGTATTCCACAGTGAGAGCACCTATTAACTTATATGTTATACCCGGATATAATCAGCTATTCTCGGATATAATAATGGTTTAACTACCAGATTAACCGGCAACAATTATCCAACTTGTGTTAGATTCATTCCATTGATAGTTGTTACCATCAGTTGGATAGTCTATAGGTGCTTTCCAGGTACAGGTGGATTCATTAAGCACCCAGCTATTAAATGGTTTAGGTGGTATAAAAGCACCCCTTACACTATCGTAATAATATCCAATACCAGCATAATTGTATCTTAAATGTGGTAAATTATCTGCACTCAAAGTATAATGAGTAATGGTTGAACTAACTTGCTCCACACGCGTGTATACCCCGCTTAATGGATCAAATTTCATACTTGATACAGTGTCTACTTTTATTGTGGTATCAGTTGGTACATTACTATAATGTACACCAGCTCTTGAATTATAACTGGTTTGTATCCAAGTACCAACTAAACCAAGAGAATTAAGAAAAGCCTGACCGCTGACAGCTTCTGTATTGTTTACAACATTAACAGTTTGTACAATGTTGTTGTTGTCTATTAGTGCAAAGTTAGCCATGTTATTTAATATGTTATTGAACCATTACCTGTGAATGTGTAAACTGTGGTAGCGTATACACCTACTTTTTTAATAGCATTATGACTCGAATCAGCAATATAAACATTAGTACCAGAAGAGTCTACTGCTACACCATATGGTCCTTGTAACCCGGTACTAACTAAAGTAGTTAGTGTGGTACCATCCCACTTTTTAATAGCATTATGACTCGAATCAGCAATATAAACATTAGTACCAGAAGAATCTACTGCTACACCATATGGGCTACTTAACCCGGTACTAACTAAAGTAGTTAGTGTGGTACCATTATACTTTTTAATAGCATTATTACTCGAATCAGCAATATAAACATTACCAGAAGAATCTACTGCTACACCATATGGGTGACTTAACCCGGTACTAAGTAAAGTAGTTACAGTGCTACCATTATACTTTTTAATAGCATTATTATATACATCAGCAATATAGACATTACCAGAAGAGTCTACTGCTACACCATGTGGTTGACTTAACCCAGAATTAACTAAAGTAGTTAGTGTGGTACCATCCCACTTTTTAATAGCATTATTACTCGAATCAGCAATATAAACATTACCAGAAGAATCTACTGCTACACCACCTGGCATACTTAACACAGCAAAAACTAAAGTAGTTACGGTACCACCACTATACTTTTTAATAGCATTATTAAATGTATCAGCAATATAAACATTACCAGATGAGTCTACTGCTACACCTTGTGGATTCATCAACCCAGAATTTACTAAAGTGCTGATAGGGTAACCAGTGTTAACTACTGGGGAACCTGTTGTAGAAGCGGCCTGATTGAGAGATGAAATAACAACCACTCCAGAACCGCCATTTCCTCCTGTAGCTGCAGAAGTAATAGCTATTGCTCCTCCACCTCCCCCGGTGTTAGCAGTTCCGTTTATTCCTGTAGTACTAACATTAACACCTAAACCGTATTTTTTAATAGCAGCATTATTGTAATCAGCAATATAAACATTAGTACCAGAAGAATCTACTGCTACACCCCATGGGGTAAGCAATCCAGAATTAACTAAGGTAGTTAAGGCACTACCATCCCACTTTTTAATAGCATTATTATTTGTATCAGCAATATAGACATTACCAGAAGAGTCTACTGCTACACCATGTGGGCTACTTACGGTACTAACTAAAGTAGTTACGGTACCACCACTATACTTTTTAATAGCATTATTACTCGAATCAGCAATATAAACATTAGTACCAGAAGAATCTACTGCTACACCAAATGGGTTATTTAACCCGGTACTAAGTAAAGTAGTTACAGTGCTACCATTATACTTTTTAATAGCATTATTACTCGAATCAGCAATATAAACATTACCAGAAGAATCTACTGCTACACCACATGGGTTGCTTAACCCGGTACTAACTAAAGTAGTTAGTGTGGTACCATCCCACTTTTTAATAGCATTATGACCCGAATCAGCAATATAAACATTAGTACCAGAAGAATCTACTGCTACACCATATGGGGTATTTAACCCGGTACTAAGTAAAGTAGTTACAGTGCTACCATTATACTTTTTAATAGCATTATTAAATGTATCAGCAATATAAACATTACCAGAAGAATCTACTGCTACACCGGTTGGGTAACTTACCCCAGCTAAAGTGATAATACCAAAATTATTTGTACCGCCCCCACCACCATATCCAGCGGTACCATTAAAGTCTGTTCCGGCACCACCACCACCACCGGCATAACCAACGTTGGTACCGCTGAGTAATGAATAAACCCCGATACCACCAGGTCCAGCATAATATGAGCTGGTTGAAGAACCACCTTGACCAGCACCCCCTGCACCGCCACCACCAGCACCATTATAGTGACCTGAAGTATCTGCTGTAGAAGATCCACCAGCATATCCTTGACTACTTGTTCCCGCACCATTGTTTCCACCACCATTAATACCACCACCACCAGATCCACCAGATTTACCTGAAATCGATGTATTACCATCTGTTGATCCACCACCACCACCACCAATTGCAGATAAAGATGTACCTAAGGTACTACCCGTAATAGCGGAATTACCCCCATTATTACCCGCAGTATATGATCCAGAAGACCCGGTACCGCCAGTTCCTGCTGAACCAACTATTACTGTGTATGCTGTCGATGTGTATAAAGAAGTTGTACCTGTTAAAACCCCGCCACCACCACCACCACCCGCACCACGCACACCACTTGGATATACCGACACACCGCCACCACCACCACCCGCTACAACAAGATATTGAACACTAAATGGAGCTGGTGTTGGAGTTACTGTAGGGGTAGGTGTAACTGTTGGAGTTACTGTAGGGGTAGGAGTAACCGTAGGAGTTGGTGTTAACGTTGGTGTTACAGTAGGTGTCGGAGTTAAAGTAGGAGTAACTGTTGGCGTTACAGTAGGCGTAGGCGTAAGAGTAGGAGTAACCGTAGGGGTGGGAGTCGGAGTCGGAGTTAAGGTAGGGGTGGGAGTCGGTGTAGAATTATACTTTCTACTACCATATGCTAAACCTGAAGCCAATCTTCCTATTTGCGACATATGACGTATTTACGTCTTTATTTTCAATTATAATAATTTTATATCTACTTTATTTATAATAATTTATAAAAAGCTTGTAAAGTGTTGCTACGTATATGTATATATATACGTGTATAGATTAAATATATCTTTTAACTTTGTTGCTACATTACTAATCTCTTTATATTCGGATTTGCTAACTAATTTGTTCTTAAATAGACTTAATTCAGTTATTAAATAAGCTTGCACCCCATCTATCATTACTGAATAATCATAACCGCCTAATGTTCATTTTACATACTCTAACCAAGCATTCATTCTCTGTTGCCACTCTTTGTATTGATCTACAGCCTCTTTACTCTCATCAGTTATATGTTCATAGGAAGCTTCTAATGCTTCCACCGCCTTAGTAACATTACCTTTTGTATAGTTTTCGGCAAAGTATTGAATATGTTTGAATGCCTCTAATAAAGTCATACACACTATAATGTGTGCTTTATTAGTTTAATCAAGCTTATTCTGCAGTACGGTGACCTATTATATTAGCACCCTTGTGACCAAGTCTGTGCTGTGCAAAGTTCATAGTACTTGACCATCTACCTAAATCAAAGTACTGACTATATTGGTCTTTGTAATTAGCATTATCTGTAGCGTATCCTTTTATGTAATCAACATAACGATTACCGTGCTTACGGTACATATCAAGAATAAACTTCTCTGCTTGTGGGTTAGTCATGTACTCACGCATCTTCTCTACCTTCTCACCTGGTATCTTAGGGTGAGGATAGTACACTGGTACCATTTCCCCAGGCTGTGTTCTTTGTACCTTACTAAACATAGATGAAGCAGACTTAGTAGAAGGCTTTATTTCGCCTCTATCAATAGCTGCCAATACTTTAGTAAATTGAGTTGGATCCTTAGCTGGTATTACTTTACCATTAGCTACGTTACCTATCATGTACTGAATGGTGCCAGCTTTATTGAGTTTAGAAACAGGAAACTCAAAACCCATATAATGTAAAGTACCTGAGGTTGGATCCTCATCGTCTACCTCAATCTCTAAACCGTTATCAGGATCATTGAACATTTTCTGTTCTGGTTCTAAACCAGCTTCATAAAGTAGTTCGTACTTTTCTGCTAAGACTTTATAAGTGTTGCGCATTTTAATGTATCAACGTTGCCCGCGTAAACCACGTGGTAGTATACTATCATCGTTGTAATAACCATGACCGCCAGGTACTTTTGATTTTATGTTACCCATTAAAGCTTTAATCTGTTCTGGGGTGGCTTGTTTGGCCATGTAATATACCCATGCTGGTGTACCAGCTGGTAAATAGTCTCCAGTTTGAGGTAAAATGGTTCTGTTAGTGAGTATTGTTTCGCCGTCTTGTACATGAAAAGTTTCTTCCATTTCTGTTTTACCGGCTTCTGCTTTTGGATGCGTTCCAGCAGACTTACTGTTACGTATCATATGATTAAGATCAGATACTACATCTTTAAAAATGCCTTCCGTATCAACTTCGCCACCATCTTGACCGGTATATGAATAACAAATTTCATCTGCAGCACCCTCAACATCTCCTCTACGGAGCGCATCATAGACTTTTGCATCATCTATATCACCATAGAAGCCGTTATCATTCATATTTCTATCAATTTTTGCAAAAAGGCTTTGTAATTTTTGAGTATCAACAACTGTACCATCTGGCATTTGAAGTACATTTACATCATTTACCTGCTGTTCGTACATCTCGGCTAAAACTTTATAGGTATTACGCATATTATATTACTTATTATATCTAAACATAAAAAAGCACTAACCTTTTACAGTTAGTGCTAAATTGTTGTGAGTAAACTACTGAGGATATTACAATACCTTAGCGTTGATCGAGGTCTTTGTACCGTTATCAACGATTGCACCAGCGACTTGTACTGCATCTGCTGTTGCATTAGCACCAAATGTTACGTTAACTCTTAATCCGCCTTTGAGGGTAACCTTGCCCGATGTCTTGTCGCCGCTTAGTTTTCTTTGTGTACCAACAGTCTTTTTATCGATTGTTGCTGTCCACATTGTGTTAGAGCCGGAAACGAAATTAACTGTTACGACTTGTGCGTCTGTGTCAGTTACGTTTACTGTGCAGTTAGGTGTAAGTGTAGTTGTCTTGGTGTTACTCATAGACTATTACTTATTAAATTTTGCTGTTATTTCAAACTAATTGTTATACTTTTTTTAAAAAAGTTACCGTACAGATAAAAATATCCACCCTAATAGATAACCAGTTATAACACCTATCAGTAGCCATTTAGCATGGTACCATATCTTACCTAAAGTAGTCGAAGGCAACGGTTCTTGGTATGTTAAGTACTTTAATAGTTTCATACTAACGGTATGCTTCTTTTGTCTCACTTATCCATTTATTTGATTGTAAGAGTGCTTGATTTTCATTTAAACATCTCTTACCATAATTAATGAAAAACTCTCTTGTAGTTTTATAGGTATAACACCTACCTTCATCACGCCACAATAATAGAGTACCTTTATAATCTTCTTCATCTGCTTCAAGGTACAGTGGTTCATACTCTTTAATAGTAGATATACGCCCCTCTACTTTATCATCTTCGTTAAACCAGTATCTTATATCTGCAAACCCCTCATCGATTAAATAACGCAAAAGGTCTTTTTTCATATACTATTATTTATTAATATCTTGCTTTGTTACTTGCTTACCGTTTAACCAGTACTCCTGATGTTCACCAAAGTTAAATGATAGAGCTGGTCCATCATCTCTGTGTCTTAATCCGTTTTGATAGTACTCCACATCACCATTAATATGTTCAATAGCAGGACCATCTTCTCTATGTAGTTTATTATTTAACCACCACTCTTTGTAGTCGTTATCTCTTTGATGTATAGCTGGTTTTTTGGCATCGTGTAACCTTACATCTGGTTTCAACAAACCAGGTACATCTGAATAAGTTCTTTCAGTCATAGCACGTATTATGGTATAATAAACAAACAGTGCAAGTAATTAATTAACAAATGCCTGTTAGTTATAAACATAAAATAATCTTTATACATATACCAAAGTGTGGTGGTACTACAATTGATAACTTATTGGATATAATAGATTACAGCAATCAGCACGATACATTGCTTCAACTTAAAAGTAAGTTAGACCCGGAAATATTCAATACCTTTAAAAAGATAGCAATAGTACGTAACCCATACACTCAAGTACTATCCGAATATGTGTTTCGTTCTAAGCACAATTTAAGAACCCCCATAACCTTTAAAGAATATATAATGAAAGGTTCAGAGTACTTAACTGGCACTCAATCATCATATCTTTATAATGAAAGAGGTAACTTGTACACAATTGATACAATCTATAAGTCTGAAAACATTAGTGCTTGTATTAACGATTTAAATTTAATAACCGGTAAGAGTGGTTATTTGCATTTAAATAAGAGCACTTATGATAAGTCACCAGAGCAATACTATACCCCGGAACTAAAAGAAATAGTGTATAATAAATACGAAGAAGACTTTTTAAATTTTAATTACGAAAAGTAGTTAAATAAAGTTACCGCCAAACTGACCGGCACTTAATACATAGCTTGGTATTTCTTGTCCGGTGTACCAACCTTTAAGGTCGTGTAAGTTAACCGACACAGAAGTGCCTGTAGGAATTTTACCAGTAACTGGATCAGGAGCAGCTGATAACCAGAAAGTATGAAGTGTAGACAAGGGCATTACATATGCCCACTGTACATTTTGTTCATCCCAAACCCGTTCATGTCCGTCACGTGGTTTAGGTATCGGGGCCGTCCACATACCTGTATTAGGATCTAATATAAATGATGGAAATTCAGGCATTTTTGGGAATATAAACCCATCAATATCTGCATTATAAATCATTCCAGAGTATGCATAATTGTAACGATAGCCAGAAGTATTAGGTACACGAGTTGTAATGGTTTGCACCACAACCCCGGCACTTAGAATTCTGTTTGCATTTTCATCGTTCATTAATGGTGCAATTAACCCACTGTCGTTTCCAGGGACACCAGCACTATAAACAGGTACTTGTGTTAACAATGCACCAGCTCGTGCCATTGGCTCTGTATGTAACCACGTACCAGTTAAACCGAGTACGGTGTTAATGTGCGCCTGTCCAGACGAATCACTATAATCTTCTACAGGAACACCAGTAATAACCTGCACTACTGTGTTGTTTGAATCTATTTGAGCAAAGTGTCCGTGATTTGGCATATTATTATTATTTATTGTTTAATTAAATTTTAGCAACCACATGAAGCTGGTACATATGTTGAACTGTTTGTTGTGTACCAGCCGCTGTATGATGTTGTTGCGTCACCGTGCCAGGTATTTGCTTGTGCAGCAAAGTTAACGTTAGCATTATTATATAATCCGCACAATACGTTACAGTATGTTGTATCACTATAAGTAGTATTTGGACTAAAGCTCTTATTGAAGAAGCTATTATATGTACCCGCAGTACCATAATAACTGTAGTACATTGTTTCAGCTGATAAGCCTTGGTAGTTAGGATAGCAACTAACGTTAGCTACTGAAGAGCTGATCTGTACACCGAAGAACGCATAGCCGTTTGGATAACCGTTATACACATAACTAATGCTTGTTGAAGGTGCTGTAGGAGCAGGACATGGTGTAGGAGTAGCTGTAGGAGGTGGTGTAGGAGTAGCTGTAGGTGGTACCGGTGTAGGTGTAGCAGTTGGACGTGGTGTAGGGGTAGGCGTTGGTGGTACCGGTGTTGGAGTAGCCGTTGGACGTGGTGTAGGGGTAGGCGTTGGTGGTACCGGTGTTGGAGTAGCCGTTGGAGGTGGTGTTGGAGTAGCCGTAGGGGTGTAATAACCGCACTGACCGTTTACATAGCCTTGATTTACACTATAAACACCGCAACTACCGTTGTTATAATAATATACTAATTGCTGACCACTACAACTGGAATATGCAAACGTACCGTTACCGGGGCAAGGTGTGGCCGTTGGAGCTGGTGTTGGAGTTAAAGTAGGAGTAGGCTGAGGTGTTGGAGTTAAAGTAGGAGTAGGAGCTGGTGTAGGGGTGCGAGTCGGAGTAGGCTGAGGTGTTGGAGTTAAAGTAGGAGTAGGAGTAATCGTTGGAGTTACTGTTGGAGTAGGAGTAATCGTTGGAGTTACCGTCGGTGTAGGCGTTAAAGTAGGTGTAACCGTAGGGGTTGGAGTAACAGTAGGTGTAGGCGTTAAAGTAGGTGTAACCGTAGGGGTAGGTGTTGGTGTAGAATTATACTTTCTACCGCCGAATTGTAATCCTGGTGCAAATCTTCCTACTTGTGGCATATCTGTATATTTATATATGTGTTGATATTAATACATAAAAAAAGACCAGTTTCCTGGTATTTCATAAAGATCGGTTATAACCTTTCTAACTAATTATGTATTAGTTAGATAGCTATATAACTTTTCTGTAATCTCAATAGAGTCTTCTACAATATTACACTCAGGTAGTTGCCATGCTGTAATTGCACGTTCTGCATTAATACGAGCAGCTTCTACTTGATGGCGATATACTTCTTGTGCAAATGGGATACCAAAACGCATTAAGATATCGCCTTTGAGCTTATCGTAAGTTACTTCTACTGGAGTTGAATCTAATTTTTGTTGTTTAGCCATAGGTGTTAATATTTATATTAAAAGGTTAAGAGTTAAAGAGTATTTTTAACTGTCTTTTTAGTAAGCAATGGTCTCACATCATGCATACCTGGTATACCATAAACCATATCATTTTCTTTATCCGTATTTTCTATCTTAAAAAGATTGTGTTTAAACTTAGATATTTCAAAAAAGTCATAAAAACCTTTAACTACTTTGTTAGGGTTACTCATAAGTTCGTTAAAGTTTACTACATATGTATCTTCTTTATAGTTTTGAATTAAATTATTAGTTGATTGTATAATAGGATTTAAAAAATTATCCAATAAATATCTTTTTCTAATTTCAAAATTATTATTAAATTTTAATATATATGGGGCATTATTCGTAGGGTTTTTATCTAATAAATTTATTAATGAAAATATTACCTCATCTGTGTTTCTATTACACACAACAAACTTTGGTTTTTTGTTAAATACTCTTAGTAAACGTTTGTAATTACCAGGTGTACCCCATGTAAAACCTTTATCGAATATTATTTTTTTATCTTGCTTTGAATTGTATTTTGCTGCAAATAAACCTGTTAATGCTTTATTTAAAGCTATTGGATCAGGTTTCGAGTTGTATGCTGAATTTTCTATAATACTTTTTTCCAAAATCCAAAGAGTGTGACACAACCAAGAGTTTGTTGAAACATATATTTCCGGGTTTTGATTCAATAGACAAGCTAATACTGTTGAACCTGAACGCGGCATACCTGTAAAGAAAGAATACTGAATACTCATTTATAAATATATTATAATATATATTAAATTAATTAATACCAGAAACTGTATTTGTTTTCAAACTACGAAGTTGTAATGTACTAAGCGGTATCATTAATGTCCAAGCAGTGAGAGATTCATTCCACGTATAAATACTTCCATCAGCTGGGTACAGTACCGGGGGTTTCCACGTATATGTTGTATAATCTAAATTCCATGAAGGAAAAGGCTGTACACTATCATAGAAAGCGTCATTAACTGGGTCGTATTTGTAACCTATACTTGCAAAGTTGTATCGAAGAGGTAAACCGGTAATTGCCGGAACAAATATAGTAACGTCTCCTTTACCGTCTACTCTTGTATGTGTTATTGTTTTTGCAGCAGCACTTAAAAGTACATTACCTTGTGTATATAAACATGTTTGTAACCACTTACCACTCAAGCCAAGAGTATTATTAATATAATCACTACCTTTTGCATCTGTATCATAATCATCCGGAACAGCTATTACTTGTATGACTATATTGTTAGAATCTAATTGTGCAAATTGTTTCATATTTTTTAATTAGGACCATATCCATACAATTCCAGTAGCACCATTGCCACCTACACCTGAACTGGTACATAAAGTGTCGCTTGAATTACAAGGTGAAAAATTACAATATTGATCACCACAAACACCGTTTTGATATAAGTTACCGCTACCATTTGCTCCTGCTCCACCACCACCACCGAACACAATAGCACCACTGGCTCCCATATTAGTAAAGCTTTGAGCTGCGTTTTGGGAGACAGAAATGTTATTAGGGCCGGAACCATAACCACCATTTGCGCCTGGGTAAAAACCACCTCCAGCTCCACCACCATCCCCAACCGCCGCATAACCAAGATTACCAGCACCTAACGTGCTGGGGTAATATACTAATGCACTACCACCACTACCTGCATTATATTGTCTACAACCGCCGACAGGAAAATTGTAAAGGTTGCCACCACCACCCGCACCACCCCCACCCCCACCAGCGAAACCAGCATAATGACCCATTCCGTCATTATCTCCTTGACCTGATCCTTGAGCACCATTGTGTCCAGTTCCATTACCTGCCCCACCTGCAGGTGGGTTCCCGCCACGTGCCGGGGGTGTACCGTTATTAGTGTATAGCGAAGTACCACCCCCACCACCACCGCTACCGTTAGGCGCAACACCGGCATTAGCTGACCAGCCGTAGTTAGTACTACCATCTCCACCACCACCCCCACCACCAGCACTATAGCCGAATGCTGAAGATGTGTTACCGTTACCTCCACGACCACTACCACTGGACCCACTACCACCGGTACCGCAAACTATAGTATATGAGCCTGGAGTTAACAATATATTATTAACTTGCGTCACACCACCACCACCACCACCGCCACCACCACCAAAGCTATTACCACCACCACCACCGCCGCCACCAACTATTAAGACATTAGCATAACCTGCTTGAGTAACTGTTAAGGTTCCGCTTGATGTATACATCCACCAATTGCCATGAGCTGTAGTGCTTGCACTGGTGTAGGAGCCAGCTGTTGCACCAGAAGCATATTTTAAATAACCAGGTGTTGGTGTGGGTGTGGGTGTAGCTGTTGGAACCGGTGTAGGTGTAGCAGTAGGAGCAGGTGTAGGTGTTCTTGTTGGTGTAACTGTTGGAGTAGGAGTTAAAGTAGGGGTAACAGTTGGAGTAGGAGTTCTTGTAGGGGTGACCGTTGGAGTTGGAGTTAAAGTCGGTGTTACAGTAGGAGTAGGGGTTAAAGTAGGTGTGACTGTAGGGGTTACAGTTGGCGTAGGAGTCAGAGTAGGTGTTACAGTAGGTGTTGGAGTCGGGGTAGAATTATACTTTCTACCTCCAAACTGTAAACCCGGTGCAAATCTTCCTACTTGTGGCATTGAGTATATTTAGTAGTAAACCCGAATAAATACATAAACAAATGCCTATTAGTCACAAATATAAAGTAATCTTTATACATGTACCAAAGTGTGCCGGTACTTCTATAGAACATTTATTGGATATAGAGGGAGATCAATGTTTTTTTACAATGGGTACTAAAGAATTAGGTATTAAATATATCCCGAAAGATGTTTTTACAGTAGAAGAATACACACAGTGTACTAATAAAAACATGCAGCACTATACGTTAATAGAACTATCCAAGATACTACAATCGGATATATTTAATACATATAAAAAAATATCCGTAGTGCGTAATCCTTATAGTAGGTTGGTGTCAGAGTATAACTTTCGTAAAACACTTTACACCCCTGCTGTTACAACATTTGTAGATTTAGTAAAAGAAAGACTTAATCTTGATAAAGTAGAACGTAATAAAATATATGATGGTCATTTAGAAACTCAAACTTCGTTTCTTACCAATAAAGAAGGTAATTTTAATTCAATAGATAAAATCTATAAGTTTGAAAACTTAAACGAGTGTATCGAAGATATTAATAAGCTAACTGGTAAACAGGAACTACCGCATTTACGAACTTCGAAGATTAACAAGCCTTGGCAGGAGTACTATACACCAGAATTAAAAGAGTTAGTATATAACTTTTATAAAGAAGATTTTGTTAATTTTGGTTATACTAAATGAAAAAGCTTTTATATATTGGTAGACCTAATTTAGGAGAAAATTTATTAGCTACTCCGTGCATGGAACTTTTAGCTAAAGAATATGAAATAACATTATTAGTACCAGAAAGAAGTATACCTGTATTTAAAGATTACACGTTTATTACAAACATATTAATATCAAAAGATACAGCTAAATTAAACAAATTACCTGCAGCAACTATAAATGAAATAGAAAAAATATTTACCGGTACTGATTGTTACTATATTTGGCATCACGATGATGATATTAATTTTTTACCTGCTAACCCGGAACTACATTTTATTAAACCGTATCCGGTATTACATGATAAAGATGTTAATAAAAACGTGAGCCGTACCCGCAAATATATGCAAAAGTTGCAGCTAATGACATTAGAGCAATGTAATAATTTTGATTGTACGGTAAGAGCTCCTGGTTACACACAAACAGAAACTAATAATAAAGTTATAGTATATCAAGGTTCAAGAGATTTTTTAAGATGCTTACCAATACAAACCATACAAAAGTTTACAGAACAAGCACCAGATGCTATATATTTGGTTACTCAAAAAACAGTAACCGAATTAAAACTTAAGGAACGGAATATAGAATTTATAGTTACCGATCCGTTTGTAGATGAAAATTTATATAAAGTTGTTAAGCTTTTTCAATCTAAACCTAAAGTAATAATAGGTCCAGATGCCGGGTTAACACAACTGGCTACTGCTTATAAAGTACCTTTAGTGTGGTTACAATCCAGAATAAGAATAGAAGCCATAATTGATTACCAGTATAAAGATGTGCAAGTATATAGAAGAAAAGAACTAACTTGCAAACAAGACTGTTTTGGATATGTAGCAGATAGGGAATATGGTACAAATATATTAAGTTACACACCATTTAAAACATCTGGCCATACTAACTTTAAGGATTTATTGTGCCGTAAAAATATTACACCGAGTTGTTTAACATATACCAGTCAAGAAATAACCAGTATACTATCATTAGTTAAGTCTTAAATAATTATATGCCAGAACCTCAAGTACTATTTCATAAGTTAAACACCATCTCTTCCTATCAAGACACTGATGAAGATAAGCTTAAAGTACTACAAATTTTAGATGACAGATATCAAGAAGCTATGACATTAGATAACACATCTATAGGTACAAAGAACTTAATATACTTTGCTGCATATGGTAAAAACTATACTACTTTATTAGAACAACTACTTTGTTCTATAGCTGCTTACAGTAAAATTAATTTTGATATACTAATTATAACTGATACAAACGGTAGTAAACTAATTAAAAATAAAGATATAATAAAAAAGTTTAATTGTTATTTTTATATAGTTGACACACCAGAAGATGGTATAGCTGCGTCGATGACTAAAATGCTCATCTACAATTATAATCGTATTGATGAATATAATAAAGTTTTATTTTTAGACTCTGATATGGTATGTACAAAAGACATACAAGAGGTATTTGACATTGAACCGGCTGGTAAATTACAAGCTGTAGAAGCGTTTGTATTAAGAACAAGTATACTTGATAGGTTAGGGCCGGTATTTTTTAGAAGTAGATTAGATAATATAAGCTCTTTATATAGCTCATTAACATTTTTTTCACCTAAACAAAAAGAATATATAGAGAAAAATAATCCAGGAAGCTTCAGTGCTGGTCATTTTTTATTTCAAAATACAAAGCAAATGCGCAAACATTTTGAAAATGTGAACTGGCTTATTAGTAATTGGCCGAGTTATTATTTCTTTGAACAATCATTTTTAAATCACTACTTTGTTTTTAATGATTTAGTTACTGTTAACGAATTTAACAGTAAAGTACAATATGTTACGTTTTTAGTGGGGTCACTTAACGTTGCAACTAACGAAAAAAGACATAACGAATCTCACGTATTATTACACTTCGCTGGACAACCTATTAATGGGGCTGGTAAGTTAGAGTATATTAGTTCTTATTGTAAAGAACACAATATATTAATTAATTGAACTTAAACGTGGTGCTGCAAATAAATTAAAATAACGAGCACTTAAGGTAGGTATTGCTGATATACATACCCAGTTTGTTGTACCTTCATCCCAAGCATAAATAGGTACACCAGAAAGACCTTCACAATAAACATTATTAAAAGGATATATTAACCACTATATAATTTAACATTTTGTTATAAATAAGATAAAATGCCTATTAGTTATAAACACAAAGTATTATTAATACACATTCCAAAGACTGCAGGCACCTCGCTCTGTCCTATATTGGATATAAACTATACGCAAGACTTCTATACAGAAGGTAATAAAGAAATAAGAAAGAAGTTTATACCCGTACAAAACTATACACCAGATGAGTATACAATGTGTATAGATAAGAACCTACAGCACCTTACTTTAAGAGAGTTGAAGAGAGCTTTAAGTCCGGATATATTTAATAACTTTAAAAAGATAGCTATAACTCGCCACCCATATAACAGACTCATATCCGTTTACAACTATAGAGTGGCTTCTGGTAATTGTAAGCAAGACCCAAACACATTAATTGAATTTGCTCGTCAGGCGTTTAAGATGGACAAGTTTACCCGTAATAGATTATATGATGGGCATATGGAGACCCAAACCTCTTTTGTTATCAATGATGAAGGTAACTTCAATACAATGGACAAGATCTATAAGTATGAAAACCTTAAAGAGTGCTTTGATGATATAAACAAATTAACTGGTAAAAACATGCACCCATCTACCAGGTTTAATGGACGTAAGGGGTTCGAAAAAGAACCATACTTTACTCAAGAGTTAAAAGATATGGTGTATGAGTTCTATAAAGAAGACTTTATAAACTTTAATTACCAGCGATAATTATTATTTGCTTAAGCCCTTCCAACGATCACCAATTGCAGCTACGTAAGAGTTTTTAGCAAAAGGTTTCTTTTCTACCTTCTTAGGCTGTTCTTTTTTCTTTTCAGCTGTAATAGTAGTTTCTTCCGGCTCTTGCGTGCTACCAGTTTCAACACCTTCTGGGTCTTGAGGTAAACCAGCTTCATTGTGTGTCCCACCATTAAATGTTTTATTAAGCTTACTCTTTAACCAATCAATAGGCATTGTGTTGTGAGAGAACATATGTAACTCTTTAGCTAACTTTTCTATGACTGCATCATTAGAAAACTCTGCATCAACACTATCATCATTTGCAGTTAAATTGCTATCAACCAGTTGTTCGTGGGTGTATTCAAATGCTAAATGTAGTAAATGATCTAAATCTTTAGCTCTATTAACATAGTGCGTAAGTGCTTCATCATTTTGACTAATTAAATAGTCGTGTGTAAGTTCATATAAGGACTCATCAGCATGCTCCATGCCCTCTGATTCAAGCTGCTCGCCAGCACCAGGAGCACCTGCTCTTAGTGATTCGTCTTCAGCTAATGCTGGATCCATTTCACCAGAAATGGTATTCATGTACTTTTCGGCTAACAGTTTATATGTATTACGCATAATATTACTTACTCTTCTTTTGTTTGTTTATATTATCTTCTTTTGATTCAAGCATTGCAACTAAATTCTTTACTCTGTATCGTTTGCCTTGATATTCAATAGAATGATCTGATGGTAATTTCTTAAAAAAACTTAAACTATTATAATAGCTACCGTTTTGTGCTTCTGCCATATTACAATCCTGTATGTGGTTTACATACTACTGGTAATAACTGATTCTTAGATATAGTAGGTGTTGAGTAGTTTATTGTTAATCCCAAACCACCACCACCCTGTCCGTATTGAATTCTTATTGGATAATAGGTATTAGCTTTTAATTTAATAGAACCACTTACCTCCACCATACCATGTATACCACCATTATTAACTAATGCATTGCTTGTAGTGTAACCGGTTAGAGCATTACCACCAATCCAAAGATAACTTGCATCATCACTATTTGTATAGAATGTATAGGTTTCTGTTGTAGTTGGTATAAAATAACCTAAGAACTGTTGACTGAAGTTTGTACCTGGATTGCCTGAATATAAACCAAAAGGCGCAACTTTAACACTCGAAGCCAGTAATGTAGCAGTTGAAAAGAAATTAACATTATCACTAAAATAACCACTATACATCGATGCAAGTAAACCTTGTACAAAGCCTGTATCAAGCTCTTCAGCATATGGTACTACCGGATCATTATAAATAAATCCAGGTATACGAGCTCCTCCAGCTGATGCTGTACCGGTGTATGTTGTTAATGGATATCCTGGGTCTGTGCTGACTATAATCTGTTTATAGTATGCATTTGCGGTACCACCTCTTACATTTATAGTAGTAGGGGTACGATCACCACAATTGTAATAAGAAGCAGATAGTGCTCCACCTGAACTATAATAAAGGTCTACCCTTGAACAAGCCATATCAATTATTTATACAAAACACTTTAAGTTACAAGCACATAAAAATAGGTACCACGTTAATGGTACCTATGTATAATTGGATATGTTTGCTCTTTATTAAGGAGCGCTTACTTCGTATACTTCAAGCAATACGTTACCACTATTATTGTTTAATCCGGTTACAGTAGCTGTATACGCACCAGGTTGTAAGGTTACTACAATGGCACAGTCAGCGCTTCCAGCTGTTAGTGCAAATGCACCAACTTGAGCTGCAGTGGAGCTTAATGTAGCGTTGTTAGCCCAACCACTATTGGTAGCAATAACCGTACCAGTATTATTATAAACGTTTAGCTTTGGTGTAGCAAGTACTCCTGGAACGTTATAGTTAGCTAATGAAGGACCAACAGCTCTGATAAGAACTGTTTCAGTTGTATTACCTTGAATGATGAACCCAGCTGTTAATGTATTGCCAGCAGCTAAGTTACCTCTTGCTGAAAGGTTAACTAAACGTGAAGTAGGATCTGAAGCAGAAGCATCATAGATCTCTACTAATGTGTTACCAGAAGTGTTACCAGTTACTATAGCTGTATAGTTACCTGGATTAAACGCAGCGCTTAGTGCAGCATCCTTTGATCCTGCAGGTAATGCGAATGCACCAACAGAAGCAAATGTAGAAGCTAATGAGCTATTCCACCCGCTATTAATACCTAATACGTTTGTGTTGACATCGTATACAGTTAATGTAGGAGCAGCTAATGGAGTAGCAACGTTGAATGCACCTAATGCTGGACCAACACCGCGTACTAACACGCTCTTTGGAGCAGTACCCTTAACTACGAAACCTACTGTATAGGTACTTGTTGGAGTAATGCTACCTAATGCAGAGATGTTTACTAAACGAGTAGTAACACCAGATACGACAACGCTATTAGTTGTTGATACTGCTGCACCGGTGCTATTAGTTACTGTTAATGTATAGGTTTTATTAGCCGTTACATTAGCTGTATAAGCTGTACCAGACACTACTGTACCGATATTAGGTGTAATAACGCCTGTACCATTAGCAAATGTAGGTGTTAGCGTAATAGTACCACCACCATAAGGTAATGTAGCAGGTGCAATCGCAAAACCACTAATAGATGGGTTTGGTACGATTGTAACTGTCTCTAAGGTTTGAGTAGTTATTGCACCAGCCGGGTTAGTTACTGTTAATACAACATTACCAGATGTTGTTGGATAGATTGTATAAGTTTGACCAGATACAACGTTACCAGTTACACCAGTTAATGTAGCAGTACCGCCTGTAAAGACTGGCGTTACTGTAATAGAGCTACCAGCAGCAATTGAGGTTGCTGTAATAACATTTGAACCAGGTGTTGTTGGAGCAGCATATACATTAACTTGAGCATTCTTAGTAACAACCGTACCTGCTGGGTTAGTTACTGCTAATGTATATGTTGTATTAGTTACTGGGGTATCAGTATATGTATTACCAGATACTACTGCACCAATGTTAGGTGTAATAGTAGCAGTACCATTAGCGAAGTTAGGCGTAAACGATACTGTTTGACCTAACGTTAAGTTAATATTACCAGTAGCTAAAGCATTAGCTGTTGGAGCAGCATATACATTTAACGTTAATGGTTGAGTAACAGAAGTACCAGCTGGGTTAGTTACTGTATAGTTATACGTTGTAGTAGCATTAGGTGTTAATGTTACTGTAGCAACACCGTTGTTGGTTGTTATTACTGCACCTGTATTAGGTGTGATAGAAACAATACCACCAGCATAGTTAGCCGTAAATGATACTGATTGACCTAATGTAATAGCATTAGTTGTAAGAGCAACATTATCTGTTGTAGCAGCAGCATAAACATTAACTTGAGCATTCTGTGTAATAGCTACACCAGCTGGGTTAGTTACTGTTAATGTATAAGCTGTATTAGCTGTAGGTGTATCGGTATAACTGTTACCAGATACTACAGCACCGATATTAGGTGTAATAGCACCGGTACCACCTGCAAAGTTAGGCGTAAACGATACTGATTGACCTAAGGTAAGATTAATATTACCAGTTGCTAATGCATTAGCTGTTGGGTAAACCAAACCATTGAACGTAAAGTTCTGTGTATTGGCTGTATAGTTAGACGTACCATTTTGTGTAGCTTGAACAACTACTGGGTTAGTGTCTGTTAATGTTAATACGCCGTTATTAAGTGTAGCATTACCAGATACTAATGTATAGGTAATAGTACCACCGGAAGGTGAAGTAGCATTTAACGTTACAGGAACGCTAACTGTCGGTAATGGAGCTGATGGTAATGTAATAGCTTGTGAAGCTTGACCGATTACTAAGCTACCACCTGTTGTACCATAATAATATGGTGCTGTAATAGAAGCTGTTACTGCATAGGTACCTGGTAGCGTAGGAGCAGTAGAACCACCTGGATAATAAGTTAACGAATAACTTAAACCGTTAGGTGTAGTTGTTACTGTTGGGTTAATAGCATTGCCTGTATAAGCCTGAGTTGTATTGCTTAAGGTAATAGTACCTGCCTGAGCAACACGCGTCAATGTAATACTATTATTAGTAGTTGTACCTGCAGGATTGGTTACGGATAATGTATAGTTAGTAGTAGCTGTAGGTGCTACATATACAACTGTATTAGAAGTAACACTACCTACATTAGGTGTA
>Ga0208388_1000122_pt1 | contig 21171 bp, 39 predicted proteins | sample CryBogCBH18Jul07_FD_185511 | JGI IMG/M metagenome (GOLD analysis project Ga0208388, IMG submission 185511) | Freshwater microbial communities from Crystal Bog, Wisconsin, USA - CBH18Jul07 (SPAdes) (version 2) | ecosystem: Environmental > Aquatic > Freshwater > Lake | place: Crystal Bog...
AGGTAGTGTTTATTTATTCATCACGTACATTGTTACTTCAAAGCCAAAACGCATTTCAGTAGCTGCTGGTTTAGTCCACATGTTTAAATCTCCTAAAAATAAGTACACGTCATTGTGTACATGTTTACTAATGCGAGTTTTATAAACATATGGCTACGGATTTCCATGAATCCAAGGTAAGTATACTAATGCAAATTTTAACTATTTCCTACCTATTATTTTTACATATAATTAAATCAATGACTTACAGATTTAGATTAAACCAAAGTATTAAAAAAGACATAGAAGACACAGAAGACAGGGTACGGTTTTTGTTGTTTTTTTGCAACATTGATTTTTTAACCCATTGATTTAATTAATATTATTTTTCTAAAAGACACAGAAGACACAGAAGACACCCTTTATTCCATATTTTTATTATTTTTAAAAAATAAAAAATAAAAGATAGAGACAAACTGTGTTTATACTGTGTCTTCTATGTCTTCTATGTCTTTTGTGTATAGTATATTATACATTTATTTGACCTGTTAATTATCGTAAGTATTTGATTCATATAGAAAATGTCCAGATTTTTTAAAAAAAATTTTTAGGAATCGACTTTTTTTAAAAATACGGCAAATTATAAAAACTTGAGATCTGTGTGGGGGGCCCCAGCCCGCCCCCTCGATGGCACCAAAATGGGGTTATACGCCTTCAGCAAAGACCCCCTCAGCCTAAAAGGAGATCCTATTTCCCACACTGCCAAGCCGCACATTGCCTAGCATACTATCACGCGCCGGTCAAGTAGCTAATACCCCTACTGCCATTGTGGTTATTAGTCCGCGCTGGCACGATTCTTGCTTGCGTGACCATCGCGCCGCAATACCCCTACTGCCAGTGTGGTTATTGCGGCGGGCTACCAAAGAGGCAACGACCCGAGCTGGCACGCTTCTTGCTTTCCCACACAATCACACTAGGACGCACGCATCATGTTGCGAGGTAGCTTGTGACATCAACCACACTGCGATCGTGTCTTGTAGGCACGTTGCTGATGCGCACGCGAGGGGGTGTGAGGGTGGCGCGCACCAATCCAATCTAAAAGGGTAAAACAGCGCCCCTAAAAAAGTGCTTGACACATTCCAAAAGATCAACGACAATTAGGCTGTATCATTTATAAACCACCACGAAAGGAAAGCAATATGGAAACAACAACACTCAACATCATCGACTCACTCGGAGTCATTGACAAGCAAATCAAAGAGCTCGAAGAGTCAGCACGCAGACTCAAAAAAGAACTGATCGCAAAAGGTGTAGGCAAGTATGAAGGCGACTCATTCGTCGCTGAAGTGCAACACTATACCAAGAGCATCATCTCACCTAAGCTAGTGCGTGAACTCGCAGACGAAGACTTCGTGAACTTAGTCACACAAGTGCAAGAGGTCGATGCTGTTGTAGTAAGATCACTTTAATTTCAACCACCACGAAAGGAAAAGCAACATGTATATAACAACACTTAACTTAGATAACACTAAGCCATACACACAACCACACGATCATGCGATGAAGACACCACTCGTGATCGTCGAGGGCTACTACGATGACGTTGGTCGATATAGCGTCAAGGTGCCTGAGTCATTCACGTTCGTTGAATTTAAAAGCGGATGGGATCAGGACGAATACATCCACAACAACAAAGCTGAGAACGTAGCACGTCGCATCGGTCTCGAGCGCGGTGACTATAGTGTTATGCACGACTATCCACGTTACAGCGAAGGTCACTGCCAAGACGCGCTCAGATTTTACTTCAAGGATATACGCAACGCGAAGGACTTCATTATTGCAATGCGCTTCGAACTTATGATGGCGCGCCGTGAACGTGAAGAAGCTCAACGTGACGCCATGAAGGAGGTTGCATAATGGACTTCTTTACATCTCAGCAACAACCCATTGAGACGGCCGGCTCGCACGGCATTGGCGTTATCGAAGCATCTTACAACATGATCAAGACGGCCTTCGGCGATCCATGCGGTAGCGATGACTACAAGGTGCAAGTCGAGTGGGCTATCCAATTTGAAGACGGCACGATCGCCACGATCTATGATTGGAAGCAAGGCGATCTATACAACGGCGAGGGCAACGGAACGCATTTTAGCAAGGTCGAAGAGTGGCACATCGGCGGATTCAGTGACAAGGCAGAGCTCAGAGTGCTCGAAGTGCTCACAGGTATTCAAGACATGGTCGATGCCGGAACGCCGATCGAAGATATACCGCCAAGGATTTTTACCGAGAATCAAAAAGAAGAGCTAAGACAAAGACTCATCGATCTCGATGTACAGATCGAACAGCTTCAAGTCGAACGCGATAAATTAGAAGATGAATACTATTCAATGGAAGGAGAATCAACATATGTCTAAACAAGACTTAATCGAGTACACAACCGAGCACTTCGGAAAAGCGCAATCACTCGAGCTTCACCTCAGCGCTAACTTCTACCCACCGCTTCCAAGTTATGTTAAGAAGATATTCGTCGATGCATTCAACTTGTATTGGAGTGGCATGACTGATATCAACGGGCTACAAAAAGAATTATCACGAGTTTATCGTGGCACGCTCGATCAATACGGCTTCTACAATTATCTCAACGAAGATGATCTCGTGGAGGACTATTAATCATGAAAGAAAGAAAAGTAATTACAGGCTACGATCTGGTCGCAACATGGAACGACGGCGAGACTCAGATCATTGACATACCGAATCATATCGCTAGCGACATTGATTATCTTTTAACACTTATCGAGGACGAAGAGAACGAAGACCTCGACAACGAAGAGGAGGACGACGATGAGTAACCAACTACAAAGCATGCCATTAAAACAACTCAGAGCTATGCTCAAGCAATTTAAAAGCGGTTATGTAGGCATGGGTATCAAAGATATTTTTTTAATGCACACAATCGAAGACGAAATTTTAAGAAGGGAGTCAAAATGAGCTTATTACAAGAGATGGAAAAGCATGGACTAGCAAACTGCGAATTCAATCGCAACCTAGTAAAAGAATCTTACGGCACGCTATGTCACATAAGCGAATACTACAACGATAAAAACAATGGCTATCAGCACGGCATCAATCTTTATGATAATGAAGATCTCGACGAACCAATAGAATGTATATGGTTCAAAACAGAATCAGAGCGCCAAAAATTTATCGATGATGAAAACATAACCATTATGGAAGGAGAGTAAAAAATGAGCACCAATAAACAACTCGAAGTATTAGCAAAGTTCGGTATCGATACATTGACCGAAGATGAATATGAAGTCCAAGAGTGGACGCTGTGCGATGGGTGGACTAATACTTGGTCAACATACGATGACGAAGGCAACGAAGCACCTAGCACGTTTAGATCCAAAGAAGATGCACAAGCTGAGCTCGATGACTTCTTTTATCAATGCGAGCAAGCTGTAAAAGATGGCAACATGGAAGACGTTCCAGATCGAGAAGACTTTCAGATCGTGAAAGTAGAGTGATGGAACAACTTTTATTTTTTATTTTTGTGATCTTTTATATAATAATCTGTGATAAAATCTAGTTTTTAAACCACCACTAAAAAGGAAAATATATGAAAACAAAACCAACGATACCTTACGCTGAGTTACTCAACGAAGCTATAAACAAAGAAGGCGTGCTATCAGACTGCTATTCACGCTTCCATAATTTCAGCATCGGCAATCAACTATGGGCGTGGCTTCAAGCTAAAGAAAAGAAGCTCGAGCTCGGTGCAATCGCAACCATGAAGCAATGGAACGAACTCGGTCGCAAGGTTAAAAAGGGTTCAGAAGCTATCTATCTTACAATGCCATTGACGCTTAATAGAAAAGACAGCAACGGCAAAAAGACCGAAGAGACCTACCGCATCTTCGTTCCAAAAAAGAACTGGTTTTTACTATCTCAAACAGAAGGCGATGACTACACACCGCAAACAAAGATCGCTGAGTGGGACAAAGATAAAGCCCTAGCTGAACTAAAAATTGAAGAGATCGACTACGATATGGCCGATGGCAATTGTCAGGGCTATGCAGTGGCACGCAAGGTGGCAATCAATCCAATTGCAGTGCTACCACACAAAACACTCTTCCATGAGATCGCGCACGTTGTATTAGGTCACACCCTCGAGCACACGATGGCTGACTCTGAGATCACACCACGCGATATTCGTGAGGTCGAAGCTGAGTCAGTTGCTTACATCCTATGCTCAGTGCTAGGTCTTAAAGGACTCGTTGAATCACGCGGTTATATCCAATCATGGCTCAAAGATCAGACCATCGACGATAAAACAGCGCAACGTATATTTTCAACAGCAAACAAAATTTTAAACGCAGGGAAGGATACACAAAATGCTTAAAGATACTTACCTAACGCGCGAAGAGTTAAAGCGCAAACATCGCACAGACATGATTTTATATACCGCAACAGCCTTCGTGCTTGGATTCACAAGCGCGATGGCTTTTTTTATGCATCATCTATTTAAGGTGATGCCATGAACCGAGACAACATGAAGCAATCAAAAGAATACGACGACTTTGATTTCGATTATGATATCAAGCATAAAATTGATCACAAGCCAGTTGATATACCTATTTGGATCGCTATCGTGATCATCTCATTAATTTTATTTTACTTTGGAGTATTTAAATGACAGCCATGAAATTAGAACTTACCATCGATGCAGATCAATCAGACGCTATCTTCGTGCACATCGCTAAAGAACGTTACGAGCTTCTACAGAACGACAAAATAAAATGGGCTGATGAACCCCTCATCGATGAGACGATCGAAGCGTATAAGCTCATTCTGCAAGACTCAATGACCGAGAAAGACTTCAAGACCTACATGCATTCAATCGCAAAGAAGGTTAAAAAGTATGATTCCAAAAGAATGACCGATGCAAATAACGGACTATAAAATACCGCACAAATTTGAGCTACAGGATGAAGACGGCGTCTCAATACGTCGTTTTCATTCACGTATCCAAGCTGAAAGATTTTTAACTGAGGGCTACAAGCTCATAAGACTCAAAATAACTCCACCACCAAGTGATTATTCAATTGCATTATCATTTTGTGGGGAGTCACCTTTTTGAACGAAGATCAATACGAATCACACTCAGACATCCTGTCTGACTATTTAAAATCATTATTTGGCATTGAGCCACTCACTACAGAAGAAGAGCACGCGCTTGCAGAACGAATACAGCAAGGCGACGAGAACGCACTCAACAAGCTAGTGAAGCATAACCTACGCTTCGTGGTGTATCTGCTACGCAATACAACAGCGTGGCGATATGGTAAGACGCCACCAGAGGACTTGCTTGCGATGGGTAACGAGCAGTTGGTGATATCAGCGCGTCGATGGATACCAACCAACAACGCACGCTTTGCGACCTACGCACGATCATTCATACTAAGAGGAGTTACACGCGAATTGGATAACACTGAGAAGCTCATACGCTTACCTATCAACATCATGGAAGCAATTAAAAAAATGAACTACAACGAACGCGCGCTTGCACAAGTGCTCAATCGTAAACCAAAAATATCCGAGATCGCGACGATGATGGGCGTCAGCGTGGAGAAGGTTCGTCAGTTGCAGTTTCATCTGATGCGCGAGCCAATATCGATCGACGGCAGAAACAACGAAGAAGCAATACACGAGGATGACATTGAATAAAAAATGGATCGACAGTAGTACCTTCCAGTAAAATCCTCAAATAAAAATGGATCGACAGTAGTACCTTTTGACAAATTAACGGAGATTTTTATGAGAATACAAGTTATAACTCCAACCATAGGAACGAAATACCTACAGCAGGCAATTGATAGTGTATACAATCAAACCATACCTGTAGAACATCTCATTGTGGCAGATGGTGGTTTTGAGGCAGAATTAAAATTATATAATAACTGCAAGATGGTATTGCTGCCAGAAAATACAGGACGCAATGGCTGGAATGGTCACAGAGTATATGCAACGATGCCGCTTCTGTCCAATGCAGATTACATATTATTTTTAGATGAAGATAATTGGTTTGAACCTGACCATGTAGAAAAGATGATCAACTTTATTAAAGAACATGATCTCACTTGGTGTTATAGCCTTCGTAAAATTGTAGACACTGACGGCAATTATGTTGCAGATGATAATTGTGACAGCCTGGGCAAATGGCCACCAGTGGATTCTGTTGCTAAAAAATATGTGGATACCAATTGCTATTGCTTCAAGCGTAAATACTTAGCACGATTCGCACATCACTTCTATACGAATTCATATTATGCAGATAGAGATTTCTTTGAAGGTGTATCAACCAATTTACCAGACTATGAATGCAATGGTGAATATTCTGTCAATTATAGAATGCGTGATAAACTAATTAAAATTATCACGAACAATAACAAAGTGACATTGGATAGGTATAATGGTAATTATCCATGGACTCAATTAAGGACAACAAAATGAATTTTACAACAGACTGGTTTTCATTCAATATTCCAAACATGGAACTTTGCATGAAAACATTAAACAATAAAACAAGATTTTTAGAGATAGGATGTTTTGAAGGTCGAGCTACAACGTGGCTCATTCAAAATGGATTAGAACCATATGGTTCGAGCATCACCTGCATCGATACATTTGAAGGCAGTGTAGAACATGAGCATATGAATCTAACTCACCTCTATCAAACATTCGTAGGTAATGTATCTGAAGTGATTGGTGTAGGTCAAAAATACATAGCCATACCAAAAATGTCATACCATGGATTAACAGATCTTATTAAGCAAGATGCCAAGTTTGATTTCATTTACATTGATGGATCACATACTGGCTACGATACACTCACCGATGCGTGCATGGCATGGCCAATGTTAAACAAGGGTGGTATCATGTTGTTTGATGATTACCTTTGGACTGACATCCCGGGTGAATTAAACCAACCAAAGATTGGCGTCGATGCCTTCTTAAAAGTATTTGCAAAGCAGTACGAAATCATTATTAATAATTATCAACTAGGAGTAATAAAAATATGAAACCGCAAGACGCCAAGATATTTGTAGCAACGCCCATGTATGGTGGTATGTGTACTGGCACGCATGCTATTGGTTTAGCCAATCTGGTTCACATGATGATGACGCAAGGTATCAAGATGCACTACTCATTCATGATGAACGAATCACTCATTACAAGAGCGCGTGATAGTTTAGCGCACGACTTTATCAAGAGCGACTGCTCACACTTATTATTCATCGACGCAGATATTGGATTCGATCCAAAACATATCCCTGATATGATTTCAGCAGACAAAGACATTGTGTGCGGTTTGTATCCAAAGAAAGAGATTAACTGGATCAAAGTTGAGAAGGCAGTCAAGGATGGTGTACCTTTTGCAGATTTACATAAACACACAGGCGAATTTGTTGTGTTGCTAGTTGATAACAAATCAGCAACAGGGAAAATTAACGAGCCATTGGAAATCGTGAGTGGTGGTACAGGCTACATGTTAATCAAGCGTAAAGTATTTGAAGGACTGATGAAGCATGTACCGACATACACATCAGACATGTACGCTGCGATTGATACAGAACGCAAACCAAAGATCATCCATCAATTCTTTGACACATCGATTGATCCTGATGATAATAAACTACTATCAGAAGATTACCACTTCTGTAAATTGGCAAGGAAGCATGGCTATAAAGTTTGGGCAGCACCTTGGGTATCTTTAACACACACTGGCACGTATACGTTCAGTGGTTCAATAGTGAGCAATTAATATGACAGAGCAAAGATTAACAGCAGACATCATTGAGGAATTGACCGCACCGAAAGGTGTGGCGATTCCCACAGATATATTTGACCCAGTGACAAAACACCTACTCAAAATAGAATTTCATGATGAAAAGGGTGAATTTATCATTCAGGCATTATGGGATGATAGGGATGAGCATAACGACGAGAACAATGAAGCGTTTAAGAAGTGGGCATATAATTTAATGGGGGACAAAGGCTATGAAGTTAGACGATGAAAAGACATGGTGGCAGGTCGCTAAATGGTACGTCATCATTTTGTCGGTGTATTTTGCTTGTAGGATCATATTTCCCTACATTGAATGTTACTATAATGAATTTGGAGACACAGAAGACATAGAAGACACAGTATAAACGCACTTTATCCGTATCTTTTATTTTTTATTTTATTAAAAAAACTAAAAAACTGGAATAAAGGGTGTCTTCTGTGTCTTCTATGGCTCGGTAAAAAATAAGATGATATTAATCAATCACTTGGAAAATGAAAAATTGGAAAACTATCCAAAAAGCGACAAAACACGTACCCTGTCTTCTATGTCTTCTGTGTCTTTTTGGCTTAACATCTGATTAAAAAATAGGCAAATGCAAAATGATTGTGTACCAAATTAGAAAATTGTGTGGTAGACTCCTGTTTAATGGCAGACATATAAAAAAGCGTACGTCTGACAAAAATAAGAGAATATATGACAAAATGCGCAATTTAAAAGGTAAATATAAATGAAACTTACTAGAAAACAAAAAATGAATCTAATAGAAGGAAAGCTTGAATTAAGTATGTTGCAATTTCATGCAAGTTTACCTTGGATTATTAGAAAGTTATTTAGCAAACAAGCTTTAAATTGGTATGACAAGGGTAAAGGTGACGCAATGGCTGATTATCTTTGGCTCAAAAAGAAAATAGCAAAAGTGGAGAAACAAAATAAAACAACATAAATGGCATAAGGGAGAAGATAAATGAATGAATATCGAATAAAAACATTTGTGCATAGACTCAATAAATTAGGTATAGATGTAACCTTTGCTGCCAATTATCCTTGGATTTATTTTGATACTATTAACGGTAAAAAGGTTACAGGAACATTTCATGCTGATCATGGATGGACTGCATTTTTTAGTCCTGTTGAAATACAAGGCAAAGTTAAATTTAGTGATAGACGAGAAGTATTTAAAAAGGTAAGGAGCATGTTATGAAACAACATAAATGGCATAAAGAAATAAAAGCATGGGCTGAAGGTAAAAAGATTGAAGCTAAATGGTTATCTGATGAAAATGAAGAATGGCAATATGTTGAAACTCCAATTTGGGATGCAACTCATTGGGAATACCGCATTAAACCACAACCTAAAGAAATGAACCCAGAACCAAATGAAGAGTTTACATGGTGGTATGAAAGAGTATTTTTACAAAGTCCTAGCATGTGTGAACTTAAATATGATGATGAAAAAATGTGGCAGGCATGGATAGTAGGATATAAATTAGGTCGTGACAACGCCTATAAAAGAAAAGATATTCCTATTGAAACCTTTACTATATTAAAAAGAGAAAATAAAGAGCCTCAATATTTGTATGCTTTTTTATTGGAAGTAGGCACAAAAAAAGGTGATATTGTTTTTGGATTAAATGATTCACACATTGATGGATTTAGTTACATAGGCAAAATTAAACTAGAAGAATAACAACAACAGAAAGAAACCCTTATGAACGACACCACCAAGCCACAGACGTTACCTGTGCAATTTAATAATATACCCATCGAACTCAAACAAATAGACAGGTGGGTACTCTGGCGTCTCGTCCAAGTTGGCGATGAGACTACCAAACGCTGGTCTAAGTTGCCAATGCAGCCGAATGGTCAATCAGCTTCATCTACAAATCAAGATCAGTGGTCATCCTTCGTGACTGTCCAACATGCCTACGAATCAAACCCCGGCAAGTTTGACGGCGTGGGCTTTGTCTTCTCCACAGAAGATAATCTCGTTGGTATAGACCTAGACGACTGCCTTGATCCAACCACACATCAATTCACTTCCCCGCCATCCAACGAAATTGCGTCGCGACTCAACGGTTATATGGAAGTCTCACCATCAGGCACGGGTGTCAAGATATTCACACGCGCCTCAATACAAAATGCGCACGTGGATCACTCGATCGGTTTAGAAGTATATCCGCACGCACGATACTTTACCGTAACGGGTCACCATATCTCAGGCACGATTCCAGCAACAGAACAAGACGTGACCGCCATCGTGCCACAAAGACAGATCAGTAAAACAGGTGACGCGTTTAATGACTACACACCGCCTGTAGAAAATTACGACATCGCTAAGGTAGAGGCAGAGATCTTACCAAATTATTCTCCCGATACGGGATACGCAGAATGGTTGAAAATCGGTGCCATACTCCACCATCAAGGTCAGGGTGACATTGAATGGTGTGAGTTGTGGGATCGATGGTCAAGCCAATCGCATAAGTACCAAACAACTGGCATCAATAGTTGTGAGAGCAAGTGGCGCACGTTTAAGGGTTCGGGCGCCACTCTCCGCTCTTTGATATTTGAGGTCAACCAAAAAAAGTTGCAGGAGGCATTAGATCGAGGTGAGACGATCCTTGATAATAATGTCATGTCACACGCACGTAAGTTTTTAGATAACTTCTACAACTCAGAGGAAGGCTATCGATTAGTCCACTACGCAGAGGACTTTTATATTCATGACAAGACACACTACGAGCCAATTGAAGAACTCACAGTGAGATCTGACATTTATAAATTTTTAGATCACTGCAAAAAGGTGGGACGTAAGCAGGAGATACAACCATTCAACCCAACACCAGCGTCAGTGAGTGCCGCGATGGATGCACTTAAATCAATCGTGCACTTACCTAACCACGCAAACACAAGACCGCCGATTTGGTTTGATAAGTATAAGAAAGATAAACCAGACGCATCCAAATTGATATCACTCCAAAATGGATTGTTCCATGTTGAGGATCGCGTATTGATTCCGCACTCATTAGGATTCTTTACACAGAACTCTTTAGCATTCCAGTACGATCAAAATGCAGAGTGTCCAGTGTGGATAAACTTTTTAAAATCAGTATGGGAAAATGACAATGACTCAATCGAAACCTTGCAAGAGATGTTTGGATACATTTTATCGGGCGACACGCGTCAACAGAAATTCTTCAACATCATCGGGCCACGTAGATCTGGAAAAGGCACTATTAATAAAGTGCTGGTATCACTCTTGGGTCAGCACAATACTGTCGCTCCTGAGTTGGGTGAGCTATGCGATACTTTTGGCTTACAGCCTTGGCTTAACAAGTTGCTTGCTAGTTTCACTGACGCGCGTGCTCCCGAACGAAATCGCAATGCCGTTGTTTCTCAGCTGCTTCGTATTGTTGGTGGTGACACCGTTACTGTTAATCGTAAGAATAAAGAAGCTTGGAACGGATACCTCCCTACGCGAATTGTTATTTATTCAAACGAAGTCCTCCAACTTACCGAAAACTCAAACGCCCTCACAGGACGAATGATCGTGTTGAAGATGACCAAAACATTCTACAACAAAGAGGATACAGAGCTTGCGTATAAGTTATCCAAAGAACTCAGTGGCATCTTTAACTGGGCGATGGAAGGATTGCGTCGTCGATTAGAGCGTGGTGGTTATTTTGTACAACCTAAATCAGGTAGCGCCTACCTAGAACTTATGACCGAATTAGGAAACCCAATCGGCACATTCGTAGAAGACGCGCTTGTATTTGAAGCAGACGCTGCAGTATCAAAAGATGATGTGTTTGCATGCTACTCACGTTGGGCGATCAAACGTAAGATTCCACCAGGCAGTGAGCTTGCATTTAAACGACGCTTCTTGGCAGCAACACAAGAGTACAATATTGAAGTCGGTGTCGAAAGACAAAATGGTGTACGTAGTCACGTGTATCGTGGCATTAAATTAACAGACAGTGCTCAACGATACGTCAACAGCATTGTGTCATTTGATGAGGGAGATTTTTAATGGTTGAATTGATGACAGCGTTTTTGCTTTACAACTACCATGCGAGTTATTTGTGGTGGATTGGATACATATTAGTCTTTTTAATTGAGACCATTCAAGACATTAATTATAAATACGGTGAAGACAATGAATGATCCTAATTTTGAACTGATATTTCCAACGCCCGTGATGTTTAATAGCATAGAGCGAAATTTTACAAAAGATGAATTAAAATATATGCACAACCATGATACTAAAACATATCAAAATGTAGGAAATACAGTTAGTTTAAACAACTATATTCTTAATGAACCAGAACTTAAACATTTAAAACATTTTGTTCAAAGTCAAATAGAAATTTATGTAGCCAAAGTTTATAAACCACGCTATCCCGTTAAACCATATATTACACAATCATGGCTCAACTGGACAAAGAAAGATGAGTATCACCATAAGCATGAACATCCTAATAGTTTTATTTCTGGGGTGTTATATATTAATGCAGATTTTAAAGAAGACAAAATTAGATTTCATAAATCAGGTTATCAACAAATCAAATTAGTCACAGATAACCATGATGTATTTAATTCTGAGTCCTGGTGGTTTAGCGTGAAGACAGGTGATATTGTCATATTCCCGTCATCATTAACACATAATGTAGAACCCGTAACTGCTAATGAGACACGTATTAGTTTGGCATTTAATACATTCTTAAAAGGTACGATTGGCGATAACCGAAATCTTACTGAGTTAAAAAATGATTAAATACTATTTTTTTATATAGGGAATAAAATAATGGAGCTTAGATGGTTTGTTAGAACCAATGGAGAGCGCGTACTGCAACACCTACGCGATGGTATTTGGATAAACATAACGACGGAGTATGAAAATGGCCAGAGTGCTGATGAACTACCACAGGAACGTAGCGGTCGAAGTACAAAGAGGAAGCAAGTGGACAACCATCGTGACAGGGTGGACACCAACGCACCGAGAAAAAATACTAAACGAAACACTCGATCGAGAATGGTATGAAATCAGTTACCCAATCACCTCCGCGATTGAACGGTTTTTAAATCCTATTCTGCCGTCGTCCACGATTGATGATACAGCTAAACGTGATCTAAAGGAGATCCTAAAGCATGAAACCAAAAGAGTATAGTTACTACAATGTAGACATAGGATTCTTTCCACGTTGCGTTAAGCTGTGTTTTAATGACACGCAATTCCAAGATATCTTACGTGATCAAAATATTACAGATCAAAACATCACGGCACTCCAGACAGGTGTAGCCGAGACACACTATTTTGACACTGGCAAGAAGGGCATCATTGTCGTCGTGTTTAATTTAGATGATATGCATGACAGCGTTGATGAGATGGTGGCAACGATTGCCCATGAGACGGTGCATATTATAGAACGCATCAGTGACTACATCGGTGAAGAGGAAATATTTACAGAGGAAACACGTGCGTACTTATCAGAGTCAATTGTCCGTCAACTATTCAAAGCTTGCGTTATGGAAAAGGAAAAAAATGCTGGAAAAACACATAGAAAAATACTTCAAAAACTCAGTGGAGAAAGCGGGGGGTCTGACGTTCAAGTGGATAAGCACAGTGACGGGCGTACCAGACAGGATAGCGTTCCTAAACAAAAAAGTGCACTTGGTGGAACTAAAGGCAAAGTCAGGCCGACTCTCTCCAAGACAGTCAGTCGTATTCCGCCTACTCGAAAAGCAGGGGTTCACGGTAACGGTTCTGTTTAGTGAGGAAGAGATAGATGCATTCATTAAACTTAACACTCAAAACGTGTAATAAGTGTAAAGTTGAAAAACCATTAACTGAATATTCAAAAGATTCACGTAACAAAGATAAATTAAAAAGAAGATGCCGTTCATGTTTATCTGCAGATAAAAAAGATTACCGTAGAAGAAATCCAGAAATGGATAAAATATACAGACAAACATGGCTTGCTAAAAATAAAGAACATACAAAAGCCTACGATAAAAATTATAGAAAAATTAAAGCAGCAGAAGTTAATGCGCGTAACGCAAAAAGAAAAGCTGATAAAATACAAAGAACGCCTAAATGGTTAACAAAAGATGATTTAATTGAAATTAAAAATATTTATAAATTAGCATATAAAAAGAGTGTATTAACAAATCAAAAATGGCATGTAGATCATATTGTGCCTTTGCTTGGTAAAACAGTATCAGGACTTCACGTACCTTGGAACTTACGAGTCATTACTGCAATTGAAAACATAAAGAAGAATAATAAATATGTTGACTAGATCAAACCTACATCAATACCAAAAAGATATCATTGAGAAGGCGAAAGCTATTCCCAATCTGGGACTATTTCTTCCACCTGGACTGGGCAAGACGACAACCACGCTCACCATCATCGCGGAACAATTCAAAGGACGCACACTGATCATAGCGCCAAAGAAGGTGGCAGAGTCTGTGTGGACTGAAGAAATATCAAAATGGGATCACCTAAAACATTTGCGCATATCCAAAGTGCTAGGCAATCCAAAAGAGCGAGCAGCTTCATTGCAACGCGACTCAGACATCTACATCACTAACTTGGAAAATGTAGTCTGGCTCACAGAATTAAAAATACCATTCGACAACTTAGTCATCGATGAATCATCACGCTTCAAAGATCCATCAACTAAAAGATTCAAGGCACTCAAACCATTACTCAAAACATTTAAGCGTCGTGTTATTCTCACAGGCACACCCACACCTCAAGGATATGGTGACTTGTGGAGTCAAGTCGGTATATTAGATTTAGGTGCAAGGTTAGAGACATCCATCACACGCTTTAGACAAAAGTACATGGAGCCCACTGATAAGAACTGGCATACTGGCGTCGTGTATAAGTGGGGCATACGTGAGGGTCAAGAGACTATCATCCAAGATAAGATCAAGGACATCTGCTTCTCACTAAAAGCTGAGGACTACTTGAAGCTACCAGAGATAACTAAAATCTATCACAATATTTATTTAGGATTAGACTCAAAGGCGCAGTATAAAAAACTACTCAATGACATGGTGTTAGAGATTGGCGATGAGACAATCACGGCACCAACCGCCGCGACTCTATCAAATAAACTACTGCAGTTTACTTCAGGATCACTATATAAAGAAGACGGATCATGGACGTGTATTCACACAGCCAAGATAGATTTTATGGAAGACATGCTAGATGAAAATGCACCGACGTTGGTCTTCTATCACTTCAAGGCTTCCCTGCAAAAACTCAAAGAACGATTTCCACAGGCAAAAATGTTGGACGAAATTAACCATCAAGATTGGCGTGATGGCAAGGTGCCTATGCTACTTTGTCATCCCCAATCAGGAGGGATTGGTATCAACCTACAGTGTAACGTAGGCGAGACGGCACAGATTGTATGGTACGACCTACCATGGTCAAGCGAGAACTATATTCAAGCCAACGCTCGGATACACCGCCAAGGTCAAACAAAACCCGTCATTATTCACCATTTAGCTATAGAAAACAGTATTGATAACCAAGTTATAGGAGTGCTAGAGGGCAAAATAAATTTACAAAATGCCGTCCTAAATGCCTTAAAATTTGCATTAGTATAGTACGATGAAAACTACTACTAATGAAACTAAGCATGTGGTTAATGCTATGTTGCCTCGGCTATCAGACGAAGATCCAGATATTATGGAGCGCGATGATTCAAAAGAGGCGCATTATGCATTCCCGGCATCCGAGGGCTGGCTTCCATGGAATTCAGAAGATATCAATGACGTTAGAAAAATCATTGATAATATTCTAGATCCTAAAGAACAGTTTATTTTTGAAGCATTTTTGGATGGACTCACGTATAATGATATTTCGGTAACTGAGAAATATTGGCGGTACCATTTCCAAAAAGGATTAGAGAAAATAAAGAAGGAGCTAAACGTATGAAACATGATCCAGTCAACCATCCTAAACATTATACAGGACATCAAAGCGGTATAGAGTGCATTCAAATTACAGAACACATGAACTTCTGTCTTGGGAATGCGGTGAAATACATCTGGCGTGCAGATCTAAAACACGATGCCATTGAAGACTTAGAAAAGGCAATATGGTATATTCAACGAGAACTAGATAAAAGGAGAACTAAATGAGCGATATTAGCAATTCAAACTTAACACTAACTTTAAAGGTTAGCGACGTAAATAGATTATTAACTATCTTAGGTGAAACAGCTTACACAAAATCAGCTGACTTAATTTCACAAATCCAAGCGCAAGGTAATCCACAAGTTAAAGAATTACTTGCAGCATGTGAAGCAACACCGGTAGATGGTGACATCATTACAACAGCAGATGCTTCTACTACATCAGCTCCAGCAGAAGAAACACCAGCAGCATAATGGCATCCGATCTATTAAATAAGATGATGGAAAAGGGCGGCTTTTCTAACGCTGAGAACATTGAGAAAAAGCGCCAAGAATTAGCCGCAGCCGTGACACGCGTTGTTATTAATGAGGCTATGTCTGAGATGCGTGCTCGTAAAGCCGAGATTGAGCGCATGTCAGTGAAGACCGACAATGGGGCGAAAACAGAGTAATTTGTGCATTAGTAGATATAGGACAACCTATGTCTACTCTTAGCCCTTGCAAGGGTGTTTGTCGTTTAGATAAAGAGTATTGCGTAGGATGCAAACGCCACGTTGACGAAATCGTTGAGTGGTACAATTTATCTGAAAAGAAAAAACAAGCAGTCATTGAAAGAATAAATAAAGGAAAACCATATGGCAACTAAACCTGGACTATACGCAAACATCCATGCAAAACAAAAACGTATTGCTGCAGGATCTGGTGAGAAGATGAGAAAGCCAGGAACTAAAGGCGCACCTACTGCAAAAGCTTTTAAAGAGTCTGCTAAAACTGCTAAGGTAAAATAATGGCACAACCCACCACAAAGAAGTTTAAGTTTACAGAAGACCACGCCAAGATCATTATTGATTTAGGCAAGCAAGGCGCGTCTCAAAAATCTATGTATGCCGCTATAGGTATCAGCAAATCAACAGCAGCAAAACTTAAAAAAGAAGATCCATTCTTTGCTGAGACTATGGATCTAGCAACCACATACGGCCAGTCATACTGGGAAATGATGATGTTGGCCAACATAGAAAACAAAGCATTCAATTCACGCGTTGCAGAGATTGCACTTCGAGGTCAATACCCCGATGATTATAAAGACTCACGTGAACAAAAGATTGATTTAAAAGCTGAAGTGACAGTCGATTTTAACAAGGAAATTGCTAACCTAATTTCAGCATTAAAGCAATAGTTTTGCCCAAAATAAATAAAAATAATTAGGCCCGAAAGGGCCTATTTTTTTGCATTAGTATATGTACACTTTAACGAATTGAAAGAATACATATGACCGCTCATGCAATCCTCTCAGCCTCTGGATCTAAACGATGGCTATCTTGTACACCTTCAGCAAGACTAGAAGCAACCTTACCAGATCCCCCTAAAAGCATATCATCATTTGACTTCTCACAAGAAGGCACGATGGCGCATTCATTGGCAGAAGCAAAGTTAAGATTACATTTTAATCAAATATCTTCAGAAGAATATAAGCGTGAGTATGAGATCATTAAAGCCACACCATATTATGATGAAGAGTTTGAAACCCATGTTGACAATTACGTGCTTTATGTTAGATCACAAATAGGTGACAACGACAGACCACTCTTCGAACAAAAAGTTGACTTTTCAGACTGGGTTCCTGACGGTTTTGGTACAGCCGATGTTGTTATACTTAACAAACACTCCATACATATCATTGACCTTAAATTTGGACGTGGTGTTCCAGTAGGTGCACGTGACAATCCTCAGCTAAGACTTTATGCATTAGGTGCTTGGAGTAAGTTTAAAGAAGATTTTCCAGACATCACCGAGGTTAAATATACCATCCATCAACCTAGGTTAGACAGCATTACAACAGACCACACAACAGTACATAAACTTGTTGACTGGGCGACTTACTTTGTAAAACCTAAAGCTAAAAAAGCCTGGGTGGGTGCGGGTGAGTTTATTCCTGGTGAGTGGTGCCAATGGTGTAAAGCAAAAGCACAATGTCGAGCACGTTCTGATTACAACACAGAGCTTGCTAACCAAGACTTTAGAGACCCTCCATTATTAAGTGAAGACGAACTTAACAATGTACTACTCAAAGCACAAGACTTAAAAACTTGGGTGAATGATGTAGAAGAGTTTGCATTAAATCGTGCAGTCCATCAAAACAAATTGCCAACAGGATTTAAATTATCTACCTCAGTGACACACAGGAAGATTACAGACCAAGCGCTTGCAGCCAAGGTGCTATTAGAAAAAGGTTTAGATGAATCAGCAATTTTTGAGCCTGTCAAATTAAAGTCAATTGCCACGTTAGAAAAGCTAACAGCCAAGGGACAACTTGTGGCATGGTTGGGTGATCTCGTTCAACGCCCTGAGGGACAGCCTAAATTAGTCCGCGACTCAGCCAACGCAGCGGATGACTTTAAGTGATGAAATATAAATGCTTTGGTAGATTAATTGATGTACCTGACAGCCTTGTCAACAAATTTACAAAAGACTTTGATTCACTACCAAACAGTGGTCAGTGGGAGGCAATAAATGAGTTGCGTAATGGCGTCTATGAGGTTATGCTATTAGTTCAGATGGATCCTGATATGTTAGATGACCTAACATATATGAAGGATTTCGTCAACTCCCTTGCGATTAAAAAAGCAATGGAAAATAATGGGATAATGTATGACGCTTAATAATATTATAATGTGGTGTTTCTTAATAATACCATTGCTTTGTTTATTATTGATGTTTATAATAGCAGTTATCAGTGTAGAATATAAACTATACTGTAAAAGAAAGGGCAGACGAACTAACCCCTATTGAAGTTTAGTTCTTACGTTAAGGAGAATAGTATGGCAGCAACAAATAAAATTAAAATTGTTACAGGTAAAGTACGTTTTTCATATGCGCACGTGTTTCAACCAAGTGCAGCAGTTGAAGGTGGTACACCAAAGTATTCAGTATCTTTGATTATTCCAAAGTCTGATACAGAAACTGTAGCTAAATTTCAAAAAGCTTTTGAAGATGCAGCAAACACAAACGCAGCATTCTTTGGCGGTGCAGTTCCAAAGAATTTAAAAGGCGGTTTACGTGATGGTGATGCAGAGAAAGATGATCCAGCATATGCTAACTCATACTTTATCAATGCAAACTCAGCACAAAAACCAGGCGTTGTTGATGCTAATATGAATGCGATCATTGATCCTTCAGAGTTTTATAGTGGTTGCTATGGTCGTGCTTCAGTCACCATGTATCCATATAATGCATCAGGTAACAAAGGTATTGCGTGCGGTTTAAATAACGTACAAAAGTTAGAAGACGGAGATCAATTAGGCGGTGGCACTTCTGCTGCAGCTGACTTCGCAGTCTAATGCAAAAAATCTTAGTCATGGGTCTTCCTGGCGCGGGCAAAACAACAATGGCCCGCGCTTTGATGAAGCAATTAAAACATCATAACAAATCTGTTAAATGGTTTAATGCGGATCGAGTTCGGGAAGACTTTAATGACTGGGACTTTTCTGATAATGGTCGATTACGACAATCTGCTAGAATGTATTACCTAGCAAAACAATCCAAAGAAAATTATGTCATATGCGATTTTGTTTGTCCGACAAAACTTATGTATGCATTGTTTGAGCCACAAATAACTGTATGGATGGACACCATCAAGGAAGGACGCTACGAAGACACTAACAAAATATTTACACCACCTAGCAAATACGATTTTAAAATAACAGAAAAAGATGCAGCGAAACATGCTGCAATAATTATTGGAAAGATACTAAATGGATCAATATAGAGAATACATTGCCGCGAGTCGATACGCGCGTTTTATCGATGAAAAGAATAGACGTGAAACATGGGAAGAAACAACCAAAAGATTTGTAGATTATATTTTTAGTCGCACAGATGTGATTAAAGATGATGAAGAATTAAGAAAAGAAATTACATTTGCTATTTATAACCATGAAGTTATGCCGTCCATGCGTGCTATGATGACGGCAGGAAAGAGCGCTGATCGTGATAACACCTGTGTATATAATTGTTCGTACCTTCCAGTCGATGATCCTAAATCATTTGACGAAGCCATGTTCATCTTGCTATGCGGAACAGGAGTTGGTTTCTCTGTCGAGTCAAGTAATATTAACAAGTTGCCCGAAGTGCCGGACACTCTATTTGATTCCGAGCACACCATCGCCGTTCATGATTCGAAAGAAGGTTGGGCAAAAGCATTAAGATTATTATTGGCTCATCTATGGGCAGGTGAAATCCCAAAATGGGACATGTCAAAAATCCGCCCAGCAGGAGCTCGATTAAAAACATTTGGTGGTAGGGCGTCTGGTCCAGATCCATTAATTGATTTATTTAATTTTGTAGTAGCAACATTCAAACATGCCAAAGGTCGTAAACTCAATTCATTAGAGTGCCACGACATTATGTGTAAGATTGGTGAAGTAGTTGTAGTAGGTGGCGTACGTCGATCTGCTATGATCTCACTATCAGACTTAGATGATGAAAGGATTAGACATGCAAAAGCGGGACCTTGGTGGGACACAGCGCCGCATCGCGCGCTTGCGAATAATTCCGCCGTATATAACGAGACGCCTACAGTTGGTAAGTTCATGGAGGAATGGCTCTCACTCTACAACAGTCACTCGGGGGAGCGCGGTATTTTCAATCGAGAGGCTGCTAAGAAAACGGTATCAAAATTCGGACATCGAGATCCAAATTTCGAATTCGGTACAAACCCGTGTTCCGAAATCATTCTTCGTCCGTATCAATTTTGTAACCTCACGGAAGTTGTTATACGCCACGACGATACCAAAAAATCACTTGAACGCAAAGTTATCTTGGCAACTATTTTGGGTACTATACAGTCAACGTTCACAAAATTTCCGTACCTAAGAAAAGTATGGCAAAAGAATACTGAAGAAGAACGCTTGCTTGGTGTATCATTAACTGGTATATTTGATAATACTTTAATGACCACCCAAGGAGATAAACTAAATGGAATTCTTAACGAACTTAGAGATGTGGCGAGAGCTACGAACAAAATCTGGGCAGAAAAACTTGGAGTCCCAACCAGTGCAGCAATTACCTGCGTCAAGCCAAGTGGAACAGTCTCTCAACTTGTTGACTCTGCGTCAGGAATCCATCCAAGACATTCTAAATTCTATATCAGAAGAGTACGTGGCGACAAAAAAGATCCACTTACAACCTTCCTTG
>Ga0208388_1000136_pt1 | contig 20453 bp, 27 predicted proteins | sample CryBogCBH18Jul07_FD_185511 | JGI IMG/M metagenome (GOLD analysis project Ga0208388, IMG submission 185511) | Freshwater microbial communities from Crystal Bog, Wisconsin, USA - CBH18Jul07 (SPAdes) (version 2) | ecosystem: Environmental > Aquatic > Freshwater > Lake | place: Crystal Bog...
GAGTCACGCGTGTATGGGGTAGGCCCTGGAATTGGCTCCCAAGCCGTTCCTACGCCTGGACGGGGATCTTCTGGTGTACGGAAAGCAGCAGCTGTAAAAACGATCCAGTCTTTGCCTGCTACCTGGACAAACTCATACTTAACCTGCTGGAGTGAGCCTGTCGGATATTTGTCTCTGAACTCTGCAATACGCGCAGCTACGTCTATATAGTCTTTCGGCCCTTTGTAATCAGCCATTTTTGCCTCTTTCGATAGGAGCTCCTTTGAGCTCGGTCGGGAGTACGCTATCCCAATAATTACACCCTGGCAAACACCGTGTCGGGCGTGTCTAAACTGTAAGGAGTGAGAAGATATGGCTATGGCTTATTCATCTGTTGAAATTATGTGTGGTGGACTTTCTGTGAGTGTTCAGACCGAACTGACATATCCAGACGGTCTTGACGATCTATGCGCTCGCTCTTTGACCTTGTTTAAGGAGGGTGTAGCTACAGCTAAAGCTAACGGTATCGACATTACCGTTATGAGCCTTCACACCACCGATTACGGCGACGACGACCTAGACGACTAGGCGAATTGAAAGCCTAAAGCTGTATCCAGGTAACCGACTGTTTTTGTAATAGTCCGCTGGTTATCAAAATCTGTCGTAGCTGGCATTTCTCGATCTTCCCAGGTGATCTCATATTTAGGCAAGCTAAAGCCCCAGATCCCTTGTGGAGTTGAGCAGATATAAACAGGCAGCATTCCGCGAGTTTCTGCAGCTCTAGTAAGACGGTCGTATTTAGACTTTTCGATCAAGAGCTTGTCGTAATGGGTGCGACGACATTTGAGCTCCATATAGATATTCCTGGATTCTGAATAGCAGTCCCAAACTGAATACTGATCCTCGGGCCTTATGAGATCTTTGTACCAGTTGTATAAAAAGTCGTAAAGATTATCCTCGTTCATTTGTCCACCGTCGATAAGATTTAATATAAACAGCTCCATATCCGATTGAAGCCAGGATAAATCCGTATTGGTGACTTGTTAATGCGTAGATCACCCAAAGAGATTCATTGAGAAGTAATAACAGCCAGCCCTGGACTGACTTTCGACCGACAAAAAAAATACCTGTACAGCCTACGATCGCCAGTACCCAGGACCACACTTAATCGAGCCAAACTTTGTATGCAGCTGTGACTCGACCTTTAACTGGATCAACAAAGTGCAGACGCTGAGACGGAGTAGCGCTGGCTGCAAGCATTACGCCTGCATACCGATTCTCACTTTCGGTTGATCCAGTTTGGTAGACAGATCCTAGCCCATTTGCCATAGGCCATTCTGCGTGGGTGTGATAGTGACCAATATAAAGATCGCGCCAGGCAAAGCCAGGGTCATAAGCTCCAGATTTCCAACGGTTAGCGTGTTGAACAATAGCTGCAGGAGAAGCAAAGCCATTTCGTCCCACTTCGTCACCGTGAATAAGTAGAGCTTTGTAGTTTCCAATTTCTACGCGCTGAATATCATCTGGACATTCTTGCCAAGTTAAACGTTTTTCATCTTTGAGAAGCTGGCGAGCTAGCTCGTAACACATACGGTCAAAGTTGTCTGACCGAGGTACGTTATCGCGCTTTGATCCAATTCGACCGTGATTACCCCATTCAGGTACTACGGTGACCTTTTGATAATTAGCAAGCGCATATCGAACCACGTCTACAAGAAGCTTTGAGACATTGACATATTGCTCAAACAAAGTTGCGTCGATCTCGAATGCCTGGCTAGGAAAGTTAAAGAGACCTTCAACCATATCTCCACCAAACATAATCACGCAGTCATTGACTGGGTGATCAGCTCGCATAATGTCTGAGATCTTGACAGCCTTCTCAGCAAAGTTCATTACGCGTTCAACCATAACTTGAGAGTTATAGCTAGGAGTTTTCTTTGCGCCTTGCCAGTCCGTGAGGTGCCATAGAGCTACCTCAGGTTTTTTCTTATGCTTAGTTAGCTCAGGAGCTTTGACTGGAGTAATTGGCCCCATAGCTAAAGTTGCGTCGTGAGCTGCCTGGTGTGTTACCTCTACAAGCTCATCTGTGCGCTGCTTAGCTTGAAGCAGCTGTTTTTGGACACGCATAAGAGCTCTACGAAGCTCAGCTACGTCCTCTGACTCGATTCCCTCAGGGAGAGCGTTGAACTTATCCTCTAAAGACATTATTCACGATTTCTTTGTAATGGCGTAGGTAACCGAACTTGTCGTCGTAACTGTCCTCGTGTGCTGGATTGTGAAAGAGTCGGACTGTTTTAAGAGCGTCCATAAGGAGTGCGACCTCGTGTGCTGGAATGTCCTCGATCTTGAGGAGCGCTCCCCAGATTCTTCCGATTGTGGTGAACTCTGTGTGAGCGTCTCCATACTGTTCCAGCCTCTCCTCTAGGATTTCGTCTACTTTGTCGCGCACTTACAGTCGCCTTTTCTGTGGGAAACGATAGAACCTTCTGAAAGCTTGAGACCCTCAGATCGAACGGTCTTAGCTATAAGGTAAGTAGGGATTTTGCCGTCAATAGCGTTTTTTAAGACTTTACGGTTTTTTTCGTCAAGAGATTCTAATAATAAATCTACAGGACACCCTTTAGATCTTGGTTGATATTTTGTGAATGCTGTCTCTAAGTCCATAACGCGCAGTTTAACCATAAAGTTAATCTTGAGACCTGCGACACGCCAAAGCAAAAACCCCCACCTTTTATTGGTAGGGGTTTTCTTAGGTTTGATATCACTTGTAACCTAGTTTGCTATACCCTGTCGGTATCGGACCGACACACGAACTTTACATACGGATTCTTAAATACTTAGCAACACGCCCTAAACTAAACCGCCAAACTTTTCCTCAAAGTCGTCTATATGGTCGTCCACGTCACGCGTGATCGCTGGAAAATCGTCGATCACCTTTGCTCCATATTGTTTGCATACGGTGTGACGATATGAGAGTCAGGCATAACGTTAGGTTGAGTAGAAGGATTGTGTGGTACAGCCATTCCACCGAGAGCTGAGACAGCTACTAAAGCTAAGTGGTGAGGATCTGTAGTGAAGCCAGCTGCAGCCCAAGCTGACATACCTGTAGTGGCTGCCAGGGTGACTGATTTTGGGTTAGAAATAGGAAAACGGATCACGGTAGCTTCTTTATTAGAGCTGTATAGGTGGGCTTGTCTACGATACCCGTTTGCGGGGTTCCCTGGGCCTTCTGGAAGGTTTTTACAGCTGCCGTGTCAGTAGTAGACCAGGCTGAATTGAGATTGACCTTAGCAATCAAACCGAGCTTATAGAGAGCCTTTTCTACAGCTATCTCTTGAGGAGTCTTAGCTTTGATGGCAAAAGCTGAGGCAGTCCAGGCAGGAGCTGAATAGACGGTTGTGGGTTTGGTGACAGCTGGAGTTGAATTGTGAACCATAGCTACGCCAGTGCCTGTGAGAGCTGTAGCTCCAGCCATACCCGTAGCTACCATTTTGTTTGTGCCTATGGATTGAGCTGGCTTTATTGTATTTTCATAAGCAGGACGGACAACAGCTAAAACGTAAAGATAAGATCTGTGGCGCAGATAAACACCGTGACCATTAGCTTGTGACGCCTGGGTTATATGTTCAGGACTTGTATTGCCACCGACGGTCGTTATGCCATCTCGAGAAGCTGCAACGACAATTTCTACGTGATCAGCAGAACCTGTACCCTCAAAAGAATAAAAAACCAGGTCTCCTGGACGCGCTTCGTACTTGCCGACTACAGCACCTTTAGCTTGAAACCAGGATAGTCCAGCTGGGCAATATGCAAAACCTTTAGGGGTTTGAGCTGCTACTAGGTTAGAGAGATTATTTTGTGCAAAGACCCAGGAGACAAAGCAGGCGCACCACGGAACGTCCCCGATCCCATACCACTCTGAGTATGGATTTTTGTCGGTTGATCCACCGTAAAAGCCTGTCTGCCCCTGGGCAGTTGTAACAATATCTAGAGCTGTAGCCATAGCTACATTCTATCTACTTTGTAGTTTCAGCCTTTGCGACCTTATTTCCTTCAGTTACAGCTGCATTAACAGCAGCTTCTACGAGAGGAGCAGGAGCGCCTGTTTCCTTCACGATTGTATTAACAAGAGACTTAGGGTTGATTTTTGCAAGGATAGGAACAAGTAGTCCACCTACAAGAGCGCCAACTACGACCTCTTTGACCGTACGGTGACCTGTTTGGAATGTTGCATAGCCAGCAGCGATTACGCCGTAGCCATAGTGCTCAAGAAGAGCGATATTTTGCTTTGAGAGTTTAATCTTTGGGAGCTTCATTAGATTCCTTTCCAGAAATCAGATTACGGACGAACTTTTCGGCCTCGAAATCACTAGCTGAGGCGTGGTGAACTCCACCGACCCCTCTGTGGTGCTTTTCGCATAACCATTCAAGGTTATCTGCTGATTCTACCCACGCACCGACCTCATCTGGGTTGGATACGCCTGGATAGACAGCTTCAAGCCATTTTAAGTCCACACCATTTTGTAAGCTGAACTCGACGTGAGCGTGGTGTAGCTCTAGTCCTCCATAGCACTCAGAGAAATCTTGACGAGCTCCTCCGATAGCGCATACCGCTGTGGCTTTCGTTTTCTTACGGAACGCGTTGAAATCTTTGTAATGAGGGTCGTCGGTGCGCTCAGAATGCTCAGGGTACGAGACATAATACGAGTTAGTAATTTTTTGATTGTGAGCCTCCGTCACTTGCTGCCTTCTTCAATATGATTATTAAATCTACCCTTTAATTCAGCTACAGCCTTGACAGTCTCAAGGGTAAGTCGGGTATTTTCTTCCATAGCTTTGTCCTGGCGCTCATTACGAGCTTCAATTCGAGCTAGGCTATCGGCGATCGAACCGCCACCGTTACGCTTATATGTATAGTTTTCCAAGTTATCCAATTTGTCTTTGATTCTAAACCAGATTTTGAACCCAGCATAAATAGCTACCGAAGTTGCGCCTAAAAACCAGATTATTTGAGCCCAGTTAGCAGCGTCAGAGAGGTTCATATAGTTGCGCCCTTTCGGGTTATAGGTTAGACGAGGGTAATAGTCCTAATTGTACCGTTTGAGTCTATGACTTTCAGAGTGTTAGAAGTTGAGTTGATCCACATATCACCCTTACGCGTATAGGTCGGATCTGTAGCTACAACAGGGATAGTAAAGCGACCTGCTGTTTCAAGCTTTCTTAGGCGATCGTCCAAAGCTGTAAATATGTCACGGATAGCTGGTGGCTGATTAACGTATGGCATTTGATCCCCTAGTTACTTGTTGTCGTAAGAGTAAGGGTAACGCGCTCAGGTTGATTGTTTTCTCCTGGAGATACGTTTAGCCCAATAATTCGATAGTTACCGTCAAAGCCAGAAGGGTAAAAATCGTCTTTAACAATTAGGCGAGCTTGATCGCCCAGGTTGTAAGTTCCATAGACAGGATCTGCATACGGTGGAGCTACTACCTGGATAGTTTGAGGTGGATAGGAAACTACTGATACCTGGCCTGTAGCCATATTTCCAAGCAGTGTGCTATCGGTGATATTGGAGTAGTTCATTGAGTCCTCAAGAAGAGGCCAGCCAGCTGTGAGCTTTGTAGAGTCAATTCCAGTAGAGATCAGCTTAGCTTCATTAGATCCAGCTCCAGTGAGATAAACCGTATTAGCAGCTTTTGTGCCGTCCTCTTTGTAGTTGTACTGGACGATATTTCCAGCAGGCAGCATAAAAACAGGGACGGTAGTTGAGGTGGTTGAATAGGTATTACCCAGTCTTGGATAGCCCAGTTGTAAAGTCTTAGTCGGATTACCGCCACCGTCGTAAGCCACCTTGATATTAAAATCAAAGCCGTTAGTAGCTTTAGCTAGATCCGAAATAGCGCTGAAATAGGTTTTAAGCTCGTAGCTGTAATAAGTCTGTGTGATCGTTACTCCAGAGGTATTTGTAGGCACGATAACGCCTATATTGCCCCCTGTGACCGCTTGAGCTGCATTCACTAGGTTTTGTACCACCGTGAGCTGATCGACCCCTGTAAAGGCCTGTGTGGTCGTTATACGACGGCGCTCAAAGTAGCTCTCAAACTCACGAGCTGTGACCTTGAGGTGCTGACTTTGGCTGTCCCATTCACGGCCCCAGATAACGCCACCCCAGACCAGGGTGCCAGCTCGGTCCACGTAGATCGCATTTCTGCCTGGGACAGTAGAAGCTAGGACATTCAGATTAGCTGCGCTCACGCCCGATAGAAGTAAATCCCCTGTCAGCGTTCCAGCAGCGTTTAACTGTTGCGTGAAATTGACATTAGTAATCGGCAGTTCGCCAATAATGTTGTTAGTCAGTAGGTCGGCGAATAGATACCGATAATAAGTAGTAGCCATTTCGCCCCCTTTAATTATGCGTTAGGAGAGTTTATCTCTTTCGGCGCATTAGGGATAACTAAAGGGTCAATAGGCGTTTCGGCTGGCTTATCCCATAGATGAGGGTAACTAATGTTATTAGGGTTAAGAGTTTTGTTATTGTAATCTCCTAAAACCTTTTCGCCATAGATAGCAGCATTTTCTTTATCTGCGTATGCGCCACTACGCGCAACCTCTACGCCATCATTAAAAATAACGCAATAAAAATCATCTGAAACTGTATAAAAGTGAGTCATTTTTTTCCTTTACGCCGTTGTGTAAATCTGACGATTGTAACCATTGTCATTTGTAGCCCAAATATGAATACCATTAACATATCCATAACCAGCCGAACCGTAGTTGTTAGTAGTTTGCCCAAAAGATATAGAAGGTAAATACTCTGTTTTAATAATAGGAAAAGAAAAATTGGTTTGAGTACCAGTAATTAAATATGGCGTTACTAATTTAGAAGCGTCTAATGTAAATAATGTAGGTAGATTTACAATACCACTACCGTTATTGTAAAGCGCCAACATATAATATAAATTATTTACAGAATCGTATTGTAATTCCCCAACAGAGTAATTGTTCAAAGTTCCATTAGTAAAAGGTTGAGAGTAGAACATCATTCTAGCAGTAACATAAGGTGTTGTATTCCACGCAGTACCAATAGCAGCACTTGTTTGTGCGTAAAAACCGCCTCCTGAGTTAACGGCTACAAAACGACTTAAAGCACCTTTAATAAATTGAATTGAGGATGCTGCATTACTGTTATTAGCATTAGTTCCAGTCCAAGAAGTTCCATTAGTTGAATAAACAACGCTTGCTGTATTAGCATTGTTGCTTCCAATGGCTATTGTGGGCGTTGCTGTTGTATCATCTAAAGCAATCATTGAATAAAGAGTAGTATTTGCCGCTGGATTAGAATAACGAGAAGTCCAAGTAATTCCATCAGGTGAACTTTCAATTACATTCCAAGGGGCAGCACTAGGAGTACCGCAGGCTATAAATAAACTTAATTGTGGTATCCAGCGAACATCTTGAATTCCACTTGTGCCTGTTATTTGTGAGGTTCTTGCTGTCCAAGTACCGCTTGGGGTTGAGGCTGTGTAAATAGTGTTATTAGAATAAACAACAACCCAAATTGTTCCGTTGTAAGCAATACCAGTAATTGAATAAGTGGTATTAGGTTGAACAGCGTTCCAAGTTTTTGCGTCAGTTGAATACCAAACCCAACCATTAGTGTCACCAAAAAAATAATAACCATTACTATATTGAATTCTTGTGTTTACTGCATTGGAAAGAGAACCTGTATTTGTTGGAGCATTAAAAGTGCAATAGTTAGTCCAATACTTTTGCCCCAATGGGTTAGTTGCAGACCAAGCAGTTGATTGACCTGTTACTGGTGGCGAAATAATTGTTTGACCCATTTAACTGACCCCTTAAACTATTGTAATACCTGATATTTGGGCATCTATTTGAGGAATAGAACCGCCAGCAACAATAGATTGCGTTGTAGCAAAATACTGCTTAATATCAAGGAAAGTAGATGAGTTAGCATTTACCTGTAATTGCTTTGCTACCGCAGTTCCGTTAATAGTGAGATTAACCTGAGCAGCAGAAGCAGTTGGATTAGAAAATACTGCGTTAGTCACAATTCCGTTAGTAGAAGCAGCAAGTGTGTAGTTAGCAGGATACTTACCGAACGCGCCCTGAGTGATTGCAGTTGAGGCAAGAGTCTGAGTGGCTGAGGTGTAAGTAAAGAGTGTGGTTGATGGGATTGAGGAAACTACATAAGTTCCGTCTGTTGCAGACTGTCCCACATTCACGCGAACAATATCGCCAATAGCAAGACCGTGCGCTGAACCTGTTGTGACGATTGCTGTGTAGTTCACTACTGCCACGTTAGAGATTGTTCCACCGACAGTTACACCTGAGTTAATGATCGCTGAACCGTTAGGGGTTACTGAGGCTGAACCGATATTACCTGTGGTTACGACATAAGTTGCCGTGTTGTTAGCAGGAAATGAGTTCACAGGGAATAGTCCGTCATAAGAAGTACCGACACCCTGAATAGAGATAAGTGAGCCGACCTGAGATAGACCGTGATTAGAGCCAAAAGTTACTGTTACGAGGTTTGAGGTGAGGGCAGCAGTTGTAACGGTACGAGCCACGTTAGTTGCGCCATATTGAGGATTACCTCTAAAGAAAACTGCAGGTGTATTAGTTGCCATTTATTAGTAAGCCCCCATAATGAACTCGTATTCCAGTGACGCCACATTTACTGCACCTGCGAGAAGGTTACCACTTGAATCGAATCCGTTGAGTACGGTTCCAGCGGAAGAGATAATCTGCATAGCGTTAGCTGTTTGTCCTGAGTTAAGGACAATTCTAAGAGGTACTGCCGTTGAAGCAGCTGAGGAAACTGTAGGCTCAATAATCTGAGCGCGGACGCGGACGTCTGTAATGTTTCCAGAGGAAATAGTGGTTGCGCCAGCAGCTACAGCTACTTGGGCCAAAGCGATTGAGTTAGTAGGAGTGCTAGGGACGGTAGGGCTAGAAGCTGCAGTGCCTTTGACTACGTTAATAGCTACCTGGTTGAGAGATCCTGAATAAGCTGCGTCTGAGACCGTGATACATACGACGTCAATACGAGGGTTTGTAGCGTCAGCTGTCGTGATTGTGGCAGTAGTAGTACCGTCGTTATAGACCATATAGGTACCCATATTGGTCTGATAATTACCAAGAATCGCAGCCCAGCCTGCAGCTACGTTGAGGTTAAGGCCTGATCCAGCTGTTACAGCTAAGTCGGCAGATCGGACTATGCCTGTTGATCCCCAGAGAGAACCTGTGGTCGTTAGACGGTCATTTTCAGCTGTGTGAGAGCCGTTTTGTAACCAGCTAGGGGGTGTGCGTAATGCCATCTAATCTCCTAAATATAAGCGTTTCTCCAGGAAACGCTAACAGAAGTCGTACCTGCAAGTATAGCCGAAGCGTTGAAATAGAAGGCATTAGCTCCTGGCTGTGCATAGAACCAGGTAGAGCCACCCTGCAATAGATTTCGAGCTGGGTTTCCATTAAGGGTAATGGTCTTAGCTCCCAGATCTATTACACAAACGTCCGTATTTGTAAAAGCGTAGTTGAGAGTTATGTAATTAGCTGTAGTTATGTTTCCGAATACTGGGTTAGTAGCTGGGCCGTTGAGGGTAATGACTGGATAGGTATTTGTCTGGCCTGCGTTAAATACAGAGGTGTAAGGGTTGTAAGTACCTGAAAGGTAGGTCAAGTTATAGGTACGGTTGTAAGTACGTCCTAGAGGACCGTCAGAGCTCATAGAAGCTGTTAGCAAGCTGTTGTCATAAGCTCGTGGATCTGGGCAGAAGAAGGTCCATTGAGAGGTGATATAGCCGTAAGTGAACTCAGGGGTAATAACGGTCTTAGCGTCACGTACGCGAGCATTGAAGAATTGGAGGTTATTTGCAGCTGAAAGCTGGAATTGGAGAGGGGTAGTGCCTGTCTGCTGAGGCTGGACTGCAGCTTTAAGAAGGTTGAAGTTTGATTGAGCGCTGAAAGAAGCTGAGTTTGTTACTTGGCCACCTGAAATATAGCTATCGGTCAAAGTGACTGGGATAGTAAAGGTTGTAGCAGAAGTAACCGTGATTACCTGGGAGGTTTGGTTATAGCCTGCGCCAGCTGTGCCAGAGGGGTTTCCGCTGGAAAGTACGCCAGTAATAGTGACCGTCTGACCTGTTGAAAACCCGTGAGAGATTGTTGTCGTATAGGTAATAACGCCAGATCCTGTAGCTGTAGCCGTTAAAACTGGAACCGTAGGCTTACCTGACAAAGTAAGAATGGTAAGAGTAATCGTACGTCCACCTAAGAAGTCACGGCCCGAGAACATACCGTCGTTAAATCCCTGGGTATCGTCCTGGTTACGGATATTAGGCAGGTTAGTAATACCGTCAGCTGCAGTGATTTGATACGGCGACCCTGTGCCACCAAAGGCAAAACCGTTCCAGCCAAACTGGTAATTATTAAGCGCTGTTAAGGTAGCCATTAGTATCCAGTTCCAGATCCATTAGCAAGAAGTTGTGCCTGACCAAAAGCAATACCGTTAAGGGTAGCTGTTGTAATAGTAGAAGGAGAAGTAGAGCCGTTGATATTATTTGTTTGATTTACTGTTATGCCAGAAGCAGCTGTATCAGCTCTTTCTTTAGCCATAAAGTTGTGCATAGTATCCAAGTATTCTGATGAAACTATTGAGCCTCCAGTTTTAGGATTAGGACTATACGTGCTCCCACTACCGCTAGCAGTGCCACTACCCTTACCCATAGCAGCAAGAAGAGCCATAACCTTGAGGATTTGAGCTTCTAAAGTTGTCAGCTGTTTCATTGTTTCGTCAGAGATAGCTCTTGTAGCCTTTGTGTAATTATCTTGAGCTGATTGCAAAGAATCGGCAAGCTGTTGAGCTGACTTTTGCAGGGCAAGATCCCTGGCGTCTGCAGCTGCTTTATTAGCTTTATCCAGGGTAACTTGAGCTGCGTTTAACTGCTTGTCAAAAGCTTCTTGCTGTTTGTTAAGCGAATCCGTCAAAGCTGCTGAATTGTCAGCCAAAGCTTTTTTAAGATCTACGCTTACTTGAGCATAAGATTGAGCTAGCTTTTGTGTAGCAAAGCTGGTGCCGTCATTCATCTGCTTAGCTAGATCATTGAGACCGTTTTGAGAAGCGTCTTGAACCTGGTTGTAAAGCTGTTTAATTGAATCCTGGGTTTCAGGCGCAGCTTTTAATACAGATTGAGCTAGAGCGTCGCCTTGCTTTGGCCCCTGGGCAATAACTTCGTTAATAAAAGATTGGTTATACCCTTGAGCAGCTAACTTTCCAGCGTCCTGTTGAAGCTGTGTAATTTGAGCTAGTTGATCTTGGAGACCTGCAACTAGACCACCAGCGCTGCTACCGCCAGAAGTAAAGAGCTTACCGAGGTCGATCTTTGTAGCAGACTCAAAACCGCTGGTCATTACGTTAATAGATTGTTGAATAATCTTTTGCTGGTCGTCTACGGCCTTTTGTTGTAAAGCTACAGCCTTATCAGCATATTGCTGCTTAATGTCAATAATCTTTTGTTCATTATCAGCCGTGGCAGTAGCTACAGCGTCGTCATAGGCTGTTTTATTAGCCAGCATTTTGTCGTTATAGGCGCTTGTAATATCTAGGACTTCTTGAGAATGTTTAGTTTGAGCCGTGGTTACAGCGTCATCATAAGTAGCTTGAGCAGCAGCCATTTTTGTAGCGCGATCGGCAAGAATTGTCTGCTCTTGAGCAATATAAGTTTTAAGTTTTGCTTGATCAGCTTGCATTTTTTTGTCAGCAGCTGCAGCGCCCTTAGCCGTGCTGCCACCTGGAACCAAGCCAGCAATATCTGGTGAAACGCCATTGGTTCCACCCGTAGCTTTAGCTAGTTGGTCAGCGATATTAGGGAACTTAATGTCAATTTTTTTGTTTGACAGAGAGTCAAGCTTGTCTCCGAACTTGCCAATATCCAGAGCTGCGCCATTGACGGCGCTCGCCATACCCTTGAAAGCTCCACCGATAAACGGTAAGTGGCTGGCAGCTTCAATTACCTTGCCGATAGCCCCTACCAGGTAGCCAAAGGCGTCTACAACGAGCTTGAGAGCGTCTACAACTATCTTTCGGAAGGTTTCTGAGGCATTCCATAGTTTAACGAATCCAGCTACTGCTAAACCAATTATTGCAATAATAGCCACAATTTCTCCGTTAGCTACTATCCAGGCCTCAGCTTGAGCATAAAGAGATTTTGTGACATTTACTATGACGGCTAATAAAATTGTGCCAATTACCAGAGCTACAGCTTCTAAAGCTGCTTTATGATCTGCTAACCATTTGAGGGATCCAATAAACCAGCTTTCAAGCTTTGTTAATACTGGGAGAAGGAGAGCTCCAATTTTTTCTTTAAGGTCCTCTGACTGAGCTCCCATAATTTGTAGCTTGCCAGCATAGGTCTCAGCATAGGCAGCAGCTTGACCGCCGATCTTTTGATTAAGTTCGTCAAAAGCTTTAGTAATAGCTTGGTTTTTAGGCAGGTTAGTATCTAAGACAATACCAAACTCGCGAAATGCCCTGGCAGCACCAGTTGTACCGCGCGTAAGGACGGTTGCAGCTTGAGCAAGATCTTCGTGCTTGAGGCGAGCGTAATCCGCAGCTACACCCATAAGCCTTTGAGACTCAGTAACTGATCCAGTCGCCGTAATCATCTTTGTTAAAGCTTCGCGGGTATCGTTAGCCTTAAAGCCTAAAGCTTCCATTGAGCTTGTAGATTTTTCAACAGCTTGACGGTTAGCGTCTGTGTTTTGTTTTGCGTTATTCATAGCTACGCCGAGGGCTGCTATAGAAGTTTGAGCGCCCTCAGCTGCTTTTACTGAATCTTTAAGAAATCCCTCGAATGCCTGAATACCCTTTTGGATTTCTGAACTGGCAAAAGTACCGAGCATAACGCTCTTGAGATTAGTGAACTTACTAGCTGTCGCCTCAGCTGCAGCCGAAATACTTTTAATGCTGGTGGTCGCCTGATTGACACCAGTTTGAACCCCAGAGGTTTCAAGATTGACGGTGATATTTAGTGGAGGGATCTCACCTGCCATTGACTATCCCCCTAAAGGCCTATAAGCGTAAGCAAGAATCTGACTGAGCTGACCTGACGTAACAAGAGTTGTCAAAGCAGGCTCCATATAAGGATATTTTACCCCACTTGTCCACTTGCCACCGCCGAGTTCAAGTTGTCTGGCATAAACAGCACCAGCTCCGACCTCAGCTGTATAAGTACCAAAACCTCTGCGACCAGAAGAATATGTCATAGAAGTTAAAAGAGTTCCCGTACCTCTGTTAGGACCGTTATTAGATCCGATATGAGGACCGTATTTGTAATACTGCTTGCCTGCGTTTGGTCCGCGCGTGACCGTCATACGCACTGGAGGATTAGGAGCTGAATCAGCATTTGTTTTAGCGTTGATATACGCCTGGCGAGCTATTAAGCCCATAGCGTTACCGCTAGCTTGATCAAAGCGATTAAGCCAGCGCTGCATACCAGCTTGAAACTCAGAAAAATTGTCAGCCACTACGGTTATTCGCTTTCTCTATCTGCTCGCTTTTTACTTCTTCTAGGGTATCAGCGATAGCTAGTAGCCAGTCGGACTTGCCAGCTGGTAGATCATCTACCTGATCTGGAGTCCAGCCAAAACGATCTGCGAACTTAAAATACCGCCACTCTTCATCTGGATAATCCATATCCTCGTGGCGTTGAAAGCCCTGGAGTCTTGACTTTAGGCGTTGGAGCTTTCTGTAGGCGCTTTTGGGTCTTTTTCAGTTTCCTCAGTCTTAACTAAAGCAGGAAATAGAACTGCGCTAACTTCTTCTGAAGCTTTTACAAGAGCGTCATAATCTGCAATTTCTAGCTCTTCTAATGACTCGGGCTTAACAGAAGGAATAATTAGGTCGTAGGACCATTCTTCAACGATTGTAGAGATAAGAGCTTCACTGAATGCTAGACCTTTAGCAATATCGCCAGTGAGACCGTCGCCAGCTTTGATCACACGGTTGCGATCCTTGACTCTAAGAGTAGCTGGATCTTTAATTGTGACGGTAGCTCCAGAGGGGAGTGAAATCTTCTTACTTGCCATTTTTGCCTCCTATAGGTTTCCTCATATCTTAGAGGATAAAAGCCGAGTAGGGGAATCGGCGAGGCAAAATCTAGCCGTGTTCCCCTACTCGATATTAGGGTTTATAGGTAAGCAGTAGTTACAGCGTTTTTAATAACCCACTTGATAGGTGAGTATCCGACTGTTCCAGAATCTGTGAGGTTACCTTGAGCGTTGATATCAACGAGAACTTCTACGAAATCCTTTGAGCGTTCGATAACAGCGAGTGTGTATGCACCCTTTGTAACGGTAGCTTGGATTTGAGTCTGTGAAGCGCCTGAGCCTTGAGTCCAGTTGAACACAAGAGTTGGTTGAGTATTTGTGAGGTAGTTTGTGAGCTGTGCGTCAGCTTCCATAAGGAAAGTGACCTTGCCTGTGACTTCAAGAGCTCCTACGAATACCTGGTAAGGATTTTGGGTATTTCCGATACCAAAGATAGGAGTTACTGGACGCTTCATATCTATATTTCCAGTAGTCGCGTTAGAGACCGTGGTTCCAGCTACTGAAACTGTGCCGTACCAAACAGGGGTAGGTAGGACGGTTGAGAAGCTAGGAGTAGGAGTTGAAGCTGTAGCTGAAAGCCAGCCAGTAGCCTTTGCGTCGTATTCAAGAAGTCCCTCAGCTGTGAACTTGAGAGAGAAATCGTGGAATTGCTGTCCAGCATAAGCGCGAACGTTAGCTGAATAGAAGTCAGTGATTGTGAAGGCAGCTGGTTGAGCGTCTGCAGCTGCTGTAGCTGAGTTTTTAAGAGCAATAGTGTGGACGTACGGTGCTGAGCCTGAAACTACATCTTCACCGAGAAGTCCTGCGATTGGATAGCCGATTGTGTCCGCAAAAGCTGCTCCACTAAAGTCGAATGTAGAGTTTCCGCGACCTTGAATGTAGTTGTAATTCTTAACGAGTGATCCACGTAGACCCTCATCATAGAGAGCTCCGTACTTATCAACTGGCTTGAGGGTAGAAGCTAGGACAGGGATAAATACAGTCGGTGTAACTGGTGTTCCCTTTGTTGTCTCTTTAGCAATACCTACGTACGAACGGTGTGTATTTTGTACTGACATTTACTCACGCTCCTTGCGTTGTAGCAGACGGGGCTGCTGGTGTCGGTGCAGCTGCAGCTGCTTTTTTAATTGCTGTTGCAGGAGTTACGTCGGCTGCCGTGAAATCTGCTGGAGCCTCAAACGTGTCGCCTGGTTTTACTGTCAGTACAAGCGTAGGAAACTCACGATCGCCGTCGCCTGTGTAGGTGTAGCTTGCCATTTTTCTCCTATGCCTGGATCATTTCAGTTACATCAAAACGAATCTCTGCGAAAGTTTCAGTAGCGCCGTTGTCTGACGTTATAGGCTCTCCGTAAAGAGTATCTATCGCAGGCTCGGCACCCTGCCACACCAGATTTCCAGTCGTATCACCGAATCTATGATCTGCTCGCAGCGTTGCCTTAATGTTGTCTATAAGTGTATCAAAATCTGTCATAGCGTCCTCGGCGTCTCTTTGCATTGAATGGTGAAAGACCTGTAGAACGACCGTGAAGTCCACTTGTTTCCAGCCGTTAGTAGCTCCACCGATAGCTATGCGCTTTTCACGTTCACTCTGAATAAAGATTACAACTGCAGCTCTGGAAAGCTGTCCAGCCGTCGCATTGACCTGGTAGTTAATACGCTTTGGAAACGAGGTAAAGATTTGGTTAAGTCCAGCAATACCCGCATTTTTAAGATACGTATAGAGCGTAGCTCGGACGCCTGTGCGACCTGCCATTTATCGAACCTTACGGAATGGACGCAGTAGCTCCTTAGCCAGTGCAAGGTCAGAGCCAATAATGGTTTCAACAGTAGGACCAGAAGAAGGTCGAGTAGTAACTGCCATAGTTAAAGAGTTATCACCGCGAACCTTGAGGAAGTCTGTGACCACCAGGATCGCAGCTTCTTTGACAGCTGCAGGCATACCTGAAAAAGTTGCGTTTGTATGGTTGTAGGCCATAGCTGTTGCAAGCGTGACTGGGTTAGCTCCGTAGGTGTAGTTAGAAGCCACCTGGAGGCGCTCGCTATATTGACCGTCATAGAAGTTAATAACCTGTCCAGGCAAGATACCGACAGGGTTAGCTACGGTAACGCTCTTTGATCCAGCTGTGCCTGTGCCAGTGGTATTAACGTAGCCAGCTGTGTAGTTGTAATTGACGTAGATCTGGGATCCAGTCGAAGGTGGGAAACCAAAGGCTAAAGGCCCCTGAGAGCTGTATGAGAGGCTTGTCTGGGCGATTGGATAGATCACCTTATCCGACTCGAACCAGAGTGGTGTGAGGTCATTTACGACCGTTAAATTGGTAGGTGTAGCGCCATAGCTAAGAGAGCTAAAAGCAATAAGAGGAGTGATCTCGGGACGGATAATGAGATTACCCTGGGGAGTCATACGCGTACGCTGCTGCTCGGTCATTGTGCGAGCGATTAAAGACTGGTTGAGGTGTGTGTTAATCCAGGAGCTAGCGCGACCAATAACGGTTAAGAGCTCTGCGTCTTGTTGAGCTTGAGTACCGCCTACTACAAGGTTGTCATAGTCAATAGCTGTAGGGGCATTTTTGTATTCAGCAACACTGAGGTATTCGTCGTCTTGATAATACGGTGTGTTATTAGTTACCACTGGTGTTGTCATACTCTATGTCCCCATCTGTGCTTGGCGTGGATTCGTATTCGTGTCCGCACCGTGAGCACTTTCTAAACCACGATCCGAAACCACATTGAGTACAAGTGTACCCTCGCTGACGGTCTCCAGGATTGTAAGCATTGAGAGAAGCCTCTACAAAGCCCTGGTCTTTTAGCGCTTTAATATGAGTTTTATTAGTAACCTCGTACAAACCAGACTTATCAGCTCTATAACGAGTAACTCCAGATTGACCTTTGATATTAGTTTCTTTTACGTGTCCGTCGCGTGGTACTAACCGTGCCATTTTTGCCTCTCTTAAACGATAAAGGGAGAGAGCCAAAGCTCCCTCCCCGTATCTTATTCAGTTTTTACTTATGCAGCTGTGATTCCTGAAACGATACCGTTCCAAGCTGGAGCTGTGCAGAAGAATGTTCCGCGGAAGTAAGTTGAGAACTCATAAGCGAACTGAGTGACAGGCCATTGGATACCCATATAGTCCTGAACGAGGTAGTTAGACCAAACGTCTGAAACCTCTGTGTCAGGGATCGGAAGGGTCCAGCTAATTACTGGAGCCACTCCTTGTGGGAGCCACGGATGAACGATTAGGTCCACTGACTTTCCTGTTACTTCGTTCACAATTCCACCGACGACTGAACCGAGGATTGCTCCTGTGGTTTCATCTTGAGTGATATTGAGACGGTAGTTAGCGTTAGCTGCACCCTTGATTGAGTCAGATAGCTGCTTGCGATCTGAACCGTTGATCAAGATAGCGTCTGGATCTGCCTTTACTGAATTGTATAGGCCAGCGAACACTGATTGGAACTCTGTTCCAGGGTTAGTGTTTGAGAATGTTCCAGCGATATTGTTGATATATCCGCTGCTTGATCCAAGTAGTGTAGGAAGGATTCCGTCATAACCTGTTGAGTAAGCAGAAGTATCAGAAGAAGCGCGTGTAGCTACTGCGCCTGTAGTTGTATATGGAGCCTGGTTTCCTGTTGAGGAAGTACCTGTACCACCGAGGGTGAATACAGTTCCAGTTGTACGGCCCTGGTACTTAGCGTTAGCTGCACCAGTAGTTGTACCTGCATATACGTTGTAAGCAATAGCTCCTACTACAGGAGAAATTGTTACTGTAATAGCTTGTGAAGTTGTAGCTTGTGACTGTACAGAAGTCAATACTGACTCACCGAAACCAGTTGAAGATACACCAGCGTCTGCTGTTACATAGACGTAATAGGTGTTGTTAGCAAGAGCTGTTACTGAACCAGTTGCTGTTACAGCAGCAAGAGTTACTGTTGAAGGAGCTGCAAGAGCGCCTGAGTAACCAGAAGCTGTACCGCGACCCATCAACATCATTCTTTCTTCCATCAACATTGTTGCGTAAAGTGTTGAGGTTGAAGATAGCTGACGTAGATCTTGATATCCAAGACCTGAGAAGTTAGCGTCGAAGCTAACTGAGTCAGATAGTGAGTATGAGTTGTACGGTAGAACGATATCGTCTGCTGTGTAGCTGATCTTTGGTCCACGCTCGAAGTTGATTGAACCGAAAGCTGTGGTTGTGGTCTCACTCACGCCAGGCCAAATTTGACCCTGTCCGCCCGTGCCTGTGCCCGTATAGCCAGTAATGCGCTTTACACGGTGTGAGGTACCGACTCCCTTTTTACGAGGAATACGGTTACGAAGTGGTGTTGGACGTGGTGTTAGGAGCTTTGCAGGAGCTTCCAAGTCGAACGCAGCAAAAGAAGTGCTGAGTGGGCTTGTTAGCGAAATATCCTTTTGGATATCTTGCATAGCTAGACGTTGAGCTGAGATTGCGTTATTCAAGCCAGCTAGAGCGTCTGGTGTTAATGACTTTGTAGCAGCCATAGCTTCAAGAGCTGACACTGGGTCAGCAACTGGAGCTTGTCCTGGAACTGAGGAACCAGAAGAGAGAGCCTTTCCAAGCTCAGCCTGGTACTCGTCCATACGCTTAGCTGCCTTCTTAGGTGATTCGACGTCTGAGAAGAGGTCGGTCGCCTTTGGAGGTGTAAGAGCCAATTTATTTCCTTTCGAGTGGGTTAGTGAATTAGTCCTGGTCTACAGGCTTGCCAGCTTTAGATAAAAACTCTTTCTCTAAAGACTTATAGCCCTTAACCAGAATTGGATCAGAGGTTGCTGCTGCCTTAGCTTTGTATTCCGCAGCCTTGAGCAGTAGCTCGTTTGTTTGTGTCACAGCAATACGTCCAGTGCGCTTTGGCCCACCAGAGACTGCTGCTGACTTTGCTGTTACGAGCTCTGATTCAAGTGCTACCGCCTTTTCCTCAGCTGCCTTAGTTGCAGCTTGAAGTGAAGCGATCTCTGCCTTGACTGATTCAGTCGCACTCTTTACAGCTTTCTCTACGATCTCAGCTACAGCTGACTCGTCGAGAATATCGTTTGTTGCAGCTTCCTCAGCTGCTGGAGTTTCCTCAGATACTGCAACCTCTTCACCCTCAGCTGACTTGATTGAGCCACCGAGTTGATCTGGAGTCATAATGGTTGCAGTTGAGACGTTAGCCGTTGTAGCGATACCTGAGTTATTTCCAGCTATCTGAACGGTAGATAGACCGTGATCTTGTCCTGGCATACCGCAGCCACACTCTAGGCACTTGCCGATAGAGGCTGACTTAGCCATCATACATTTATCGCAAGGAGTAGCTTCGCAGCCACCGTCAGCCTTACAAGCTTTGCAGCCGTCGCATTCGCAGTCAGCGTCAGCTTCCTTTGCAGACATTTCCATAACTGAACCTGACATATCGTTTGTCTCGCCTTCTTCATCTTCGCCGTCTTTCCAGCGAAATAGGTGCTTGATTGCGTCGATAAGCTCTTCAATATCGTCACGCTCATCTGAACCGTCAGCCATCTCGCCAGCTTCAACGATAATAAGCTGAGCTAGTGCGCGACGTGCAGTGTCATAAGACGCCTGATCGAACTTAACTGTGTCTCCTTTAGCTGACTTAACCAGCTCTAGGATTGTTTCTGCTAGGACTGATTTAGCCATTGGTTTCTCCTTTGTAGGTGTTACTGATTTAGTCTTGCCTTCAACACGATCTGCAAGAGCACGTAGGTCTGCAGCGTGAGAGCTATAAACAGGATCTGCAAGAACGCTAGCTGCGCTGCGTAAAGACACGGCTGCTCCTCTAGAAAACCCTGAATTAAGGTGATCTCTTGCGTCTTGTAAATGATTTTCTGCGTCCTCTCGATCTTGTTGGACGTCTAATTTTGAACCTAAGTCGTTTTTAGGATCTAAAGAATGAGAAGTTTGAGCGCTAGCAATAGAGTCGTGAATTTTATCTATAGCTGCTAAGTGTTCAGAAGATCCAGAACCAAATCGACCGTGTTCATCTCGAGGCTGAGTATCGCTAAACTTTTCAATAAGCTCTTCAACCTGGGTAAGTGTGCTTTCGCCACCGACAGACTTAGCTAATACAAGCTGACAGGTAGGGTTAGCAGGTCTATCAACGAGAGATAACTCTACAATTTGACCGTCCACGATACGACCGTTAGCAGCCTTTTGATCGCGGATTACGCGTGGGCCTTTAATTCCAATAGAGAAGCCTTTTAATACTTTGTGTTCAACTTTACGGATTGAGTTAGGGTCTACAATTTTTGCCTCGACGTAAAATCCGTCTCCCTTTTGCTCATACTCAGTAGCGACACCAGCTGCAATAGAGCTGTGTTGCTCGCGAATGTTTCC
>Ga0208388_1000144_pt1 | contig 19114 bp, 30 predicted proteins | sample CryBogCBH18Jul07_FD_185511 | JGI IMG/M metagenome (GOLD analysis project Ga0208388, IMG submission 185511) | Freshwater microbial communities from Crystal Bog, Wisconsin, USA - CBH18Jul07 (SPAdes) (version 2) | ecosystem: Environmental > Aquatic > Freshwater > Lake | place: Crystal Bog...
TCAAACCCTTTCTCTTCAAATCTAATAAATAACCTTTCTATAACTCTTAAATCCATATATAAATCCTTAATATATATAACTATGCTTTTTGGTGGACGAACCTAGCCTTTCCTAGACAAAGGTTCGTCTTTCCTTCCATTCTGCTTTTCGGAGCCACAGAACCCGACAGTCGTTCGATGCTAGGGCACTATCTTCGCCACCCCTTGATGTTTCTCAGCATCTTCCCCACAGTACATCTATCCCCTCACTCCTGCGGTTACGTCCCACAAGTGAAGCGGTTAGTGAAGCACAAATGAAAAAACCACTTAAGTTAAGTACCCTGGTTGCAATCCCCAGGAACCCCCAAGGACAGGATACTTATTTAAGTGGTCTAAAACAATTGGTTGCAACGCCAACGTCTTCAGTATATACGATTAAGCAGGTATTTCTACTTTATCTTCAACTTTTTCTTCAATTGGTTCAAACCATTCAGGCTTAAGTAACATTAAAGATTTAATTCTTTGTGCAGGTACTTTGTTTTTCTTTTTCCATTTGTATGCAGCAACAACAGATAAACCTAGTATCTTTGCTACTTTATACATAGATCCTGCTCTCTTCTCTAACTCTTCAATACTGATATTGTCTATTTTCTTTGTCATCTATTTCTCCTAAAAGATTTACTATACCATATTACTAAACCAAGGTTATCTATTAGGGTTTACCCTATTAGGGTTTATTGTTTGAAAATAATACAACATACTATTGATTTAGTTAACCAATATAGTAAACTTCTTACATCAACAAGTAGTTGATTAACTTTTAAGGAGTCCACAAATGAGTAAGTTAAGAATAGATTATAGAGATCAGTATGTAGAGGTTTACTTTACTTATGACGCAGGTCAAGTAGGGTCAACAGATAGCTATGGTGCTAAATATGAACCTGATTATTCAGAGTCAATTGATATTTATGAGGTTGTTTACCAAGGTGTAGACATTAGTCTAATCCTATCTGAAGAAGATATGTTGGAGATAGAGAACCTGGTCTGGGAAAAGATTAAACAATCACAAAATGAATATGACGGGGAATAACATGAGTATCAAAGATGAAGTAGATGCCTACAGAGAAGGCTTTAGAGATGGTAAACAGTTTGTGCTTGAGATGATCAAAGAGTCAACCAAGCAAGAATTTGAAGATATAGCAGACCTAATAATCTGGATTAGACAACAGGAGTCCAAAAATGAAACTAAATAATCGTAATGTTATAGACGTAGAAATAGATGGTGTTGATTCAAGAGATTACCCAGACTTTTGTGATTCCTACTTTTGTTATGCAATCTGGGAAGACACCAAAGAAGAGTTAACTGACGAAGAGTTAATTAAACTAACACAAGAGTGTGGTGATGAACTCAATGAGATGGCTCACGAACATTACAGATAAGGATTAATATGAAAACATTTAACCAATTCTTTGAAGATTTAGGACAAATGGTTAACAGGGGTTTAGCAAGAGCTACAGACCCTGAGACATCAAAAGAAGCTGCACAGTCAGTAGATCCTACAAAGCTAGAACAAATCGTTCTGGACACGATTAGGAGCTTTCCACAGGGGTGCATTAGTCAGGACGTAGAGCATATGTTGGCTGAATACAGAGCAAGTTCTATTACTCCCCGCTACAGACCTTTGATGAAGAAAGGTTTAATAGTGGATACAGGAGAGAAACGACCAGGTTTCTCAGGTCGTAATCAAAGGGTAATGAAGGCAGTATGAAACATAAACACGCAGAACTAATACACGCTTGGGCAGATGGTGCAACGATTCAATGTAAATCATATGAAAATGACAAATGGGAAGATATTAGAAGCCCTGCATGGGGTGAACATTTTTTTTACAGAATAAAACCAGAGCCTAAGACAGATTGTGTTAGATATCTTGAAATGCCTATGTTTTGGGGATATGTCGAAAGAAGACCAGAATCAAATATGAAAGTTGTATTTGATGGTGAAACAGGTGAACTGAAATCAGCAGAGGTGTTGAAATGATAGAAGGACCATATTCCTGGTCATTTAGAAAGAGATTAGTAAACTATTTTAAGGAGATCCAAAATGAAATTAAAGCAAGACTACGAAGATTTTATAGCTAAGAATTTGAAAGAATTCTACGGATTACATTATTGTGAACATTGTCTAGAAGTACAGACAACAAATGAGGTTTGTTGTGGGCATAAGCACTTTATTGGGTTTAGAGAATTTGATAGAGACACCCAGCGTAAGATAGTATCAACAGAGTTTGATCGCTATGCGTGAAGAGTGCAATGAGGCGAAGAAATATTGTGGAATTAGAAGACACACAAAGTCTCTTAAGTCCGAAAATTTGTATCGCATTGTGTACAAAGGTATCATGAGATGTGACACTTGTGATACTGTTTATGAATATGAAGTAGTTAACCAACAAATAATTTATAAGATTAGGAATAAAACAAATGAACACATATCAGAAATTGAATTTAGCGAGGAGCAGGTTTCATCAACAGAAACTGAAGAAGTCGGGGTTAAATAAGTTTGCAGGATATTCATATTTTGAGCTTGGAGATTTCCTTGTCCCTGCTTTAGGTATCTTTGATGAAGTAGGTTTGTGCTCCAATATATCTTTTGAAAAAGAATATGCAACCATGACAATAGTAAACATAGATGCTCCTGGTGAGCATACTATTGTCATTACCTCTCCAATGGGAAGTGCTGCACTTAAGGGATGCCACGAAGTGCAAAACATTGGTGCAGTAGAAACCTATCAAAGAAGATATTTGTGGGTTGCTGCACTTGAGATTGTTGAGCATGATGTATTAGATGCTACAACTGGACAGACCCCCGTTAAACGTCAGACCCCCACCGATAGCGTTATAGAGCTTGATGAGGACTCTGAAAACAAATTGACAGACATTGCCATAGGTATTGAAGATATCGTCTCACAGGGCGATATAGTGGGTGCATACAAAGAGTATTTAAAAGTGACAGATGACGAAGAGAAAACATTTCTTTGGAAGAAGTTAACTAGTACAACAAGGTCAGCAATTAAGAAACATGGAGAATCTTTAAAATGAGTGAATACAAATCATTTGACAACACAAACAAAGGTACATTGTTTAAAAACGACAATGCTAAAAAAGAAACAGATCCCGTATACAAGGGTCAGATTAATGTAAATGGTACAGAGTACTGGTTAAGTGCCTGGATTAAAGAAAGCAAAAAAGATAAAAAGAAATTCTTTAGCTTATCATTAACACCAAAGGATCGTGACATACAACAATCTACACGCAGAGAAATCCCAGATGATGACTTGGATTCTGTACCCTTTTAACCAGTTTTGGGTAGGCATGGGGATTTTGATTGGACTCCTGCCTTGTGTCTACCCTACCAGGAGAATAATATGCTTATAGATTCTTTAATATTTGCAGCTCTGTGTATGATTGGAGGTGCAGTTTTTACGTTAATATCTTGGCTAGTTTTAATATTTCTTTGCGAATCATAGGGGGATCATAATTGCGCCAAGCAACTATCCTGGTAGATGAGAAAGGCTTGGTCCTGTACCGCACCCCCTGAAATTTTGATGCGGTATAGATCCTTTTAGCACCTGGCAGAGGGCAGGTTAATCTACTAACCCTCTATCTTTTTACCTGCTTTTAGGTCAGATAATGTAAGACCATTAGTGAATTGGAAGTGTGCTTGTTCCTTGAATGATTTCCAATTTCCTGCCCATTCAAGCCCAATACTCTCTCCTATCTCTGCTACTTTTTTCCAAACTGGGTGAGACCCATCCCAGTCGGGTTTCCCAGAGACAAGCGGTACGACATCCAGAGCACAACGATAATTGTGAAAAGATTCACCACCTTTAGCATTAGTGACAATCTTTCCATCTTTAGTGCGTCCTTGAGCATAGAGTTCATTTTGCGACTCAATATCTCTATAAGTGCTTGTAACCAATAGATCAATATCATTTTGTTTACAGGTTTCAATAAAGGCTTCAGCTTTAGCTTTAACCACAGGAAGTAGTTCATTTAAATCTCTAGAATTAATCATTTCTTCACCTTATCAGCAATCTTCTCAAATGTACGTCCACCAAAGTAGAAACTCATCACTACCATACCCCAGTTACCTAATAGCTCAACATATGATCCTCTAGTTTCATAATTAAACATAGAAGCAATAGCAAACCCTGTATATGCCATTAAAAGGAATATAAGGACCATAGGACGAATATTCTTAGACAACCATGAATCACTAGCCATGTCTGCTTGTAAACGCTTAGTAAGCTCTTCTTGCTCCGTCATATCAGCTTGTAGCTGGGCTAACTCACCCGTCTGTTGCATCTTAGCCAACTCCATTTGAGCCTGAGCCTTTGCTTGTGGATCAGGAATTAGTTTATCAATTAACTTATTACCTATCCCTAATAACGCATCTAAACCAAACATATCATTCTCCTAATTACAGTATCTTGGTAGATACCCAGTTTGCCTAAACATTTTGTAACACTCAACCTCTTTACCATCATTCATAAAGTTTTTTTTAAACTCTATATACCAACCTTCATCTTCTCTTCTATTTAAATAATCTTGCCTGATGTAAAACATTAAACCAAAGATAGTTAACAGTACTGCAACGATTGACGTACCGATAGCAATTCTGTAATGCAAGACATTAAGTTGTTTTTGCTTGTCTCTAGCATCCTTGATATCCTTTTTTTTTGAGCAATATCAAACTTAGCTTTGTCTGCCAATAACTTACTACGCTCTGCCTGAAACTCATCCCACATAGCACCCAACTCTTTAGGTGTCTCATAGATTAAAGTTTGTCTGAGATCGTATTCTGCCTGTTGCAATTGCTTTCTAGCAAGTACATTTTCCAAGGCTTGGGTTTGAATAGATTTACCCTTTGGAGGATTCTTTTCTCTTTCTTTTAATTCTTTATGGGCTTTTTCACTATGCTCAAAGAATGATCCCAACCCTTGAGATATCTCTTGCATAACCCCAAAAGCCTCTTTGCCTGTATTCTTAAACTCTTTGTACATAGCAACACCCTGCTTGACCGCAGAGAGTACTGCTAGACAGGCAGTAATCGGTTCCATTACTTCTTCCAGAACTGTATAAATGCAGTCAACGCAGTAAAGAACCCTACAACAATAATAATAGGCTTGGCTACATTGGCTATCCATCCAAGCACTTTAAACGCACCCTGGACGTTATTAAACGCTTCTACCATACCTTTAGTATTAACATCAATGTCATCAACTTTGGCTTCTAAAGAAACCAACCTTTCGTATATTTGTTCGTGGGTTACGTTTTCCATGTTATTTCGGAACTACCGCTCCTTTAATTGGTTTTTGTTGACTACGAATTTTATTCATAGCCTCTTGTTCATTTGAATTTGTTTCATTGGTATATGTTGCTAAAGGAGCAAATCCAGTAGCAACTTTAGCTACCCTTCCAATTGCAGAATTAGGATTGCCATGTTTAGCTTCTTCTCTTGCTTGAGCCAATTCAGTTAATGCCATCATTACTCCACCAACTCCTGCAATTGTTTTTGCTACAGGTTTTAGCTTACCCATTTTGCTGAAAAAATTAGTTTCTTCAGGTGCTGCTTTACCTTTTTGCTCACCAGTCATTTCAGAAACACCTGCAATATTAGATGTTGGATAATTACGCTCTGACCATTTCTTTATTTTTTCTCTTAAATCAGGGTTGTAATTTTTATCTTTAGGATTTAAAGCATATTCACCAATTGGTTTTCCACCCATCTCATCTTTTTTAAATTGTCTATATTTTTCAAATCCATGTGTATTTATAAAATGTATATCCCCAGACCCCATATCAGGAATCCAAACAAATCCATTTGGTATTTTATGTCCAGCTTTTAATTTTTCTATTTCAGATTTAAGCTCTGGATTAGATTCAATTTTTACATTTCCTTCTTCAACAATCTTTTTCATTTCAGGGTGCATTTGTTGATTTGCAATTTCTTCCCTGGTTAATTGATGAGTTGGAGCAATACCCGCTTCCTTAATTGCTTTTATTCTTTCTTCATCATCTTTAGACATTCTTATTCTTGTAGATGATTTAAATTCTTTTTCAGGTGCTACTTCTTTTTTAATTTGCTCAACACCACCTTGTGTAGGATTTTCGGCAGGATTAGTTAAATTACCTGACTCTTTTGTCGTATTTGTTTCAGCAGGGAATGCTGCATTAGGTGTGGCACTAGCACTTGTGGCTTCAACTTGAGTTAACTCTTGTCCCGCAGGATTATGTAATGGTGACGTACCTTCTCCACTTACAACTGGATTAGGTTCAGTAGTAGCAATAGGAGATGTTGGATTATTAGTTTTAACAGGTTTTAATTCTGTTTTAATTGTTTGTTGAGCTGGAGTCTCAGGCTTAGGAATTGTCGGCTCTGTTTTAATATTGTCTAAAGTATTAAATACTTCATTAGCCTTGTTTAATTCTTCTTTAGTTAGCTCTTTGTGATCTTGCTCTAAATGATATTTAGTTTCTTCTTTTTTAGGCTCTTCAACTTTTTGAGTTTTTTCAACTTCAACAGGTATACCTTGCTTACTTTCTGGAGGTGCTTTACCTTCTTCTTTACCTTTGCCAAGCATTGAAGGTATTTTTGACAATCCATAACCCGCTAATGCCAAGCCTCCAGTTCCAATAATTCCAGGCATAGCATTGCCAACCATGTTGCTTACTGCACCTGTGGTGTTATCTCCCATTTGTTGAATTTGTTGTTGGGATATTTGAGGTTGCGGAACATTTGGCATTTGCACAGAAGAAGGTGCTGCATTGGCAGGAGGAGCAACGGGAGCAATAACTTTAGGCATAGCAACACTTGCAATGGGCGCACTTGGATTTAACAAGTTACCTTTTGCAGATACTGCGGGAGCTACTGTTCCGTAGCCAAACTCATTATCTGGCATTTACTTTCTCCCAAATATCATTGCCTTCAGAATCTTTACCTCTGTAGACTTTTACTTGCAAATTATTAGTAACAACAAATTCACCTTTTTGTGGCTCATGAGCTTTACCAGTTCTTGCCTCATCCATTAATGCGTTATATCTATTCTGTATACCTTTATAAACTTTAGAGTTTTCAAATTCAGAATTAAATTCATCAGGATTAATAGATTTACCACCAACTTCATGTACTTTAGTAGCCAAGAAATGTTGATATGCCGCATTTAATGCTTCATTTTTAATGCCTTGATATGATGCAAGTAATGCATTTTGATGTCCTGAAAGTGCAGGATCTGTTCTGATCTCTTCAGTTACACCAGGGGTAACTATTTGATCTTTAGGTCTTGCAGCATATTGTTCTTTTAAGGATTGATCTAATAACAAATATCTTTGAAAGTTTTGATATTCTTTGTCAGATAAATTCTTTTGTAGTAAACCTTCAATTACAGATCTACTTTGTTGTTGGATTTGTAAAGCATTGGTTGCAGAATTACCCGTTGAATTAGATGCTTGATTGTTTTGTGAATTAGTAGCTTGGTTTGTATCACTTGCACCACTAGATGCACCAACATCACCACCAATACTAGGTCTAACAGATCCTGATGTTTTAGGAGGAACACCACCGCCATTTATGCCACCACCAACTCCACCACTTAGTCCAGCATTTGTGCCCGTAGTTGCACTTTTAGTATTTGATGCTGATGCATTGTTACTTTGTGAAGTTTCTGCATTTTGTGTATTAGTTTTACTAGCCTGAAAAGAAGCACTTGTTTGCCTTATAACTTCTTCTCTTTGTTTTGGAGTCAAATTTGCAAATGCATCTAAAGGATTTTTCAATCCTAATGCAAGAGTTGCCATTTCATTGTGAGTGTTAGCCCTAGCAGCAGATTGCTGACCATTTAATGATGCTTTTTTATAAACATCATTAACCATTTGGCTTTCTGTTTTTGCTATATTTCCAACATTCTCATATCCAGCAGTTCCTACAACACTTGTATCAATCTTTGATTTAAGTCCGCCATTTTTTGCAATTAATGCATATTCTTCGGGTGTTAATTCTTGTTTAGCTTCTGCATCGCCTTTATATAACTTTCCTGTTGCGCCTCTTAAGTTATATTCTTTCCAATATTGATTGCCTTTTGCATCATATGCATCTACTGCTTGTGTTGGTCCACCATTCCATGCAGTTAAAGCACCCTTGTAATCTCTTCCCAATATAGAAAGAATTAAAGGTGCCCATTGTGTTTTAGTGTTTGGGTTATCTTCTTGATCTAATTTATGTTTTTCTTGAACGACCTTAGATGCTGCTAAATTATTTTCAGGAGTGGGATTATCTCTGGCAGAATGCAATATATTTAACCCGTTATAAGCATTAGGATCTTTAGAATCTATTGCGGTTTCATTATCAGAGTTGTTGTTTTGATCTGTAAAATATGGCATTATTTACTCCATCATACTTGTTACAACACCATTTAACGCAGGATTAGTTCCAAAATCCATTACGTTTGGGCTAGGTGTTAAACCAGAACCTGTTACTGAATATGGAGTTGTTGCAGGTGTTACAGTTGGTGCAGTACCTTTTTGTGCTTGAGACATAGAATTTAAAGCACCAGATAAATTACCACTCATCATTTGAGATCCTGCATTGCCAAGATTGCTCATTTTATTTGTTATTGGTTCTGCTGCCTTACTTAACGCTTCAGACCAACTATCAGCAGTATTACCTGTTCTAGGTATTACTGGTTGCAATGTGTCAGTTGGAGCAATACCTGCGTAATGCATCCAATTGCCATATTCATTTTTAGATCCAACAAAACTAGCAGGATCAAATTGATTATTAGACATTGTCATAATTTAAACCCTGAACCCTTGCTTGAACTGCCACCAGTAGTTCCTTGTGTTCCAGAATAATTTGGTGTTTGTGATGGGGCACCAAATAGTAAACTTGCATACTGACCATAGTTTGTTAATGGTGCAGAGGCATATCCTAAAGTTGATCCAATAGTTCCAGGTGCTGCGCCTACATTTGTAGTTCCTGCTCCAGTTAATGATCCATAACCGGATATGCCTTGTCCTTGTGCGGTATTTCCTGCATTCAATAAGTTTCCATAATTTTGACCTGCTTGACCTTGTGCAGTATTACCTGCATTTAACAAATTGCCATAGTTTTGTCCTGCTTGTCCTGCAAGTGATGTTCCTGTTTGTAGCAAATTGCCGTAATTTGATCCTGCTTGATTCAAACCTTGTAAACCACCAGTTAACAATGAACCCGCAGCTTGTGCTTGTTGTTGTTGGATTCCTGCTTGTGTTTGTGCCGCAAGTGATCCAAGAGTTTGTGTATTGATGTTTTGCGTTTGTTGAGCCGCCAAAGCATCTCTGGCAGATCCCAATTGACCTGCACCTGCAAATCCTGCTTCTTGTGCTACGTTAGCCCTTTGCGCTGCCTGTTCAGCAGGAGCTAATACACCCGCTATTTGAGATTGCTCATATTGCGGATTAAACAAATTACTTAATGCAGATGATCCAAGATTTGCATTTTGCAAACCCTGTGCGCCTTGTGCATTAGCAAGTTGCATAGCGTTAGATGCGCCACCACCTATTAAACCTAAACCTTGCGCTCCTTGCGCCCCTGCTAAACCACTTGCCCCACCTGCGCCTTGACCTAATAAAGCATTGCCTTGATTAGCTTGGGTTCCTGCAAGACCTGAAGCACCTGCTCCACCCTTGCCAACCATTGCTTGACCTTGGCCAGTTGCTTGATTAGAAGCGTTTTGAAGACCTTGTGTGCCTCCAATTAAAGCATTAGCACCTACGTTACCTTGTAAATTACCCGCAGTATTGGCGGTGTTTATAGCGTTTTGAGATGCTTGGTTTACTGCACCTTGTTGATTGCCATATGCTTGTCCTGCGCCTTGTGTAACTCCAGTAAGCGTAGGTAAATAACTTTGCAGAAACTGGTTCTGTAAGTTAATAGTTTGTATTTGCTCAGGTGTTAGTTGAGCCTGAGTTGATTGACTACCTGATGACTTTCCTCCACCCATGATTAACCCTTCCCTTTGCCGTGTTGTTGTGGCGGCTGATATGCTTGGTTATTGAATACTGGTTGAGTACTATTGCCTACTGTATTCATGTAATTGTTTGGTTGTCCCATTATAGGTTGTCCAGATGAAACTGTGTTAACCGCTTGACCAGGTTGACTAGGTTGCATAAGTTGCCCTTGTTGGCTACCACCTTTACCTTGTGGCGCAACTCCTACAGGTGTTCCTGGAGGGTTTACATTTTGTCCTGGTAATGCAGAAGATGTTTTACCTCCTGACATTTGTGTTTGTTGTCCCATAGTTAACCTATTTGATATTGGTATGAATTTGCATTAACAATAGTTGCATCTATTGATTGACCTAAACTTGTCCCAATTGAACTGTAATTGCTGAGATTAATGGTTGATGCAACCAAACTGTAATTTCCTATTGCTAATTGAGTTGTGTTTTGATTAAAGATGTTTTGATAACTGAAAGGAGATCCCAATTGAGAATAAAACAAACCAGGACTGGTTAAGTAATATTGATATGTAGCACCAACATGATAAAACTCTTGTAACAATGTGTAAGTGCTGCCGTTGTAAAGATACAAACCCCAAGTTGCAGTAATTGCATATGCAGACGTGGTTGCATTATTTGTTCTGAAATATATTGATCCAGAAGCTCCTAAAACAGTACTTGCAACTTTAGTAACTGTAAAGTTAAATAAATTGCAATAAGCACCAACTGTTGGAAGGTTTAATAAAGAAGTGGCATTTGTACCGCCCAATACTAAACCATTTAAATAAACACCAGTACCATCATCAATTATGTTAGAACTTGAATTGCCTAAAGCAAATGTTCCATTTGAATTTATTAAAGCACCTGAACCACTACTTATTGTGTGATTTGTTGAATCAATAACTGGAGGACTTGAACCTGTTGATAATGTTCCTAAAAAACTTCCATTTGCAGATACTAAATTTCCAGAAAATGTAGAAGCAGAATTAATTGTTGCTGCATTAATCGTACTACTGTTAATAGTAGAAGAATTAATTGTTCCTGCGCTAATTGTTCCTGCAAAAGTAGATGCAGAATTAATTGTTGCTGCGTTTATCGTAGCAGAGTTAATTGTAGAAGAGTTAATTGTTGAAGCAGATACAGTACCTGAAAATGTTCCTGTTGCTGCACTTAGACTTCCAGAAAATGTTCCTGTTGCTGCACTTAAAGATCCTGCAAATGTTCCAGTAGCACCAGATAAAGCACCAGAAAATGTACCAGATGCACCTGTTATATCACCCCTAAAAATTCCATTATTGAAATATACGTTACCAGTATTTCTAGATATATAGTATCCAGTTGTTCCATAAGTTGAGGGTGATCCATATGTTGGAGGAGTTGTTCCGTTCCAATTATCAGATCTAATATCTTGAAAAATAGATGCGGCAGTAGGTCCTGTCCAATAAGTTGTATTAGGAGGTACACCAGATACAGTTAATGAAGTAGAGTTATATTGACCAAAAATATACCAAATAACTTGACCAACATAATAAGTTGTTGGAAATGTATAACTCCATCCCGCAGGTACATTATTGCCAGATGTTGAGGATGCAAAACTTGGAGGAGATAAAGATTGATTTTGTTGAAGATATGCAACTAAATTACTTAACCCAACACCACCAGTAGCACCAGAAGCACCATTAGAAGATAAAGCAACAATAGGATAAGCAGTATTAGTCCAATCTACTAAACTTGTAGGTACTGTTACGTTAGCAGATACAGGAACTTGTATAGCCCATAGTACATCTCCAGAAGTTGTATCTGATGGTGCAGACAATGACCAACCACTAGGTACTGGAGATGTTGTTAATGTTGCCCATGTAAGCGTAGATGTTGTTGTAGGTCTTGCAGGTGCGCTTCCTGAAGTCCATTGAAATATAGATACTATTGTTGAATTAATAGATAGTGTTGATGTAATAATATCTAAGTTAATTAAACTGGTAGTTGACTTTACATAATACCCCGCAGGTGCAGTAGCTGATGTTTGAAATTGTATGTTTCTACCACCAGTTACGTTATACCAAAGAAATTTAGTAGTTCCAAATCCACCTGCAACTTGATACCAAACATAATCAGTAGGGTTGGTAGATACAACAGTTGAGTTGGTATTTCTAATTCCAAAATATGATTTGTTTGTTGGAGATGTACTAAACCCAACACTACCATCATAAGAATTTGCATACGCAACATCCATATACTGGTATAGATAACCAATAGTTAAATTTCCAGTTCCAACTCTACCTGTTTGTAGATTTGAACTTACACTTCCACCTAAATTAGCTAAAGCATAATTAATAGCAGAAGTGATTTGATTAGAAGATGCGCTAGGTGTTACAAAGTAAGCCATTAGAACGAATCCTCAACAATTGTCGATAAGAACGTCATTGCAGTCATGTTCCATGTGCTTGTTGCATCATTTGAAGCTACTTTAAGTGCAACTGTTCTAACGTCATTTTGTTGAGTCGTTACCCAGGGATTGTCTGTAATAACTTTAACTGTTTCAGTTTCACCAAATACTGGCGGTTGTCCAACAGAACTAGCGCCACCTAAAGTAATACTTATTGTTGGATTTACTGATGGAGTGTTTGTACTTACCTCTGGAAATAATCTATGTACATACAACTTGTGCGGGTAAGAAATAGGATTACCTTCCCCGTCTAACAAAGTCATATTGTCTCTTTGAAATAAGCTCGATATAGCGTTTCCAGAAAAAGATGTACCTTGACCTGTCTGAACTAGTTGCAAGCTCCCTGCGCCTGTATTAGGTGCATACACAGTACATCTATTAGCCAAGTTAAAAGAACCACTAACCAATACTGGAGCTTCTATTGCCATTGCACTATTGTTAATATTTTTAGGTGCATTCCATACTTTTAAATCATAACGATATGAAATCATTTGATCGCAATACCCATTAGAACTTAAAGATGGATAATAAATCTCTATTTGAAACTTATGCGTATTGTTTACTAAATGAACTCTATTTACATACAATGGATTTAAATTTGCATAAAAATAATTCTTTATCTTTTGATTGCCTAAATCCATAAAATTAGTGCCATCAAATGCCCAAATGTCTCTGGCATCTACACCATAAACAATGTCATCTGCATTATCCCAACAATTAACATTTAGTAAGCCTCTGCCTTGTTTAAATAAAGATATACCAAATATTGGTGCAGCATAACTTTGATAAGCAATAGGAGAAAGTATTACTGTATCCCAATAACTACAAATGTAAAAATTAGGACCCAAGAAAAAGCCATCAACAATAGGACCTCTTAAGGGAACTTCTTGTTCATTAGCTACGTTTGTAATTGTGGGTAACCAGGTGCTTGGCAAACCAGTATTAGCAAAAGATTGCGACCATCTTACAGTTGTAGGATATTGATAATTAATACCACCTATTGTTTTAGTAAGATTTCCTGCTACAAGAATGTTTCCTACATTTGGTGAACAATAGTTTCTAACAAATCCAGCAGTTACCGCAGTTACCGCAGGAGATAAAGTACTTTCATAATTCCAAACATAAGTTTGTGAAGTTACTGGATCTGGATTGTCATACAAACCTATTACGTTTGCAGTTTGCGTAAAATACATGGGAGGGTTAATTCCATCATTGATGAAAAAAACTTGACCAACCCATGATCCTGTAATAATTGTATTTGCAGAATAAGCATTTGAATAACCAGAAACAGTTGGAGTTATATTACTTATTCCAGATGACTCTAATAAATACCATGATCCTGCACTATTGGCAATAATAAAACACCATGTAGAAGAGTTTCTAAACCCTCCTTCCATAAATATTATATTGCCAGGTATAAAAGTTAATATAGATTGCTCTCCATCAACTTTCTTCAAACCACGAACATCTGCTTCAATGTTATACCCATTATTGAATTCATTTGAAGCAAGCGCATTGCTAGGAACATCGGGTGTAAAAGACATCGATGCAAATGGAACTCTTAATGGTGTATAACCTTCAGACATATTATTCGCTCTTTACTTCAACAGGATTTTGTTGTGCATTTATTTCTTTTTGAAGAACTTCAATAACTTGAAATACTTCTTGAAAAGGCTTTGTTCCAAGATAACTCATAACCATGTTGAGTGTTTGTACGGATAATTTTATTTCTTGCATATTAAACCTTTTGTATTTATTTATGTTGATGTTATAGTTTGCCAAGCAGATCCCGTGTATATACAAAGTTTGCCAAGTGTTGAATCAAAAACAATATATCCCGCAGTAACTGTTAAAGCATTTTTTTGCGTAGTTGTTACCACAGGTATTTGTGCGCCATTTGTTCCATCTAAAACAATAGACATATTAAACTCCTACTTTGGCTTTAAGAGCCGTTACTTCTGCTGATAGTTCTTGGATGTAAGCAACCAAATTAGCCATTACTTCTGAGCTTGATGGTTGAATAGATTGATATACAGGAACTGTTCTTGTACCCATAACCGCAGGGGTTGTGATATTTCCTTGCTCATCTTTAACGGCAGGAGTTATTTCGTATTCTTCTTGTTTGGTTTCATCTTTTTCCCCATGACCAGAATACTTGGCAACTTCCATGAACTCATGTGCAATAAATCCTACACCCTTGCCAGAACCATCCCACCAATCCCAAGTCTTGGGTTGTAATGCCATTACAAAATCTTTAGCTCCTGTAACAGGTACAGGATTATTTTTAAGTCTGTAATCAGATGTTAAGTTATATAAAACACCTGTTGTGCCGTTTTGGGTGATTGAACCAATAACCGCGGCATTGTAATAAAAAGCTACATATCCAGAACCAGAACTTGTGCCGTTTACATGGTTTACATCCCAAGCACCAGGAGAAACTCTGAAAGTTGTGGAGTTTGAATTTGCGCCACCTGTGGTTGTAGTCCCAACCAAAAAATTACCACTATTATCTAGTGTCATTGCTGTGGTGCTTGTGCTTGGAATATTACCCGCCCCTAGATTGCCTGTATATTGCGCCCATGCAAATGAACCATCATTTGGCATAACAATAGCTTGAGCAGGTGCTCCCGCATTTATATATCGAACATTAGTTCCATCGTTGTAAAAATTGTTACCAAAAATAGTGTTTGTAGCAGACCCAGCAAAATGTCCTACGGTAACAGAACTACTACCAACTTGAATGGCTTTTCGGCTAGAACCCCAAGCACTAGGAGTAACTCCTACACCCACGTTTTGTGAGTTATCTATCGTTATTGCAGTAGTTGCCGTACCACCTGAAGTGGTCGTAGCTAATTGTAAAGTTCCATCGTTACCAGCGGTATAGACTAAACCCGTTGTGCCACTTGACACGCCATTGTCGGCTTTGAGAATATTGGATGACATATTATGCTACCTTTACAATTATTGTTGTCACATTGTTAACAACAGATATAACTTTTCCAACTGATTGCATATACTGCTGAAGTGTCATTGCAGATTCTGATACTGCTTCACCACCAATAGAGCCATCTTGTTTGGCAACTGGAACGATATATTGTCCTGACGTTGCACCTGTTACATTGACTGGAACTTGACCCGCAAAAGCAATTCTGTCTACCAATGCTCTAGCAGTTTCAACAACAGTTGCTAATTGCGATTCATAAGCAGTTAAAGCAGTTTGATAATTAGTTTCTGCCGTTGCCCAATCAGCATCAGATTCATTTTGTCCTATTGTCGGAGTAGTAGGTTTAGTTAAACCAAGAACTTCTGCGCTACCCCATGTATCTCCACCAACATAAGATGGATTAGTTGACTTAACTACAAAACTTATTGCGTTAGCAAATACGTTTGTTAACTTTCCATTTACGTCAATACCGCAAATATCACCCTTATTAATAGTGAAATTACCCGCTTTGGTCATATATTCAGCGTAGTCAGCACCCGATGCGTTTACTGTTCCTGCGGCATTTATAGAGCGATTTGTACTATTTGCTTTACCTACTTTAACCGCTGAATTTGCAGAATTTGCATATCCAGTACCATAAAGAACAGCATAAGCCGAAAGAGCATCAGCAGATGCCGCAGAACCATATGCTTGAAAAATTAGATTTCCTGCATCATTTGCAGAAGAACATGAAACTTGCAAATAACCACTATTATTTAGTGTCATTGCTTGGGTGAAGCTGATTGCGTTACCTGCTGTGCCAGACGGGGCGGTAAACCATTGATGCTGACCACTAGAATTTATTGAATAATAAGAAGCATAATAGCTTTGACTATAAATCCAGTTTGTTCCGTTGTAATATCCGTTTGCACCAACAAATGTAATTGGAAAATTATTTTGATTAAATAAAAATCCTGAATTGCTCAGTTGAATTGTTTTAGTTGCAACGCCACCCCAAGCACTAGGAGTAACTCCTACACCTACGTTTTGAGCTGTATCTATTGTTACCGCAGTAGTCGTGCCGTTAGTCTGCAATACCAAATTGCCTGTTGTATCTGCCGTATATACTAAGCCTGTCGTTGTCGTTGTTCCTGATGCTATGCTTGACATATCAAATTCCTTAAATAATTATCCATCTTTGTGATGGTGCAACAGTAATGCTAATTCCTGAATTAATGGTTATTGGTCCAACAGAAAAACCATTTGTTCCTGCACCAATTGTATAACTTACGTTAGCAGTAGAGTTATTTACTTGAATAGCTCCACCCGCTTGTGCGCCACCAATTCCACCCCATTGACCATTTATATAACCTTCAAATTGATTAGTGGTTGTGTTAGCCCTTAACATTCCTGTAGAAGGAGATCCTGCACGTTGAGCAGTAGTTCCCGCAGGAACTTGAATCTCTCCTGTACCTGTCATAGTAATGTCACCAGATGCAGTAAGGGTTGTAACGCTTGTAGCACCTGTTAAAGCAAGATTATCCCCAGATTGGAGTTCCTCTATTTGCGTACCACTTATAACTAATGGAATTCTTGCAGTCATTTCTTTTCCTTAAACAAGAGGAACATTCACAATCGTTCCACCATATAGTAAAACTTGTATATAACTATTTACCGCCAGTACAACCCTTGTTACCCCTGTGTACAACAATACTGGCAAACCAGAATAAGCAATAGGACCCGTAGGTCCTGTCGGACCAAAAGGACCTGTAGGACCTGTCGGTCCAGTTGGACCACCATAAGGACCTGTTGGACCTAAAGGTCCCGTAGGACCCGTGGGACCGCCAATTGGAGGTGCAAAATAAAGAGCAGGAGTGCTCCAACTCAGTACAGTTGGTGCAATAGAGTTAACTACTGAAACAGATACCCAAACATCATTACCAGTAGACGTTATTGGTGTTGCTGACCATCCAGTTGGAGGAATTCCTACATTTGTAGTAAAGTTCCAAGAACCACCAGTTGGTATTGCAGGTTGAGTAACACTTTGAATGTAAATAGGCCATATAAAATAGGTAACTGTGTTTACACCTGGGTTACCATATAACCCATTGTTTTCACCATTCCCAGAATAATAGCTACTTGTTATCATTTAAGTCTTCTTGCATTTGCAATAAGTTGTTAATTAACCTAACGTCCGTAGGGTTTAATTCTACTGCTTTCTGACAAAATTCAATTGCTTTTCCCTTTAGCCCAATATTCCACGCAGAAATACTGGCTAAATCCCAAGGCTTCTCACCCCAAGCATTTGGATCCATTGTGTAAACCGCTTCTTTGTCAACAATCTTTAAAGCAGTCATTGCACTTGAATAACATTCTTCCCACATAGAACATCTGTAAGAATACATTGCTAAATCTAACCAAGGTTCTCTAGTGTTAGGAGCTTCTGCACAAGCCAACCTGTACCATTTTAGGCATTCCCAATGGTTAGCCAATTCTTCATAGCTTTTGCCTAATAACCTCATCGCATAGCATCTTTCATTAATCCAAGTGGCTTCAGGCATTTTTAAATACTTATGTAAAGCATCTATAGCATCTTGCCAACGATAATTAAAGGTTAATTCTCTGCAATGATAAAAAGCATTCCTTGGACAATGTGGATCTTCTTTAACCGCCATCTCTAGTAAATCCATATACTGACCTCTTGATTTTGTTGGATCAGGTTTATGAACTACTAACAACATATCTGTTTGTGCCCAAACTTCTACAGTTCTTGGGTCTGGAATTGGATATTCATGAACCGCATGATGAAAAAAATAACCTTTTTTAGCAAAAATCTTTTCGTAATAAAAAGCAATTCCCGCACCCCAATCAAATTTATATCTTAATCTAGTCGTTCCAGGTGTCCAAACTCTTTCAACTTCTTCTCGCCAACCAGGCTGAAGCTCCTCATCTAAATCAAGACTAACAACAATGTCTATGTCTTTTGGCAAAAGAGCTAAAGCAGCATTTCTTGCAAGATCAAATCTCCAAGGATTAATACATATTTCATGCACTATTGCTCCACTTTCTATTGCCAAATCTACAGTATTGTCAGTTGAACCAGTATCTGCAATAAGTATTAAGTCTGCGCCTTTGGCAGAATCACAAAATCTTTTTACAAATTTTTCTTCATTTTTACTAATTGCACAAACCGCTATCTTCATAATCTAATCCCTATAAGATCAAAAATCTAGATCCATTCGGTACAGTAACAGTAACTCCATTGCTTAATGTAATAGGTCCAATTGCATGAGCAGAATAACCAGTTGGAATAACCACAGACGTACTCAAAGTCATAGAGTTAATTATTAACCCTTGAACACTTAACCCACCAGTAGTAGGAATAAGTTTGTCTGCTACGTTGTCTTGGTTAATAGCCATGATTAAACGTCCGTTGCGCCTTGGTATTGAGACATTGTTTTAAGCACTTCATAGATTGCAGTCATCAACTCACCCTTACCCGCCAAGTCTGCTAGTCCAATGTAGTGTGCGTGTTCCAGTACTGGACTAAGATTTGAATCTCTAGCATCCTTTGAGAAATGCACAGATACCTGTACTTGGATATTGTCTTTGTTTCCAAAGAAGTTTGTAACTCTAGCGTAAGCCTCTGGTGCTGGTGCGCCAAATTGAGTTGTGCCTAAGTTTAGTTTAAGTGCCATTGTTTACCCCAGTTCTGATGTGTCTAAGCGAC
>Ga0208388_1000146_pt1 | contig 18938 bp, 19 predicted proteins | sample CryBogCBH18Jul07_FD_185511 | JGI IMG/M metagenome (GOLD analysis project Ga0208388, IMG submission 185511) | Freshwater microbial communities from Crystal Bog, Wisconsin, USA - CBH18Jul07 (SPAdes) (version 2) | ecosystem: Environmental > Aquatic > Freshwater > Lake | place: Crystal Bog...
TTGTGTTTGCAAATTTAGCCACGACAACAAAAGCAAGCCCACGTTGAGCTATAGGGTCAGCAGGAAAAGACGGGACTTCCTCCTGATATACATAGTCTTCATCATCTTCATTCATGCGGTTTCCCTTCCCGTTACAATCCATTCATCGGTTTCGACAGGATTATCTTCTTCAAACTTGAACAATGCTATTGGCTGACGGGGCTTTTCACGATGGTAAGCACGATGCCTGTCCCGTTCCAGATAGACAATCCGTTGCTCAAGGTTGGTAATTAATTGATTTAACTCTAGTAATTCTCTAGCCATTTCATTTTCTGCATCAGCAGGGCCAAATTTCACACGAAATAATTTGCAAAGCTCAACAGCATCGGAAGTCATTTTATCAAACCTCATGAGTATTTTTCTTTCAGTTCAGCCATATTTATAAAGCGATGAGAAACAATATGGCCTGACTTGATGGATAAATCGAATATACCATAACTCCATCCGCTTGTAGCCGTTCCTGCATACTTAGCCACATAGCCATCAGGCATTGCAGAGCCTAGATTGAGGACTTCAATGCTGTTGTTGATGCCAATCTTGGGGGCTTTTCGGAAGGTTGCCCGATGCGTATGTCCAAACACAATTGAGTGAGTTGCGTGGTTAGCTATTGAATTCTCAGAGTTTTGTCCACCAAAGGGTTTGCCCATAATGTTTTTGGGGACATGGGTAAAGCCAACGCCATCAACAAAAAGCCAATGACCATAGTCATGCAGACGCCATCTATATTGTGCACAGATTTCTTCAAACTGCATATAAAGAGAGCCAGCAGTCTCAGGTGATCTGTTCTCAAATCGGTTGATACGATCTTCATGGTTGCCAGCAATTAGCTCCATGTGTATATCTAAACCATTGATTTCTTTTAAGAAAGCTCGCATTGCTTCTTCACAGCTTTCAAGATCGTTTTTAAAGCTTGGGCGTTGAGCATATCCTTGTGAGCCAATAGGCTCGTGGGTTGATACGCTATCCCATGAGCAGAAATCGCCAATTTGTATAATTCTATGTGGTCGGGTTTCGGCGCAATGCCGAGCAATCCATGTAAAGCGTTCTTTATCCATATTTGGCTGGTCATGTGTATCGCCAATAGCAACAACCCTCGTTGCGTCTTCCCTGCCAGCAATATACCTTGGCTTTAAGGATTTCGCTTTCTGTATGTTTTCGATGACATTCTTGAGCGACTTAACTTCTTCTTCCAATGCCCACATCTCTTTCAAGCTGTCTGATACATGGATTTCTCTATTGAATTTAATTTTGCTTCTAAGCGTACTTTCTGGGAACCCTAAATACCTGCTTACTTTGTTATTAGAGCCAAACCTTTTAAGTAATCGCTCTATATCTTCAGGAGATAATATCATGATAGTTTCCGCCACAAACTATAAATTACATATCACAATTGGATGAAACTTTGAATACAAAGCGTTTTTAGGTAATAACTTGGTTAATTTTGATTGTTTGTGCTATATATATTAACCGCTGTTTGCTCCCGTGGCGGGATACAAGTAAGAACCTCTTTGCTCAAAAAAGGTCAGTCATCGTTCACTGTGGTTAGCCTACGATGGCAAACGGGACAATTATTTTGGGGTACGTTATGCAACGGGTGAACTGTCAAGCAATAGTTGACATTATTAAAGAGCCTAAGATGGGCAACAAGGGTTTAGCTACTTACCGAGTTGAGACTTGGGGTAAAGAACCTTATGATTTTGTTCGCATATATGAAATTGCTGCAAAGTCTGATACATTAGCGGCACAAGAAGGAATTAGGCGTTTTGTTGATGAGATGGAACGCCTGCCTTTGGAATAGGATTTTACCATGCCTTTAGTTCCTGGCCTTACGCCATCTATACGCCAAGAAGCTCCTGAAGCAGAGCCAATGCCCTCTGCCGATGATGTAGTAATTGAAATGGTTGAAGACGGCGACCAGCCAGTTTTTGATACTAAAGGCAACGTTTTGGAGATAGAGCATGGCGATGGGTCAATTACTATCTCCTTGGACGGCAGACCAATTGAAGAAGGCGATCAAAAGTCGTCGAAGGGGTGGTTCGACAATCTGGTTGATGAGATTGATAGTTTGGAGCTTAATCGTATTAGCTCTGAATTGTTACGGGGTATTCAAGACGATTTGGATAGCCGTAAAGAGTGGATTGAGGATCGTGCGCAAGGCATTAAGCTTTTAGGCTTGAAGGTAGAGCTTCCTAATCTGGCAGGGGCATCTGACGGCGCACCTGTCGAGGGTATGTCAAAAGTCCGACACCCACTATTACTAGAGGCTGTTCTTCGTTTTCAGGCTAATGCTCGTAGTGAGATGCTTCCTACGGATGGTCCAGTTAAAATCCGCAATGACGATAATAATGCCTATTTGGGGGAGGACCAGCTTGCGAGTGCGCTGGAGCGGGATTTAAACCATTACCTGACCAGCGTGGCGTCTGAGTATTATCCAGACACAGATCGTATGCTTCTTATGCTCGGTTTTGGTGGGACAGCTTTTAAGAAAATTTACTTCTGCCCATTAAGAAACCGCCCTGTATCTGAAACTGTGGATGCTGACGACTTGATCGTTAACAACGCAGCTACTGATTTGCGTAATGCACGCCGTATTACACATCGTGTGTACATGAAGCCAAGCACAGTTAAGCGTCTTCAAATTCTCGGCGTTTATCGTGACATTGATTTGCATCAGGCGGCTATGCCCAAGCTGGATGCCGTACAGCGCCAAAAGATGGATCAGCAGGGTATCCAATTGGATACGAAAAACCCTGATGATCGTGATCGTGAAATTTATGAGTGCTATTGTGAATTGGACATCCAAGGCTTTGAGCATAAGTATAAGGGTAAAGAAAGCGGTCTGGAAATTCCATATCGTGTGACGATTGACGTTTCCTCCAAGGAAATTTTATCAATTGTGAGGAATTATGATGAAGATGATCAAGAGCTACCAGAAGCACGTTCAAACTTCGTCAAATATACATACGTTCCTGGCATGGGTTTCTATGACATTGGACTTTTGCATATATTGGGCAATACGACCAATGCAGTTACTGCTGCGTGGCGTGAGCTTCTTGACGCAGGTATGTATGCGAATTTTCCCGGTTTCCTTATGGCGGACACGGGAGCTAGACAGAATACGAATATCTTTCGTATTCCTCCAGGCGGAGCTGCTCTTGTTAAAACTGGTGGTATGCCGATCAACCAAGCGATCATGAACTTGCCCTATAAAGAGCCATCCAGCACGCTTGCTGCCTTGGTTCAGGACATGGCTCAAACAGGTATGCGCATCGGTGGCACATCTGAACAGCAAGTCGGTGAGGGCCGAGCTGATGCCGCTGTAGGCACAACGCTGGCTATGATTGATCAGGCCACAAAAATTGAAAACAGCGTTCATAAGCGGATGCACGCTTCTCAGGCAGAGGAATTTCGCCTGCTTGTTGAGTGCTTTAAAGAGCATCCAGAGAGCTTCTGGCAACGCAATCGCAAGCCAGCTATGGAATGGGATGAACAAACATTCTTGCAGGCTTTGGAAAACTTTGACCTTCAGCCACAAGCTGATCCTAATACATCAAGCCATAGCCAACGCCTTATGAAGATCATGGCGTTGAAACAACTGCAACAGCAAAACCCAACCATGTACGATCCTATTGCGATTGACACGGCTGCTATGCAGGCTATTGGCTGGAGCAACCCTGAGCAGTTCATGGCTCCTCCGCAAACCCAAGGCCAGATGCCTCCGCAAATGAAGCAGGCTATGGCAGAGCTTCAAATCAAGAAACAAGAAGCTGATGCTAAGACAATGATGGCTCAAGCAAAAGCTGCACAAATGCAAAACGAAATTCAAAATGGTCAGAATGGGCAAAAGCCAGTTGACCCTATTGAGCTGGCAAGGATGCAACTTGAACAGCAAGAAATGCAGCAGAAGTCTCAAGATGCTGTTCTTGATGCCATTAACCGAAAGCGTGATCGTGAAAGCCGTGAGCGGTTAGCAGCTGTTAAGTTGGCAGAAGATATGGCTGCTAATCCACAAGCTATCCCACTAATGCAAAATCTGCTACATGGAGATATGATTAACCGCTTGGAAGCTAATGAACCTTCATTGCTACCAACGACGCCTAACTCGGTGCAGTAATGGAAAATGACCCGATCTTCCATGCCATCTTACTTGCTAAACGCATGGCAAGAGGTGGTTATGCTGACGGGGGTGATACATCAGATCCAATTGCTTATGCCAATAGCTTATTAGGTTATGGCGACGCAGCCAGTCAATCTTCATTAAATAACAGTGGGTTACCTACATCTTTGCCGATGGGAATAGCTCCCTCTGTGGCAAAACCATCGGCGATGCAAACGCCTGGCACACCTAGCTCCGTTCAGCCAGATATTAGCGGATTGTCAGCCCCTGCTGCTGGACAGGCGGCTCCTTCTGTGGCGGCTGGCCCTGCGGCTCCTACGCCATCGACACCCGCTCCAACGCCTACGCCTGCGGCTGGTAAGCCTGCTGCCAAAAAAGATGAAACGACATCAACCAATACGCAAAAGCGTGGTGGGCGTGTTGGTTATTATGATGGCGGTTTAATTGATCTAGATACCCCTGTTCCTAGTACCCAACAAAATATTGGTTTGTATGGTATTGATTGGGGTAATCCTGATAGTTCTGCTGATTTCTTTCGTGCTGATCAACAATTGCAAAAAGCATTAGCTGTTTCAAATCAAATACTTAACGGAAATTCTGACGTTGATAACAACACAAATCCACGACTTATTCCTCCAGAAGTTATCCCCAATCCAACGCCAAATAATGTGCCGTTGCCTCCCGTTAGGCCGTCTAATTTAGGCGATGAAACTACAGATACATCAACTCAAGCGCCGCCTGCATCTGCTCCGCAAGGTGGCTCGACTGTTCCTCCGCCACAAAACGTTAATGTCAAGGGCGTTGATCCACGTTTAATTGATATTTACAACGAGGCATCTAAATCCCTGCCAGAGGGTTACAGCGTTCAACTAACGTCTGGTTATCGTGCTGGCGATCCTCGTTTTCATGGGCAGGGTAAAGCAGTTGATTTTCAAATTACCGATGCCAATGGCAACGTTTTAAACAATTATCAAAACTTGCCAGCCTTCAGAACTTATGAACAATTTGCTCAATCGGCTCGCAAAGCCCAAATGCAAATGTATCCTGAGTTAAACGATCAGCTGCGTTGGGGCGGATATTTTTCAGGCAAAACACATCCGTTTGGTGGCCCTTATGGAGCTGTTGATATTATGCACCTTGACCTTGGTGGGGATAAGGTCGGTATGCAAGGCGGTTCATGGGCTGGCGGATTAACAGACGCACAACGCAAACTATTGCAAAATAAAGCAATCAGCCAAGGTATGGGGCAAGGATATGCGTCTGGGGGAACACCAGAAGCAGATTTATCTAATCAAGATAAAATTGTTCGTGATGCTCTTTTAACAGCTAATTCAATGCCTAAAGAAGATTTATTTAGCGGTAATTTAAATCAATATAACACAAACGCTACTCTGTCTGACGGCAATTTGTCTGCATCATTTGGGTCTGTTAATCCAATAGAACAAAGTTCTGGTGCTTCTCTTTATCCAATGTTTAATACTACATTGGGCGCACAATTATCGCCAAAATTCAACACATCATTTACACGACAAACGCCATTGAGCAATTCTCAATCGGGTTCATCTAATATCGCATCTTTTGGCTATAATGACAGCGACATAAGTAGCAATGCTCAATTTGGTGATACACCATCTGGAAGAATGTATGGTGCTACATTTGGCAAAAAAAATGCTGACAGCAATTTAAACTTGTTTGGAAATTATACTCCAAAAACACATAATTTTACTGGTGGGGTAGAGTATTCCAAACGTTTTGCTTCTGGTGGCATGGTTGATCATGCTTTGCGTAAATCTTACGCCACAGACGGCACTGTTACAGATCCAGCGGATACACCAACTGCTGGTGATTATCAGCCAACGGGTGATCCTGACTTAGATACGGCATTACAGCAAATTAGTGATGCCAAAAAAGAAATGGATCAAGGTGCTACGGAATACAAACAACCTATATCTGAACGGATACAAAGCGGTGCAAGTGCTGGATTTGGAAGCCAACCAATAGGTTATAATCCAGAAGATCAGCAAAAAATTGATGATATATCTAAACAATATCCATATTTAGAAATGCCGTTAAATATTGCCCAAGGCATTTATCAATCCGTGGCTACGCCAATATCTTTGGCTGGCAGGGGAATTAATGCTCTTGTGGGTGGAACATCAGGTGCAATAGCTGGAACTTATGGTGAGGCGACAGGCGCTGATGAAACAGATGTAAATAAACTGCAACGTGATTTAAATTCATTAGGGCAAAGTGCATTAATTGAAACAGGCAGAACTGGAGATATTCCAGCAGTTAAAGAAGAAGCGCCTATCATTAATAATACTCCTATTGTTGATAAAGCATTAAGTAAAATACCTGAAGAACCTGAACCTTTACCAACGACAAATATTCCTGAAACATCAAAACCTTTTTACAGCCAAGTTGATCCTGAAGGTAATTTAAATTTACGCCCATCCGTAAAGGTGGAAGATTTAAAAGGCCCAGATGTTCAAACTGTGGATAGTTTTATAAATCAGCTTAAAGGTAAGCAAGGATTTACACCTGATAGTTTAGAAGAAATTAAATCTCAGTTCGCTGACACGCCAACAGTGAGCAAAGATTATTTTGCCAATAATATGCCTGCATCACAATACAATAAAGAACCACTTGAGATGCAAAATTATGATCAAGCTAAAAACGATATTGATAGTTTATTCAATAGCCACTATGAAGATTTGCCACAAATTGTAGCTAATAAAGTATTAAAAGATGGTGGACATTCATTCTATCATCAATTATCAAATAACGTAAAAGATTATTTTGATGATAATTTGAACACATCTGACATAGTAGATAGACTTAATCTTGCAGAAAATTCTGCAAATGAATTTATAACTTTGCCAGTTCAAGTAAAATATTTTTTATCTAAAAATTATGGGATAAATAATTATAAACAATTGAGCAGTCAAAGATACCAATATAATGCACAAACCATTCATGGTTTATTAACTAATCCAGAACTTTATCCAGAATTTTCTGCTGACTATAATAGTAAATTAAACCAAGCAAGAAATAATTTAATTAATAATCATAACGTAGAAATTGATAATTTAAATAATAAATTTGGTAATTCTAATGTTATTATAAAACCTAAATATCAAAATGCCCAAAGATTGGTTTTGGATAAAGACAATCCATCTTTGCGACAAAATTATTTTGAAATGGGTGTTTCGCATCCAAATTTTAATGGATCATATAAACATTTCAGAAATTTTAATAACGGCATAGGCCATTTTCGGGGTACAATGACCCCCGATGGAGCATCCATATTAAATGCAGATAAACCTGGTGAAGATTTATCTCAATCAATGTTACAAACAAAACCTAATTCTGCTGTTATTGAAGAAATACAATCTGATGCTCAACAAACAAATCAACAAACTGGACCTTTAAGGCAAGTTCATGGGGTTGTTGCCAAAGCTGCTATACAACACGCTTTAGAAAATGGGGCTAATACTATTTATTTTCCAACTTCTAAACCAATTATTGCAAGAAGAATTGGCCCAAAAGAAAGTTGGGAAAATATTCCAGATAAAGTTAATCAAGCGACAGCTTTACATAGAATTTATGATAAAGAAGTTCCTAAATTTGCTCTTGATGAAATTAAAAAAATACCTGGTGTTACTCATTCCATGACGGATGGTGGTTTTTATCATGTTTTTGATTTCAATGATGCTGCCAAAGACCGCATTTTAAATGGCGCAGGAATGAGAACGCCTGGTTATAAAAAAGGCGGGGCTGTTGTTAATCAAGCACTTAGTGTATTATCTGGCGGGATGATTAATCATGCTTTGCGTCAGGCTTATTTATTTGGCGGCAGCCCACAAGATGTTGATCCTAATGATCCAAGCCAATGGTTAAATTTTGCGGGACAGTCAGATGATGTTCCTACTGGCGTTCCACTAATTCAGTCTGTTGGAACGGATGCTGCTGTAAATACTGCCAAAGGGGTTTCTGATGCGGTTTCCCTTCCACATGATGTTATGACTGGTGAAGTTGACCCAATGTCTGATGAAGGCATACAAAGAGCAATTGACCTTGCATTAACAACTATGGGTGGTGGTGTTGGAGGTGTTGAAGAAGGCGGGACTGCACTTGGGTCTGGTCCAATTCGTGCTTATCACGGATCGCCACATTCATTTGAGCAGTTTGATTTAAGTAAAATTGGCACTGGTGAGGGTGCTGCTGCTTATGGGCATGGAATTTATCTTGCTGAAAATGAGCCAGTAGCAATTAAATACAGAGATGATTTATCTAAAGATTTATTACAAACACCTTCAGGAGAAATTTTTAATCCTGATAATTTGCAACATTTAAACGTAAGGGTTACAGCTCGTAATTCAGGGACAGATTTAAATCCAGCAATTCAAAAGGCACAAGAAATTATAAATAGTTCTTCTTTACCAGATAAAACTATAAATTTAGCAAAAAATGATCTTGAAAAATTACAATCAATTCAATCTTCAGGACAACTAACTCCATATAAAGGTCATGTATATGAAGTGAATATTAATGCAGACCCAGAAAGATTTATTGATTGGGATAAACCATTGTCTGAACAACATCCAGATATTCAGCAAATTTTGGATAATCATGTAAATAAAATGATGCAACAAACTAAACCAGAAAATCAACCCATGTCTCATTGGTTAAAACAATATAATGAAGGAACTTTACCGGGAAGTTCTGTGTATCGTGCATTAGGAAATGGCAGTGATGTTTTGGCTTCTCAAAAATGGTCTGAACAAGGTATTCCAGGAATTAAATACTTGGATCAAGGTTCACGAGCTAATGCTTATAGAGTAGAATTATACACTGGTAATGGAAAATATGCGGAAAGTAATTTTCCTAATACGCAACAAGCTAAACAATATGCGTCAGAAAAAGAAACAGAGGGTTTTAAAACAAACATAGTTGATCAAGGTAAAAGAAATCGTGTTATTTTTGATCCAAAAGATATTGAAATACAAAGAAAATATGAACATGGCGGATCTGTTGTTAATCACGCACTTAGTGTATCATCCAAAAACGGCTCTACGCTGCCAGACGCCGATGTAATTTTAAGGCAGCTCAAACGGGGACGCCCGTAAAACCTAGCTAGGGGTAGTAAAATGTCAGAAGCAGCAAAAGCCGCAAGAAAGGCGAATAAGGCAAAAGCCTTACGTCTTACTTCAGCAAGTAAAGATAAAGTTGACGCATCGGATTTCGTTGCACAGCCAGACATCAACGCTGGTATTAAAACTGGTGCACGTCCTATTTCCAAGCGTGCATTTAAGCGTGGTGGCAAGGTAGAGGGTGTTAAGGCCCATGCTCATGCTGGACGTAAAGCACGCAAATCAGGTGGGAAGGCAATTACTGCCGATACGCTGATCAACCGCAATGTGAAAGAAGCCAACGAAGATCGTGAAGGCATCAAGCACATTGGCGCATTTAAAAAGGGTGGCAAAGTTCATCGTGCACATAAGAAAACTGGCGGTTCTGATGGAATTACTCAATGGCTAAAAGACCATGAAAGTGATTATGATGATCGTACAGGCGCTGGCGCTATTACTGACGATCAGGGCAACGACTACGATCCTAACAAAGATGGTGACGGCAAAAAACGTGGTGGTCGTGCTACTCACCACGGCAAGCATCATCGTCATCATAAGGCTGGCGGGGGCGCTATGATTGACCCTCGTGCTGCTGCGGCGGCTAACATTGCCAATTCCAATCGTGCAGGCGTTCCTACAGGTCGTCTTGCTTCCGTTCCAACAGGTTCACAAGCACTCAAGCTTATGGGCATGAAAAAGGGCGGCAAGGCAGCTCATCCTGATATTGCTGAAGACAAAGCACTCATCAAAAAGATGGTTAAGGGCGAAGCTCTCAAGCATCGTAAGCATGGTGGTGAAGCAAGCCATAAGTGGATACAGGGCGCTATTAAGCACCCAGGCGCTTTGCATAAAGAGCTTCATGTAGCTGCTGGCGAAAAAATTCCTGCTAAAAAACTGGAAAAAGCCACACATAGCTCAAATCCTAAATTAGCTAAACGTGCTAACCTTGCTAAGACATTGAAATCTTTGCATAAAAAGGATGGTGGTTCGGCTACTCACAAGGGTTTGGAAATGATGGAGATGACTGGTGTTCGTCGCACTGGTGATCGCATCCCACGCAAGTCTGGTGGCAAAGTTGGTAAGGGTAAAACCCACATCAACATCATGATTAATCCTCATGGTGCGGGTAATGGCCCAACACCTGCTGGTATGCCTCAAGCTGGTATGCCAAAGCCTGCTGGTACTCCAGTTCCTGTAGCACCTCCGTCAGCTCCTCCTATGGGTATGCCAATGGGCGTTCCAATGGGTATGCCAATGGGTGCACCTCCTGCAATGCCTCAACAAGGCGCTATGCCTCCAATGCCTCGTAAGCGTGGTGGTCGTGCATATCCGATTAAGGATGGTGCAGGCGGCGGTGAAGGTCGTTTGCAAAAGATGAAGGCTTACGGGACAAAGCCTCCCAAGGGGCCAGAAGCTTATTGATTTAATTAGCGGTTCGGTCTGCTAATTGAAGCGGGGTGGCTGGTATCCCCTCTGGTATCAGCCACCCTAGTATATACAGAGGGAAACCACCATTTAGAGGGAAAGGGTGGAAATATGTTAACGTATTCAAGTGTATATGAACATGAGCTTAAAAAACTCATAATGGATGAAATAAATAGGTTATTAGATATTTTATCAAACGGAATGAGCTTGGAAGACTACGCAGATTACAAGCATCACATTGGTAAAATAACAGGGCTTCGCACAGCTTTAGAGTTGTGTGACGAGGCTGAACGTATTGCTCAGTCTAAATAGTGGCAACAATAGAGAGGGTTAAAATGCCGTACATGAAAATGGTTCATCAAACCGATCCAAGAGACGAAATTATTAAGAAAATCGGTAACTTAGATGGTATTGAGATTTTTAATAACCAACTTCTGGTGGGGATTTATATCCGCCCAGAAAAGACTAAGGGAGGCATCATTATTACGGATCAAAGCCGTGATGAAGATAAGTTCCAAGGCAAAGTTGGGTTGGTTTTGAAGAAAGGACCAGACGCTTTTGTGGATGAAAGCGGTAAATGGTTCAAAGGTATGGATGTTGAAGTTGGTGATTGGATTGTTTTGCGACCATCTGATGGCTGGGCATTGAACATTCATGGCGTTGAGTGCCGTTTAATTGAAGATACTTTGGTTCGCATCCGCATCCCAGAACCAGATAATGTTTGGTAAGGAGATTGATATGGCTGATGAAGACAATCAACTAGAAATGCCTTTGGAGGAAAAGCTTCCAGAGGCAGAAATTTCCCTTGAAGAGCCGAAACAAGAGGAAATTCAGGTTATTGAAGTAGAAGATGACGATGATAAGGGGGCGGTTCGTGAACTTCCCACAGATATTGGCATCGCAAAGCTTAAAGCTGACTTAGAAGAGCAGAAAAAAGCTTATGAACAAGAAAAACAGTATCGTTTAGAAGCAGAAAAACGGGCTAAAGAGGCTGCATTAGCGGCTCATAAAGCTAAAAATGAGGTTCAAGACACCAATTTGACCCTCATTCGCAATGCTATTGATACTGTCAAGCGTGATACTGAGATGTTGAAGATCAGTTATCGTGAAGCCATGCAAATGGGCGATTACGATAAGGTGGCTGACATTCAACAAATGATGTCAAACAACTCGGCAAAGTTGTTACAGCTTGAAAATGGTCGAGACCGCCTTGAAAATATGCCTCGGCAGGAAGAACCTAAATTTAATTACGCACCAAATGATCCTGTGGAGCAATTGGCATCGCAATTAACCCCACGTTCTGCCGATTGGGTGCGTCGCCATCCACAGTTTGCTCGTGATCAACGCCTTATGCAGCGTATGATTGCCGCTCATAACTTGGTGACAACCGATGGCTTTGTTGCTGATACCGATGAATATTTCACAGAAGTCGAAAAAATCCTTGGTGTGGGCCAACGTCAGGTTCAGACTCCTGCTCCTGTGGAGGATGATGCAATGTCTGAGGCAGCACAGCCCGTGGCAAAGCGCCAATCACCTACTCCTGTGGAACGGAAACAGGCTCCTCCTGCGGCTCCCGTTAGCCGTAGCGGTACAGCGCCTGGTTCACGACCAAATACTGTTCGTCTAACATCACAAGAGCGTGAAATAGCCAGTATGATGGGCATGACTGATCAGGAGTATGCCAAAAACAAACTTGCCCTTCAAAAAGAAGGCAAACTTAATTAGGAGATAAAAGATGGAAAATGCACCTAAGCGCCGTGGTCGTCCTGTGCGGCAAAAACCAGTAGAAAAGGCAAAAGAAGTTCTAGCTAACCCATTTGAACGAGAGGATGTCGAACTTCCTTGGGAACGTGAGGAAGCAAAGCCAGCAAAGGCAGAAATGCGGCCCCCTATGCGTGATGAAGACCCACGCTCAAGAGCGGCCCGTCGTGCAGCCGAAATTCGTAGTCATCTCAATGGCATGGATCAAGGAACTGATGAGTTCTACATTGACCCATCCATTATCCCAGATGGTTGGACTTACGAATGGAAGCGTCACACTGTTTGGAACCAAGAAGACCCCACATATCAGGTTTCTTTGGCCCATAAGGGTTGGGAACCAGTCCCTGCCAGCCGTCATCCAGAGCTTATGCCAAAGGGTACGACTGCAAACGTTATTATGCGTAAAGGACAGATTTTGATGGAGCGTCCTGAAGAATTGACAATTGAGGCCCGTCAGCTTGAACGTCGTGCCGCATTGCTTCAAGTTCGTCAGAAAGAGCAGCAACTCACACAGGCTCCTGATGGAACAATGACCCGTGATCACGCCTTGGCTAAACCTAGAATTAATAAAGGTTTTGAGCCAATGCCGATACCGAAAGAAATATAAAATTAACTAATTTGGCGGGTTTAGGCCCGCCAATTTTTTGACTTACTATATGTAGTTGACAGAGCTATGTATTTTGGGTTATTAGAAGAATATGCAGTAACTGCATCGTTCCCCCCGGCGTGGGAATGTATCTAAACCTGTGGGCCTGTCGCCCATTTTTCTTGGTTCTTAGTCGCCCCGGCGTGCGATGATGGACTTTCCTGTAAGAAGGAGAACCCGTCATGGCGAACACAAATGCGCCTTTCGGTTTTCGTCAATACACAGGTAACGGCTCTGCTCCAACATACGAGCAAGTCGCTGTTGTTATTGATTACAATGCTTCAGCCATTTACTTTGGCGATCCAGTAACACAACAATCAGATGGTTCTTATGCTCAGTCGGCTTCGACTGGTGCAACACCTGGTGGTCTCGGCATCGGTGGTATTTTTGTTGGCTGCCAATATTTGTCAGTTTCACAAAAGCGTATCGTTTGGTCAAACTTCTGGCCCGGTAGCGATGTTGCTTCTGGCAACTATGTGACTGGCTATATTATCAATGATCCAAATGCTCGCTTTATTGCTCAGACGGACAGCACAGGTCTTGCTTTCCCAACTGACATTAACGCAACCATTGGTTTCGCAATTGGCACAGGCAATGCTGCAAACGGCATTTCTGGTGCTTATCTCGATACCACAACCCTCAACACAGTAACATATTATGTAAATGCTCCATTCAAAGTGGTTGGCATTTATCAGCCTGTTGTTGCTGGTTTCCCCGGCGCTTATGCTAATGGTCAGGCTTATGACTGGGCAATTGTCGCCTTCAATAACGTTGCTACACGCAACTTCACTGGCGCCTAAGGAGTAAGGACCAATGGCTGTTAATCTCTCTGCCATAAAAGACCTTCTCCTCCCCGGTCTCCGTGGGATTGAAGGCAAGTACGAGATGATCCCATCTCAGTACGACAAAATCTTTACAAAGCATGACTCAAAGCTTGCTTTGGAACGTACCGCTGAAATGCGTTACCTTGGGCTTGCACAGCTCAAGACAGAAGGTGCACAGACATCTTTCGATAACGGCGCAGGTGAGCGTTATGTCTACAACCAAGAGCATACAGAAATTGCTCTCGGCTATGCGATTACCCGTAAGGCAATTGATGACAACCTGTATAAGACACAGTTTGCTCCATCAAACCTTGGCTTGATTGAGTCATTCCAGCAAACCAAGGAAATTTACGGCGCAAACATTTTGAACACCGCAACAACCTACAACTCAGCAGTTGGCGGTGACGGTGTTGCTCTCTGTTCAACATCCCACCCAATTGATGGTGGTACTGTTGCTAACACTCCTTCAACACAGGTTGACTTGAACGAAGCTACATTGCTTAACGCAATGATCGCTATCCGTACAAACTTCCGTGACCAAGCTGGTCTGAAGGTGTTTGCTCGTGGTCGTAAATTGATTGTACCTCCACAGTTGGAGCCAGTTGCAATCCGTCTCGTGAAGACAGAATTGCGCCCAGGCACAGCAGATAATGATGTCAATGCTATCTTGACAACCGCAGGTGGATTGCCTGAAGGTTACATGGTCAACGACTTCTTGACATCTGCTTATGCTTGGTTCTTGCTCACCAACATTGATGGTCTGTCATATATGGAACGTGTCAAGTTCGAAAGTGATATGCAAGTTGACTTCGTGACTGATAACCTTTTGGTTAAAGGTTACGAGCGTTACAGCTTCGGCTACTACAACTGGCGTTCCATTTATGGTTCGTTCCCAACATCATAATAATGGCATAGTCTCTCTCTTAACGGAGAGAGACTTCCTTATAGGAGACAAAATATGTCAGACATTAATGGTGGGTTTTACCCTAATAACAATGGTAGCCCCGTACAGGCTGGGACTACTTTTACTGGCCCTTTGATCGCTGGTAACGTCATTCACTCAGATGGCACGGGCAACCTTGCTGCTTTGGGTGGTACGACTGGTACTGCAAACGCTGGTTATGCTAACATGGCACAATCCGCTGTTGTTACTCAGGCAAGCGGCGCTACCACAATTGTGATCCCTGCCCAAAGCCAAATCACCGACATTTATTTGATGGTGACTACTGCTTGGACTGGTGCTGCTGCTACTTTGAATATTGGTGCAACTGCTGGTACATCAGCTGCAACTGCTTTTACTGCCGCTAACGCTGTGACTGCAAGTGCTCTTGGCCAGCTCACCATTGTTCCTGGTACAGGCGCAGCTCAGGTTGCAAACTGGGATAACGTCTCAAACGCTACTTTTCAAACAGGTGGCCCACAAGATGTTCAGATCAAAGTAACTTCCGCAAACACAGGCAGTGGCGTAGGCACTCTTACAGTGTTCTATATCCAAGGCATCAACAACGCTTCCTGATAGGAGACTCAAATGAAGGGTCATAAAGCACATCACCACGCTGCCCACATGGGCAAAAAGCACAAGAACACAGGAGGCACTGTTGATCACGACATGGCTCCTAAAGAAGTGTACGAAGGCGCAGGCTCAAACGTCGTGAAAGAAGCTGAAGAAAAGTCAGCTAAAAAGCATGGCGGTCGTACAAAGCGTAAGCATGGCGGTCATGTTATGCACCATCACGAAGGCCACGTTAAGCACGTTGGCGCAGTGCATGGCGAGCATACAAAGCATCACGCTGGTCGCAAGGCTCGTAAGAGCGGTGGCGGCGTAGAAGCTAACCCATTTTCTTCAGCCCGCAAGGGTACGGCTCCTAAAGGCCGTAAAGAAGAGATGGAATGGGAATAAGATAACCCCCTAAGGTAGTCTTATTTACGGGGGCCATTGCGCCCCCGTTTTACTAAGTGAGGCAAGCATGACAGCAGCATGGACTCGTAAAGAAGGCAAAAACCCTTCAGGTGGCTTAAATGAAAAAGGGCGTGCTTCTGCACGAGCTGAAGGTCATCATCTTAAAGCCCCAACCAAAGACAGCGATAATCCACGTCATAAATCATTTTGTGAGCGAATGACCGGGATGAAGCGCAAGTTGACAGGGTCTGCAAAAGCTGCTGATCCCGATAGTCGTATCAACAAATCTCTTCGTAAATGGGGATGTTAGTATGACTGAGAAACCTTTTTGGAAGAAATCTGCTCCAGAAGATGCTACACATAAACATCTGAACCGCAAACAGGTTCAAAAGGCAAAGGCTAGTGCTAGAGCTGCTGGTCGGCCTTATCCAAATTTAATTGATAACGTGGCTGCTGCCCGTTCAGGAAAAGGTAAATAATTATGGCTACGTTTTCTCAACCAGGCGTTGTTTGGGACTCAATCACCAAAAATGGCAAACATGAACCATTCGAATTGCAAGTTGGTCGTGGATTAATCTCATACCATCAACCTGTTGAGATTTTTGGCTATTCAACTCAAATTGGATCAACTGCTCTTGGACCTGCTTGGGAAGGTCTGACACAATCAGGCGGCGCTTATGCTTACCCATCATCAGCTATTCAGCTTGTTTTGCTGAGTGCATCTGGCGCAACTGATGCTGGCTTGATTATTCAGGTCAACGGCTTGGACGCAAACTATAATGCTATTTCAGAACTTGCGACACTCAATGGTTCTGGAACTGTTACAACAACCAATTCTTACTTCCGTATTAATGGTTTGTTTGTTACAAATGGACTTAATGCTGGTAATATTACTGCTAAATCGTCTGGCGGCACATTATACGCTCAGATCAATGCTGGTATCGGACAAACACAAATGTCCATTTACACAGTCCCTGCTGGCTATACCTTCTATCTTACTTATATCCAAGCCAACGCATCAATCGGATTTACATCCAGCGCATATATGACGTTTGCTGAGTATAATAAGTTTAACCTTGGTGCAACTATCCAAGAAAATGGTTATAACTACACAACAAATGGGAACACAACTGTGTTAGCGCAGTCTCCGTTTGTGCAAATCTTTAACATTCCGTACACTGTTCCTGTCGCTCATCCCGCTGGAACGGACATTCAATATCAAATTAAATCAAGCACAGGCGGACCATATATTGCGTCAATCTTTGCTGGTGGTTATTTGATCAGTAATGCTACAGCTACGACCTTCTAATAGGAGCTGTTATGGCTACAAGCGGCACTTACAATTACAATCCCTCTTTAGGTGAGCTGACGCTTTATGCCTATAATCTGGCAGGGATAAGAAACACAGCTCTTCTGCAAGAACACATGGAAACGGCACGCATGGCTTCCAACTTGCTTTTAGCAAATTGGTCAAATCGTGGCGTTAACTTGTGGCAGGTTGATCTTGTTTCCGTTCCAATGACAACATCACAGGCAATTACACAAATTACAGGTGATGGGACAACGGCAACTGTTACTTATCCAACGCCTAATACGCCAATTTATACAGTTGGACAAAACATTACGATCTTAAATTCATCAGTTTCTGGTTATAATGTTTCGGCTGTTGTGACGGCCTCTGGCGCAGGTTATGTATCTTTTGCAAACACAACAACGGGCACAGCCACTGGTGGCACTATTTCCACGACAAATCCAGCATCAACTTATAGTGTTAACCCCAACACTGTAATGATTTTGGATGGGTATATGGCTCAAATATACGGCAATAACGAAACAGATCGTTATATTATGCCAATTAGCCGTTCAGAATATGCTTCTTACCCAAATAAATACCAAAATGGGTTCCCAACAACCTATTGGTTTGATCGTTTGTTGTCTCCACAAGTTACTTTGTGGCCCGTTCCAAATGGCTCTGAGGCGTTTTTTAAATATTATCGTGTCATTCAAGTTCAAGATAGCGAATTTACCAGCGGTCAGCGGGTAGATATTCCTTATTTGTGGCTTGATGCCTTTGCTTATGGATTGGCACACCGCATTTCAGAGATTTGGATGCCTGCTATGGCTCCTGCTTTAGAGGCAAGGGCAGATAAAGCTTATACTGTTGCTGCTGAACAAAATGTTGAGTATGCGCAGCAATACTTTTCCCCTCAAATTGCAGGGTATTTTAGATGAGGCCACACGGCAGGGCGTCGGTTAGTGTTAGTAATCCAAGAGCCTTCGGTATATGCGACAGGTGTGGGTTTCTGTACAACCATGTCAATCTAAAATGGCAATATGATTGGGCTGGAGCAAGCCTTATTAACAAAAGAATACTTGTCTGCGACCAATGTCTTGACGTTCCACAAGAACAGTTACGAGCTATTGTTGTGCCAGCAGATCCAATGCCAATTATTAATGCTCGTATTCAAGATTATGTGACGGCTGAAAGCAATTATCAAACGACTTCAGCGCCGACTGTTTATGACCTGACGACTGGCATACCAATTCCGTCAACGACTAATTTAATTACACAAGACAATCAGCAGTTGACAACGCAACCCTATGGGCAACCAGTTGGATTAGAACAAGGTGCTGTTATGCCCTTAAATGGGACAACGCATTATAATGTTCAATTAAATCCTCTGTCTGTTACGTCTGCTGGATCTACAGTTATTTCCGTAACATTTTCTTCGCCTCATGGTCTGCAAACTAATGACCAGATTTCCGTGGAAGGGTTATCAAATAACTTAGCCAATGGATTTTATTCTGTGACTGTTACAACAGCTACAGCCTTCACCTATCAAACATATTCTGCTATACCTTCGGGTGGGCTTTTGACTGGCAAAACCAATATGGTAACGGCGCTAGTTGGGCTTCCGTATGGTTATACGCAGATACCTCAAGTGGGACCATAAGACATGGCTAACATTACAATTCCTCAACTGCCGTCAGCCACGTCCATTAGCGGTTCCGAACAATTAGAGGCTGTGCAATCTAATACCTCAGTAAGGGTTACAGCACAGCAAATTGCGCAGTACACCGCATCGCTTTATCC
>Ga0208388_1000148_pt1 | contig 18802 bp, 19 predicted proteins | sample CryBogCBH18Jul07_FD_185511 | JGI IMG/M metagenome (GOLD analysis project Ga0208388, IMG submission 185511) | Freshwater microbial communities from Crystal Bog, Wisconsin, USA - CBH18Jul07 (SPAdes) (version 2) | ecosystem: Environmental > Aquatic > Freshwater > Lake | place: Crystal Bog...
AATAGTTAAGCGATAATGATCCCGTAATTGCTGAGTCACCCGTAATTTGCCAAATTTGAGTTGCTTTAAATGCAATAAGCGCAGCAATAACACCTGCGGAAGTAGTTTGCACAGGTAGCCCTGATAATGCGGTAATTGGGCTAGTGTCACCTAATGTCAATGACTGACCTGCGTTTGTCATTACAGTTGGATTGAGTGAGTCACTGTAATAAGCAACGTTACCGCAAGCAAAGTATGCTCGGTTGTTTAAGTTAGCTACAAAAGTTGGGACGCTAGGTAAACCATGACTTGTTGTGTTCATGGTGCTATATGCTGGTGCTGCAGGGTTACTAATGTCAATCACACCGAAGAATGACGTACCAGTACCGCTATAACCAGGGTGAGTAATAATAAGTTTAGAACCAATACTTGCAATACTTGGCGGTGTCCAAGCCCCTGTAGTTGGCGGTGATGTCGGACGACCTTCAGAGTTACCTGCCGTAACGCCACTAATGGTAATAAATGCACCAGTTTGAATGTTGTAACAAAATGGCTGGTCTTTACCAGCAGTAAGCCCTGTGGCCACCATGCCAAAAATGTAGTTACCAATGGTAATTTGAACAGAAATGAAACCAGGTGTTGTGAACCCTGCAAAAGAAGTGAAACCGCCATCAACGCCTGGTCTAGCAACTACAATCTCAGGGTTAGATTGGTCAAATACTAAGTTTGATAGCTTACGACATGCACCTGGGAATACATCCGTTGCATCATAGGCGTCAGCTAATCCCTTCGGAGTAAATCTGACGGGTACTGAATCTGCTATAGGCATAATTTACCAAGGGTCAAGTTTCGTTGGACGGTTAGAACCACCGATACGGAATCGGCGAGGGTCTAATTGCACTTCTTTAACGACTTGTTGCTCGTCACCTTCAGTAAGTAAATGAGCGTCAAGCATCTTGTCACACATTGCCACCCACGCATTGTAGCGAGAGTCGTCAGTGATACGCATCATACGCATCGCTGTGGCTTCAATCAGGTAGTCTTGGTCTGAGAACCACGGAATAGCCGCGCTGGTCTCAGGTGATGTAATTGGATTTTGGCGCAAATAATAACGATGGGTAACAGTTATGTTTTGTGCCGATTGAGGGTAGATATAAAGCTGACCTAAGCCACCAGTTGCTACGGCTGAAAGGTCACTAGCCCACTCGTAAGGGTAGTTTGCCAAGCTGACTTGTTGTGTCTCAGAGTCGAATTGTTTTAACGATGCTGGATTTAAGAAATAAGGCTCACCTTGAATTTCATAAAACATATCGTATGTTCGTAAGTAATTGGCCTCTAATGGAAACGGACCATTACTATAAGCAGGGATAATTAAGTTTGTAGTGATTAAATTAACTTTTAAGTTACGGTGCAGCACAAGATCGTCGAGCACAAAATTCAACGCCCTGCCCCCCTGTGCGGTGAACCCTGGACACTTAGCTATCGCTAGAGCATCGGCAACGATCTGTGCTGCGGTGTAACTCATATTAGCCTAAACCGACCTTTTTCTTAGCTTCAGAAATGGCCAGCTCACCTTTCTCAATATCTTCAGTAACGCGAGTAATGTTAGTACCCATGTTTTGAATAGTAAGCTTTTCTTGTGACGTTAGTTTAGCACCATTCTTTTGTTTTGACTCAAGATTTTCTAAAACCTCTTTCATTTGTTTTAGAGCTTGTACGCCTTGGTCACGACGAGCTTCCAATTCAGGAATCTCAGAACGAGTACGCTGGTGATCTACAATGTCGTGGAATAAATTTACACGGTTATTCACAGACTCGACTGACTCACCTTCGTATAAATAGCCACTAACGTTGATTGTTTTACCATTTGGCATAGTCGCTTGAATACTGAAATTACCAGTTACTAAAGCGCCTTGCAACGTGCCTTCTTCTTTCTTAGTCATTTGGTCATACTCCTTAGATTAACGTGTTTTGCCCATAAAATGGCGATTTGTTGGGCGACGATACGCATTTTCATTGTCGCCATGAATTGACTTCTCATGGTCCCAACAACGAGCAATACGGCTCTTTAAATCGGTCAGTGTATACAAGTCAACGGTATAGGTCTCATTATGGAAATAATCTTGACCATTAGTTGTGAGTGAGATACCTGCGCCTGTTGGCAATTGTATCTGATAAAAATAAGTTGGTACATCAACCTCTACGAATTTTTGCTTACGTTCGTCGGTTTCCCAAGGGTTGGTGCATTTTTTAATCTTTACAGTTTTACCTGTTGGTTGTTCATCGCTATTACCCACATACATGCCAGCTTCGGCGGTGGCTAACGCATTACTTTCAGCAACACTACGTGCTTCCTGCTCTTGAAGTAACTGAGCTTGAAGGGCTGCAATCTGTGACTGCAACTCAGCTAATGTGACTTCTTTATTTTCAGTTTTAGGTAGTGATAATTTTGTATTTTCTTGTGACATGATCTTGCTCCTTAGTGAATAAGAGGGGCCGAAGCCCCCCTTAAGGTTACGTCATTATTCTGACGCAGTACCAGCAGTGTAGCCTACGCTAAATGCTGAGCTTGCTTCAGTACGAGCCATGTACGCATTGTTCAAGATGATAGTACCGTACATCATCTTCCAAGATACAACGCGAGTTTGGTTCATCGGATCTGACTTATCAGCACCTTGCAAGTAGTTGTATTCCACATCATCAAGCAATACTTGGCCATAAGCGTCCATACCGAAGAATAATGTTGGAAACACTGTTACGCCTGTTGCTGGTGCAGCAGGTGGTGTTTGTGCAACACCAGTACCAGTGATAACTACTGTTGAGCCTGAAGCCAATTGAGTTGCGTTACCAGCTAATGGACCAGTTGAAGGACCTGAAGCTGATAGACCCAAGTTAGCTGGGCTTGCAGTTGTGCCGATGTACACGTTAAACACATAACCTGCCAATGTTGGCAATGTTACGCTGATAGAACCTGCACCTGAACCACCAACTGTCAATGCACCTGATACTTGGTAGATACGTTGTTCAACTGAAGTCGCTGTAGGAGCGCCAGTCACTTGAATGTAGTATGTACCAGCAGCCAAAGCACCGCCAGTTGTTGCTGGGGTACCAGTAACGGCAGCTACACCAGTCCAATAAGGCATCATATTGGTTTTGCAGAAACGTGCGCCGCCCCACTCGCCAAGGTCATTGTTATACAAGCGATTGATATCGCTGTATGACCATGCAGTAGCAATAGTAGAGTTTTGACGCAAATCTTGAGCAACCAATGGATGAATCAATGCAACATAGTGAGGCATGATACCTGGTTTAGATGAAGCTTTAGTACGTGCATCAGCGTCAATCATCATGTCGATACGTTCATCGCCATTGAATGTTGGTGCGCCGAATGTTTCTAAAGAACCAACGATTTTTGAAATTTCAACTGGAGTCATCACGTCAGTAGCAACCAATGCTGCACGGTTAGCTTTACTATTTGCATAGTTGACTTGAGTACCTGTCAATAGAATGTTCAATACGTTACGTTCGATAGTTTCAGGTTGTTGGATACCAATCAAACGGATCGCTTGTTTAAACAATGGATGTTTGATAGTCATATCAGCAACGTCAGTCACACGAACCAAGTCACCCCATTGTTGAGCAGTCGCGCTAACTTGAGCAATTGTGATTGACTCACCTGCTGCTGCAACGCCTTCGCTCAATGGTGCGAATGGAAGTGGTAAACGCTCATAACGAGTAGCGGTGTAAGTCACACCAGTATTCTTGTCGATTTTAAGCGGTTGACCGAATTGATAAGCCACTAATTGACGTTGAGCAATACGCAATACTTCATCAGCAATGTGTAACTCAATATCGTTAGCGATAGTTTGGCCTGAAGGACCTGGTGAATAGTTAGTAATAGCTGGTGAGATTAAACTCACTAGAGATAACCACATATTTTTTAGTAAAGCTTTCATTTTAGTTTCCTTAGAAAAAATTTGCATTAAATGCGAATATTCTCTAAACGTTTTGCTCGCTTTTCAGCCTCAGACATAGAGCTAGAACCTCTAGCGTTTACATCTGATCGAGCACCTGGCGTCGCTGGACGTTTAGAGCCACTTGTGGTCTTACTTCCAATTGTTTTTAATTTGCCCGCAAGCATATCTTCACCAACCAAAATCGCTAACAATTTCTCACGAGGAGCGTTTTGTCCACGACCTCTGATCTCGGTCAACATACTTTCAACTCGGTCTTTATACGCCTCATACAACTTAGGCTTTTCAGAACGAATACGGTCAAACGCAGACTTATCAGCTAAATCCTCAGCACGGATAATTGCATTTTGAGATGCTTGACGAGCTTGACGGGCCTCACGAGCTGACTGAACGGCATACTTTTGCCAATCACTAGCTTCGGGATTGCGTAAAACTTGCTCCTCTTGCTCCCACAACACTTGATCCTGCGTTGGTTGTTGTGGCTGACTTGGTTGGCTACGAGCCGTTGCCAAATCCGCTTCCAACTTACGTTTAGCATCTTCCGCTGCTTGTGCACGTTCACGGAGGGTTCTAATCTCTTTTTGTGCACGAGTTTCACGAGGTGCAGGTTCAGGGTCTAAGTCGTCATCGTCATTCGGATTAGGATCTAAGTCGTCATCGTCATTTGGATTAGGGTCTAGGTCATCATTCGGATTAGGATCTACATCGTCATTCGGATTAGGATCTAAATCGTCATCATCGCCCACATGCGGTGAAACTAACAACTGTAAAAATTTCCACAAATTAAACATAATTACTACTCCTTTGGTCGGTTACGCCAACCCAGCGAAATGACTCTTTACGGGAATCACGCGAGGGTACTCGTATATCTAATAATAGCCATTATTCGTTCTCGGTGTGGGGGATGTAACCAACCATCCGTTCCATACGCTGATAACAAACTAAGCAAGTGTTGAGAATAGCCTTTGTCGACTGCATATTTGTCAGCGGCTAACTCATGGTTCCGACAAATACGTAAAAACCACCATGGGTTCCACCAAGCGATTAAGAATAATAATGCCATTCTTTTCTCAGAGTGGTGTAACTCACAATGACCTTCTTCATGCGCGACTGCCCCCATTTGTTGCATTGGCGACAATCGCTTAAACCTTATACCTAAATAAATACGTTTGAACCAAAAAAAGCTAAATGCACGAGCAATGATTGGTTCGTCTACATCTACTAATCTCATGTATTAGTATCCACCACTGTACCAGTTTTAACTTCAGGTGTAGCATCAGCAGGTGTAGCATCAGCAGGTGCAGTGTCAGCAGGTGCAGTGTCAGCAGGTGCAGTGTCAGCAGGTGCAGTATCAGCAGGTGCAGTCTCAGCAGGTGCAGTGTCAGCAGGTGCAGTGTCAGCAGGTGCAGTGTCAGCAGGTGCAGTATCAGCAGGTGCAGTCTCAGCAGGTGCAGCATCAACCGCAGTTTGAGCTGGAGTTGTATTAGCTAGCGTTGCAAGTGCTGGTGAGATTGGGTCGTTACCACCAAATCCACCTGTGGTAGTACTTGTGTCAGCACCAGCAGGTAAAGCTGAAGGAGGTGTGCCATCCACTGGGTTTACTGGATCATTTTGACCAAAACCTTTTTTGAATGGATCAACCGCTACGTCTTTACGTGAAGCAAATAATGCTTCAGCAGCGTTTAAAAATTGTACTACTTCACTTTCGACATCGTGGCCGACATCAGAAGCGATTTGTTGTAATTCAGAAAAAGTAACCATTTTATTCACCTTGAGTTTGTACTGACTCAGAATTAGCTGCGTCAGGTGTTGCTACGGGGGAAGCCTCAGTTACAGCAGCTTCTTCAGCTAACTGAGGTGCGGCTTGTTGTTGAAGTTTAGTAATCAAACCTGCGGTTACTTTAAATGGCAATTCAGCCAACCCAGCGATTAGTACGTTTGCTTCTTCGGTAGTCACATTAAAAATCATTTTATTCATCCTTCTTCAGTTAAGTTACGGGTTGGTCATTATATATTATCGTAATTTTGTACAAAATACACCACTATTTATTTTTGAATATAATAAATGTAATTGCTCATATTAAACACTCGCTGTTTGAGTTGAAGCCCAAGGCAATGGTGGGTTAATAACAGGTGGGTTAGCTTGCGCTTCTACTTGAGCTGTTACAGATGCTTCAGCAGCATCCTTGTCTACACCGTTTTCCCATACCCAACTTAATACTTGCTGTTCAGTTAAGTCAGCGTAAGGCGTATATGTACCACCTTGTTGTGGCTCTGGAAAAGTTGAAGTGTTGTAGATAGCTGATGTGTAAGTGCCATCTGTTCCTGTTAATCTCCAGCCAGCAGAAAGTACTACTTCTGAAAAGCCATTGATTGTTTGTGTGGATGCTGTCATCCAGTCGATAGACCAAGTTGTTGTTGTAGTTGCCATTATAATTTCCTTATGCTGTTACAGCTTTAATAACTGTGAAGTTGAAAACAGGAGCATCTGAAGCCACACCGCCTGTTGTATAGAATGTGATGTTGAAACTACCAGCAGCCACAGCAGTTACTAATGTGTTATACAAGTTAGTACCTGATTTTTGACATACATGAATTACGTCAGTAGCAGCCACAGTAGAATTAGTAACTGTGAATGTTGTTGCTGTAACAAGACCAGCAGCAGTAAATAAAGTAATAGCACCGTTAGTCTTGTTAAGTGTTACACCTGTTGTACGAGAAGTGATTTGTGTAACTGCACCACCAGAACCTGTACCGTAGCCTAGACCGCCAACACCTGTAACAAGTACATTGCCGCTACTATCAATTCGCATACGTTCTGTAAATGCACCTGCTCCACCTTCATTGCTGCCAAATGCCAAATATCCATCGGCACTAATACCAGACCCATTAGCAAAAACGTAAGTGTGACCAGAGTTGTTAGCGTTATTTGTCCAAGTAAAAATTGGAGCGCCAGTCACACCTTGTCGATTAACAATTGTTTTTGCTGCAAATCCACTTGCACTTGTAATCCCAACCAACAAATTACCACTATTATCTAGTGTCATTGCTTGGGTGAAGGTAATAGCGTTACCTGCTGTGCCTGATGGAGCGTTATACCAAATATGTTGCCCACTATTTTGAAAATATAATGAAGCATAGTTTGTAGTGCTATAGATATAATTAGTGCCATTGTTATAGTAATTATTACCAAACCCAGCTTGGGATTTATTATTTGCAGATGCTTGAATTACTGCACCATTTACTTCTAAAGATTTATACCCACTTCCCCATGCACTAGGAGTTACACCAAGACCTAGATTGCCTGATGAGTCAATAATCTGTCTAGGATTACCATCACCATCTGATAGGACAATGTAGTTAGAAGCTGTACGGATGTCTAGACCACCTTGATTGCCTGAATAGCTACCAAGAATAGAGTTTTTAGAACCTGTTGTAATTGCTTGACCAGAAAAATACCCAAAGAAACTGTTGTATGTTCCTGTAGATAAATTTGAACCAGCTTGAGTTCCAACGGCTGTATTTACTGATACAGCAGCACCATTTGATAAATATCCAGCTTGGAAGCCAATAAATACGTTATATCCACCTGCGGTATTTGTATATCCAGCTTGATAACCTACTGCAATGTTGTAAGATGCTGTGGTATTTGAATAAAGCGAATTTGTTCCTAAAGCAGTATTGTAAGCGCCAGTTGTATTTTGAGTAAGCGCAGAAGTTCCACCAGCAAAGTTATATGAGCCTGTTGTGTTTAAATTTAAAGCTGCATAGCCGAATGCTTGGTTTTGTGTGCCAGATGTATTTGCTTGAAGCGAAAGAGCACCAATACCAGTATTATAGTTGCCTGATAATGAGCCACTAGATAAAGCCCCGTTACCTAAAGCAGTATTGTAAGTAACACCATTAGCACCCTTACCTACAGTTAGACCATTAATAGATGCGTCATTGGCAAGCGTTAAGCTAGTGCCGTTGAATGTCATGTTGGCAGAGCCAGCTAATGAGCCTGAGCTATTGTATTGGACTTGGGTATTTGAGCCACCAGCAATGCCTGAAGAGCTTGCTAATAAGGTAACTGTGCCACCACTATTTTTAAAATATAGCTTACCATCCGCATAATTTAGTGCTAATTCTGCACCGTTTGCTGATGAAGTAAGGTTAGCCGCTAATGGCACATTAGAAGCTGTGCCGCTTGCGTAAATTAATATTGGTGTATATCCGCTTTGTGCCATGTTTAAATCCTTTTAACTTTGTTATATTGTGCCATTAGAATGCTCCTCCAGCAACGCCCACTGTTGTTCCTGTGCCACCGCCTGTGATTGGCAATGTTCCCCAAGCTGGGGCTGCAGCTGAACCTGCTGAAACCAAAGCTTGACCTGTTGTACCAAAACCTGTTGTACCACTCAATGCAGGTGTTGTACCTAAGTTAGTTGAAAATCCTAAAGCACCACTTGCATTAATAACGTGAGCTGAAGCTCCTGTAGATCCCCAAGGAAAATATAATTTAAATCCATTGCCTGAGCCTACAGATATATCACCGTCATGACCTGAAAAATAAATACCATTATTGATTGAATAAAAGTCAGTAGGTGTTGATGCACTAAATACAGATGAATTCATACCAAACTCACCATAGTATGATGAATCGGTACCTAAGTTATTGCTTAATACATAATTAGTTGATGCACCAGTTGACCCTGATTTATTTTGCAATATAGTTTGCAAATAGTTATTGGCAATCGTTGAACCTGACGCATAACTTGTATTAGAGGCGTTGAACCCTAGCACTGGCGTAACACTTGTTACTGTATTTGTAGATAGCGTGGTGAACGCACCGCTATTAGGTGTAGATACACCAATAGGTGTATTGTCTAAGCTATCAAGCGTTAGAGATACGCCACTGATTGAACCGCCAGTGATAGTAGCATTAACTGTAGACATGCTGTTAAAGCTTGCCAAACCTGTGCTGGTGAGCGTAGTAAACCGACCAGTTGATGGGGTATTAAATCCAATAGGGGTTGAGTCTAAGCTATCAAGTGTCAATGCAACACCTTGAATAGTCCCGCCAGTGATGTTGACATTAGTAAAGTTACCACCATTAGAGGCAAAGCTTGCCAACATTACTACGTTACCGTTTTGGTCTACGTAATAAAGACTTTTGGAAGTTGTATCTAAGTCTAATGACACTCCCGCATCAGGAGTGATGCGTACATTAAATTTGGACTGATTTTGACTTGGCATAATTTAAGCTCTCAAGTTACCTAGCTGGCGCACCGATCATATTGTCTTGTGGGATTGCACCAGGTGGGTTTTGGCCAGGGCGAGGTTGCTGTGGTTGAGCACCCATACGTGGAGTACCCGCAACACCTGGTCCAGCACCGCCAGGAATACCTGGCATACCTTGAGGTTGTTGAGCAGCCATCGCCATCTGACGTTTACGTTGTAATTGTTCCATGTGCTTCTGTATGTGGCCACGGAATATACCGCTTGGGTCGCCTGATATTTGAGCTGCCAATTGATGTTTTTGCAAGTGCTCTACATCGTCATCGGCGTCATGGGTGTCCACTGCGATAAAGTTGACCATCATTTCATCTTCGATCTCAGGGCTTACAGTAAACTTATTGCGTTCGTCAATTAAGATGCGATTGCTAAGTTCGTTACCAAATACGTTTTGTACTAATATTTCAAGCACTGGCGTAATGTCTAGTTTGCGACCATTCAATTGTTGTGGTGGGATACCTCGCAACACGTTCATCGTAGCAATTTGTTGTTGCATACGTTGCATGTTCATCACAAAGTCGGTGCCAGTCCATTGGAAAAAATAGCGTTGCCCCCATTGTTGAATTGGGATCTGTTGCATTTGCGCTTCAACACCAATCTCACCCATTGAGATCACAGTCAATTCTTTATCTCGGAATTGGCAGTCGTACTCAAAGAAACGCTCCATCAATGGATTGAGAATTTCCTCCTCAAAGCGTTCAGCGTGGTCGACAATGGATACTGACGACTCTTGCATTTGAGCACCCACGGCTGCATTGTTTTTACGGCCACTACCAGTCTTACCCATCATCATCTCGTTTACATCCAATGACTCATGGATTTGAGATTTGATTGATTGACACATTTGGATAGAGTCTTTCCACAATTGTGGGAAGCTTTGGAATTTCGTTGAGTTAGGATCAACTGGCCACACTGCCGCTAAACCAAATACCATCATGGCGTAGTTAGGGTTCTTTTCAGGATCAGTCATTACGATTGGTAGCAATGAATACATTGCGGAGTCTTGACCCATGTTAAAGAAGTCATTGAGATTCCATTGCAACCATTTCACAGCTTCAACCTTAGAAATGCCGTTGAATGAGCCGCTAATACGTTCGACTGGCGCTGAAATAATTGGACGTTTTTGATTCCATTGTGGCGCTTTGATAATGCCGACCACATCATTCTCACCAGCGTAGTAAACATACGCTAATGACTTTTGACCTTCTTCAAACTCAAGCATCATGTGCGCTTCGTAAATCAGTGCATACTTGAGTGTGCCTTCTGTTTTGATGCCAGCGTCGCTTGTACGTTTTTTCTCAGGTACGCGCTTCTCACGGCCTTTGTGACTGCTTACCCACTCACCAATCTCGCTATCTTCAGGCAAGATAAAGATGCCATCGTCGACCATCTTTTTAACTTGCGCTTTACTCATGCGAAGTTTGATTGCAGTGATGTCAGCTTTTTCAATGTTGTTGACGGTTGGTGGGATAACAATCATATCCTCAGTTGCGAAGTCCGTAATGATCGGGCCTTCTTCAACCACTTCATCATTTCTAAATTCTTCAATCTCGTCGTCTTGGTCTAGCAATTCTACTTGCTGACCTTCAGCCGTTTCCATCACTGGATTTTTACGGATCATGTTTGTGACTGAGCGCACATCGCGCATCCAGTCCACATATAAATTCCATTGGCCAGTCACATCACCTGCGACCAGCATTGAACGTACAACGGATTTGAGTTTGGTGGAACGAATGTAGTGCTCAAGCAATGATAGCTGAGCCATAGGCTTTTGACTGTCCGTACCTACGGCGTCCACGTGTTGATATTTATTCGGGAATAACTGTTTAAGAGATCGTTTAGCGCGGGCAGTGATAGCATCACGAACCACAGGAACATAACACTTTGAATTACCTTGGTAGGCTTGGTTATCATCAGGGTCAGCATTATAGATATGCCAATACTCCTGAATTGCCTCGTCAGCTTCTTCACGATTTTTAAAAGCTTTTTCAATATCAGCATATTTGCCCGCACAATCTTGATAAATATCGGACTCGATTTTTTCAGCCCAATTCTCAATGGCTTCTTTAGGCTTTTTGTCGGACTGTTTTGCCATCATTACCTCGATAATGCTGATATGTAGGGTGTACCTAACGCATTAGTCGCGTTAGTTTTATATTGGATTGTATCATTATTGACCTTGTTAATTGCGAATGTCAAGCACTCTAATGATTCAATTAAAGTTCTTGCCGTACCGCGCTCAGGTTCACCCGATCTATCGCCATTTGGCTTCAATGCCCAGTTGTATCCTTGTGCCATCGCTTGCATCACATTACGCGCATTGTCATCGACGCGCAATAGTCGCTTGTTAGTTTTCTCAGTGCGTATCATCGGTGACAACGAACCCCTTGCCATGACTGCGTTCTCAGCCCGATTGACTGGGATTTTAGCGGCACGTAATGCTGTGACTAGCGGATTGCGTCCCACCTGGTCAAACACATCAGCGGGGACCCATGCGGTCACTTTTTTGTTTGGGTACATGGCGCGCAGTAGTAATGCGATGTCAGGGATGGCGTCGTTTGGCATCAGTGGGCTTACCCAGTCGGCAATGACGGTTAAATGCTGACCATCAAGCGCACAAAGCACGCCAGTTGTTTCAGTCGATGTGGCGTTCACACCGAGCAACAGCTGGGTATTGCGTGACACCTCGGTTAGCTGGGTAAGGTTCGCCTCACCAAAGTCACCGTAGATTGGCACACCGCTAAACACTTTTAAGGCATACGCTAGGGCATTAAGCACGTCACGTTTGCCCGATGGGAAGTTGACGATTTGACTGACAAGTTGCTGGTGCGCTGCACGGCCACCAACGAGAATGATGTCCCCCGCTAAAAAGAATGGACGCAAGCCCATAATGAAAGCGGCTTTATCTCGGTCTTGTGGGGCATTAAGTGTCCGTAATTTCAATGACTTACCTGTCTTGAGCATTTCAGCTCGCATCGGTTGGAGTAGCCAGTCATCAAGTGAGTTCTTTTCAATTGCTACTTCAGCGTCGTCGTGACGTTTGCTCATGGCGAACGCCCCATTGATAATCTCGTCAGGTTGCCAATACTCTCCACCTGATTGGTGAACGTAAATGCGGGTGCCGACACGCGACACAGTGACGTGACCTGTTTGGTCAGACTTCTTCACCTCAACGGTACGGGCTGGGTCCATGATAACGATCTTAGGCGCATACATAGTTGGCGCGACATCTTGGAAGCGTAGCATCGTTTCATCGAACGGCTTACCCTGAGCACCAGTTGGCACCAGCATATACTCTTGCATAAACTCTCGAAGCATCCCCTCGGATGACATCTGATCGCGCAAGTTGCGTATCCACTCCATCGGATAGCGCGTATCCCACAACGATTGTGCTTGCGGGTCATCTATATCTCGGTCACAGATTGGGAAATGTCCGTGCGTCCAGTGCGGTGAGTTAGCAGCACGACGGATCATGCAGTCGTCAGCGAGTGGCGTACCAGTCATCCGTATCTTTCCAAACTCTTTATCCATCGCTGGCATCAATTGCTTGTGAAGCTTCTTCCAATTCTTATCAACCTCGTCCGAATTACGCACACGCTCCTCAGTCTCGATGTCATCTAGGTAAGCGCGATCAGGACGATTAGCTTGATGCAAGTAACCGCGGATTTCCTCGTCCCAGCCGTGCGCTTCGATAGCCACACCGTTGCTTAGAATGATTTTATTCTCGGACCACTTATCACCTTTCATCTTACCAAATAGCTCATAAATCCGCATATTGGTATTCAGCTCGTGCTTCATGGCCTCGATACGCTGACAAGCCTTTGTGTACGTCTCACCGAAGATTAGGCAGTACTTAAAGTTAGCAAACAACCCTTCTAGCAATAAAAACTCCTCAGAGATGGTTGTTTTAGCACCTTGACGGAACGCTTCAATACTGACGAATTGATCGGCTGAACGCCACATATCCATGACTTTGTAGTGGAAGTCAGGCGAGGCTTGGCGGTGACGATGCGGAAAGAGTAATGCTGCACCTAAGGCGCGGTCATCACTGATTTGCATTAGCAATTGTTGGGCTGAGAGGCTCATAACCACAATGATGTGCTTTGGTGACGATGGTGTCAAGTAAACCGATGGTACAGATTGTAAAGATTGTGCGATGGGATTGTAAAGATGTTGCGCTGGTGACGGATAGTTACACTATACACAATGTGTTAAAACCTTTGCCTGACGCGCAGTTTGGGACGAGGGGCGCAAATTTGAAGCACCCCGTCCGTGGGGGAGGGCGGGTGCCCCCAGAGTTATTTATTGCAATTGATCGTGCGCTAATCGCCCTGAGACCCGCGCCCCGCTTGGCTTCACGCTAACCAGGGGGCGGCGGGTATAAACTTATCCACAGGTAAGCTGACCCCTTGAGACCCTTGCTACGCTTGGCTTACAGCGTAATAGGGTTAGACTTATCCACAGGTTATCCACAGGTAACACTTAACATCTGCTTAAAAAATAGGCAAACAACTACAATGTGTACAACATAACAAAAGTTATCCACAGGTTAGTAGTCACTTCATGTTAGTAGTTGCTATCGCTGAAACCCTTGCGCAGTGCGGGATTAGGGCGAGAGGGGCGGTCGTAAATCAAGAGTTTGCCTATTTTTTAAGCAGATGTTAACCGCAAATCATTTACCTCATTCACCCTAAGAGGTATAAACTTCGAGCCATCAAGGTGCCAGCCACAATGGGGAGTTACCCCTATTTACCTTAATACCTCTTACTTTCTTAAAGAGAGAGAGAGAGAGAGAGAGAGAGTAAACGCGCGTATAGAGGCGAGGGCGGGCGCGGGGGATAGGAAAATGCTGCAAAAATAGAGGTGTGCGAGGTAAACTTTATTATTCAATGACTTATCGCACCTCGAACCATACCTTTTAGGCACCTCGCACAAAGCGACTAAGGTAGACATTGCACAATTAATACACAATGTCGTAGTAAACTATAAGTAAAACTTATCAATAATGCCTTTGTGATTAAAATATAAATTGTACACAATGTGTAATTAGTGTAATATAGCTACATGTACAACAGCAAAGGGGGTCACAAAGTGTTAGATACTTATTTAGGTTTACAGCAGTTAGGTTTATATATGGGATTAACAGCAATCATTATCTTTATTTATTTAGGGGTTACAAAATGAACACATTAGACAAAAAAATATCAGCAACATTAGACGCTTTAGGCATTGAGCGTTATAGAACAAAAAGCCACTACGCTGATAGTGACGCGAGTATGAATCTAACTGGGCGGACTCATTACGTAAACGCGGACACATTACGATATTTTAAATCTAGAATACTTCGCGGACGTTCTACAAAAAATGGTTTCTTTTATATATTGCAGGAATCTTTACCACATCCTGAATACAGTAAGCGAGTACGTAGAAACGTTGTGTTTAATATGTTTGGCGCAGTAATAAGCGACTCTGATTTATTTCACACATCAGCCGACAAAGCTGACAAAAATTATAATGAATTGTTTAGTTTGTACGACTCATTAACTGGATTGACTGAAGCTGAATTAGCGATTAGTAATTATTTAACTAGACAATCCCGCACGCTTGAAAATGCAAAGGCCGCATTATGTTCACAATAAAATATAAAGGTTTCTATATTCACGGTTACTGCGATAAGCCACTAGTACGGGTCCAGGCGGCCCTCAGGTGCAGCGGTAACGTAACGATAGATTATTTTAATAGCTTCAAATCATTACACGCGGCCAAGTGCAAAATAGCCGCGTTACTTAAAGAGGGGTTTACATCATGCGAAAATTAAACACTATCACGCCCGACACCGTGGCCGCCGTTATCCGCGCGCACTGGGACGATCCGAGTAAGTCATTAAGCGAGCTTTACCGCGTGCAATCTATCGCCGAGGACTTAGCCGACCTGGTGGCGCCTGATACTACCGAGCAGCCATACGCACGCCGTGAGTTTATCAATAAATGTATAGGGGATTAAAATTATGACTGATCTAAATATCGCTATTCTAAGCGCCGAGGACTTGATTAAATACACGCGGCCAGTGTCACCCCTTGAGGTGGCATTATATGACGCCTTAGCCCTTGCAATGCGTGACAATGGCCAAGCTTTCGACGACTTGCTGGATGAACTAAACGCCGCTGAGGACTCGGTGTCCGATTTTAAGGGGCAGGTTGATAAGCTTGAGGACGAAATAGAGAGCTTAAAAGATACTATCTTCGAACTAAAAGAGTTTAAGGGGCAGGTTGATAAGCTTGAGGACGAAATAGAGAGCTTAAAAGATACTATCTTCGAACTAAAAGAGCTTAACGCACAATTATCGGGCGAGGTGCAATGATGCTGCTCTTACTACTAATAGGCATTATTTTTTCTGTATGCTGCTTAATCATTCTTGCGATAGTGTGGGAGGCAATACAAGCATATTTTAACTTAGGGGACTATAAACACCATGACGACTAATAAACCATTAGCAAACGAAGTTCGGGCGCTACGCCTTAAACACGGACTATCAACCAACGACGCGGCTGCACTGATCGGGTGCAGCAACCGCGCCTGGGTATCTTGGGAAAGCGGTCAACGTAACATGCCTATATCTAAATATATGCTGGCTGTGATGGTGTTTGAACAATTTAGCCCCACGCCTGCTACATAACAACCTTGAGCGCCGTTTTATCCTGCTGATCTTCTTCGTATGCTTTAGCCACTGCCACGCCTCGCAAATTAAGTGACGCGTGGCTTTCTTTTACGAATAAGCGAGGCTTGCACAAATCAGGGTGCACAACGTTATTTACTTGGCCGTTAAGCAATCCAGGGTGCGCGATATATCCTAAGTCTCGCAGTATATCGCGGCGCGTATTCCGTGCAATGCGTGACGCCCCCCTATCGTGTATAAGATTGTCTAAATAATGGCTGCTAATCCAGCCGTTACGGAAGCCTATACGATCCTCCATAACCGCGCCGAGTATCTCCTGTTCGATGGCGCCCATGCCTTCGCTGATAGCCTCCTGCGTGGATGAAGTCAACGGTGCACGCTGGCAACCCTTAGCAGGGTTTAATTCATCGGGTATAGGGTAAGTCATTAAGTAGTCGTTCACAATCGCGTAACCGTCGCGCCTGAGCCAGTCATAAAGCGCGGGGAAGTATGAGCCGCCCATACCATCGCGCAAAATGTCCGTGGCCGTCTGCTGAGCACAATAGAACACCGCAAGTCTACGGTCGTCTTTAGTTTTTTGTAGCGCGTCTTTGTGGTTACTATTGAGCATAAAATTAGCACACACGAAGCGGGACTCTTTATCTTTACCCTTGCCTTGAATTTCCAGCCAGTCATTGGTGATCATTGGCTTGAGCGCCTCCATAATCTCGCGGCGCTCCTGCGGGACGTAAACGTCCTCCACAGCAATAAAAAGTTTTCCGTCCAGCCAGTCATTAAATTTGTCTGTAAGCTCCTGCGCGTTTGGCATGTGGCAATGACGCTTGCCGATAGCCTCCACCAGCACACGGGACAATAACGATTTACCGTTACCAGGGGCGCCTTGAATAAGTGGCGTCCATTGAAACTTAACGCCCCGATGCTGCACAACGGCGGCCATATAAGCCATGATAATTTCTCGGTCTTTTTCAACGGGTAGAATACGCGCTAAATGATCCGTGAATGGTCTAGGGTTTCCATACTTGCGCGGGGTATTGATAGGCCAGTAACTATTGACGTGCAGCTCATTGCCTTGCGTCCATATCTCGCCCGCTTCTTTATCGGGTCTAAAGCTGGATGTATGCACTTTGCGATTGACTACCACTTGAGACTTATTGAACGCCTCCCACGCGCTGCGCGTGGTCTTACTGTTTGACTTGTCTAAGATGAACGTATACCCGCCGAACATATTATCGAATTGCTCTGACTTATAACTGTGTCCGTGCGGGGCTAATATTTTATTCAGGTCTGAGACATACGTGCAGCCCTCAAATAATACCTTCTGCTGCTCAGCGTCGAGGAATACGTTACCCTCGACGTCCCGCGGCTTTGTGACTGCCACCACTGCCGCCAGTTCAGCCATCGGCTTGTCTATGCAAACGTCTTTTTGCTTTGCGACGGCCTGTAAAATGGTGCGCTTGAGGTAGTCCTCGCGGTTAAACTTCTCGCGGTATAACTTGGACCGACGCATCAGGGCGTCCATCCGCTTACAATTTTTTCCTGTCCAAAAGGCTAAATGTTGAGCTAGTGCAGCATCGGCTGAGCTTGCATCATAAGGCCGTCCACCTTGATCGGGGAACGCTTTAGCAAGCGCGGTCTCGTCTGCATCCCATAATTGTGCAAAGGTTGCCTTGCTACCGAATACGCCACTGGCTGACTTAGCATTGCAAGCGCGACGGATCAATTCCTCGTCCTCCACAGATCCGCGCCACTCGCTTGTCGGTGCCTCGGTCCACTCTACGGGCGTGTTGTCTTGTTGTGGCAAACGGTTAAAATAACGCTCCACAAGTGTTGCAATGCCTCGCGTGCAATCAGTCAAACAATCGCCCACCGTTCCATCACGTCCACCGAACGCAACAAAGCGTCCAGTATGATAAAACTCTAGTCCTGAGCCAGCCTCACCGCGGCAAGCGTGCTTAGGGACTGCACCCGTGCCAAATATATGTAAGCCCTTGCCTGACTGAGATACTTCAATGGCTGCACCTGGGAGCAACGCGCAAAGCTCTTGAGCCAGTGGCGACCAGCCGCTAGGGAGTAAACAATCGTCAATGTCTAAGAACCAAAAAGGGTCTTGGTCTGTAAACACAAAACCTACCTTACCCTGACCGTAAGCGTATGCGGTGTCGTAGTCTGTCCATATTGACGGGTCTTGGCTATCAGCAACACGGCCATTGCGCCAGTCCACAGGGAGCTTGTCCATCTTGCCAGTCTCGCCACGCGGGACAAGCTTGTAAACAATAAATTGGTTGTAATTGGCTAAGCCTTGAAGTGCGGCAGGTAAACTCATAGTAAAGTCCTATTGCAAATGTCTGTTAAAAACTGAATAAGTAGATCAGGTGTATATTCTCTTTGATACTGAGTGCATCGCACTGTGCCTTTTACGTTACCGCATATTGATCGCATAGGAGTACCTCCTCTTGTGGGTGGCAATGGGGGTAACTCTGATCTCTCGATCCCATATATATATATAGCTTAGTGTTCTTGTGAGCGACATGGCCAAAGTCCCATTGGTCAATCTCAATCGTAAAGCCACCAAATTCGTCAACTTCATCACCTAATGGCAAATTAGCTTCTTTCCACAAACGACTGCCCGCAGGGTGTTCTAAAACTCCACCATTTAATCTCACTTGAGCTAAGGCAAAAAATGCTAATTGTTTTTCATCAGGACGGGGGTTTGCCATGTGGCTCAATTGACCCCATGCACGGCAAGGCGGGTGAGCAATAACTGGTAACTTTTTGCAAAAGGTTCTAGCATCACGATCAATGTCATACACATCATAAATTAGAGCCATCTCTTTATAGCGACTGTCGTTTCTAGCGAACAATACTGCTATTTGACTCATAGTAAAGCCTCCAACGC
>Ga0208388_1000153_pt1 | contig 18102 bp, 30 predicted proteins | sample CryBogCBH18Jul07_FD_185511 | JGI IMG/M metagenome (GOLD analysis project Ga0208388, IMG submission 185511) | Freshwater microbial communities from Crystal Bog, Wisconsin, USA - CBH18Jul07 (SPAdes) (version 2) | ecosystem: Environmental > Aquatic > Freshwater > Lake | place: Crystal Bog...
GGACGACGCCCTAGGCCGCTATGAATTAGGTTTTAAGAATGAAATTTCTTTCTTAACGTATTCAATATCAGTACTTATTTCTTCTAATATATCAATCATTTGATATTGATGCCCTATAATTCGATTAATAAGAGACATAGTCCACCACCACCAAATTATTGCTAAAGTTATACCACTAACTCCGATAGACCACCAAACAACCTGTGAATGCAGATTTAATAAAAATTTCCAAAAAAAAGTAACCAATAAAATAGTAAGTATCACAAACCCGCTAAGTATTAACCAATATGGTCTCTGACGGTTTAATTGCCGAATATTGTCGTTAAATTGTTTTATTATAGATAATGACATGATATTTCCCTAACAAAATATTTAATGCCAAAACTAAATTTATTGTATTAATACTTTTTTAATTACTAATTAACCCGAACCCATTCCAAGATCCTGGATTTCCACTAGCAGTACAAACCCACCCTACAAAAGAGTTCGGTCTAGGATTTGAATTCCACACTATATCGCCTACTTGGTAAACTCCAGAAATCGGCGCAGTATTTCCATTAGTAAACATTCTATTTCCGAATTTAAAATTTCCAGAAACTTCGAATTGTTCTGAAGGGTTTTTAACCCCTATACCCATCTTACCATATACTCTGATAACAGTACTATCTTTGTATTCTTGCCCTAAGACAATATTTCCTGTTTCAGTTATTGTGATTCTCGGTGTATCATCCGTAACTAATGCTAATGACTTGGTGCTAAAAGTTCCGATCTTTCCGTACCCGCTAGCATCACCGTCTATAATAATTTCTATATTGTTTATGTAATCTAATAAACTTACTAGCCCATTCGGACTATCGGTGCCGATGCCTAATCTTTGAGATACCGGATTATAGAATATATGATCCCCAATATTAACAGATCCATTAACATTTAGAGAATTTAATGTTCCTAGCGTTTGCAAATTACTTACAATAACATTTTTACCTAATGCATCCCTAGTTAAGGTAGGAACTTCATCAAACATAATAGCTTTAGAAGCAGGAAGATCGATGTTTTCAGTCAGCCAAAATCTATCTGGATTAGTTCTTAAAACGAATTGTTTATTAACGTCTGCTAACCATAATAACCCTGTTCCGATGCCGCTGCCGTCGGTTCCTGCAAATTGTAAGTATTGTTTTTCGTATCTTTGATTGGTAATTATTTCTGTAGTTCTTACGAAACCAGCATCTAATATACCATAAACTTTAATGTCGCCTCTAACGATTACATTACCGTCTAGTGTATTAACAGAAATGCTAGGAACAGTAATTTTACCATCATCTACTACCAGTGTAGTACTCGAAGCATTATCTTTAATGCCGGTACTGGAAAAATTAGTGATAGTTCCGCCACTGACCTGATCTCCACTAAAATTAGTCGGAGTTGATTCGAATACTTTTACCATGTTTTTAACCTATATAGTAGAAACACCTAAAAAAGAATGTTTCTACTATTTAGCAAAACTACAGTTAGATTATTTTCGTTTTTCGACGATTTGATCAACTAGCCCGTAATCAAGTGCTTCTTGAGCACTCATAAACTTATCACGCTCCATGTCAGCAATAAATTCGTCGTAAGTCTTACCTTTACTATTATGTTTGACATAAATTCCAGTAAGTTCTTTCTTCATTTTGAGAATTTCTTCAACATGAATAAGCATATCAGTAGCTTGGCCTCGAGCTCCGCCACTAGGCTGATGTATCATGTGTCGTGCATATGGCAATATATAGCGTTTTCCTGCTGCACCCGCTTGTGCTAGCAAACTGCCCATACTGCAAGCTTGCCCCATGACATATGTTGCTACATCAGGCTTTACAAACTGCATAACATCATAAATTGCCATGCCTGCAGTAACTAACCCGCCCGGACTATTGATATAAAAATGAATGTCTTTTTCACTATCACTACTTTCGAGATGTAGCATTTGTGCAACAATTAAATTAGCACTATGATCATCTACAGGGCCATTTAAAAATACAATTCGATCATTTAGTAAACGACTAAAGATATCGAATGCTCGTTCGCCTTGACCGGTTTTTTCAACTACAATCGGCACTAAATTATTAGTAATCATTTATATTCCTTATCTAAATTTACATTTGTTAATCCTGCTAAAACTTGAAAATGATTCCACGCTTTTTTAGCAGCAGTATTTTTTTCTAACTCTTCCGAAGGAAGAACTGTTTCTAGCCAATATTCAGAGCGTCTATGTGGATACGCACCAAATTTTCTCGGCTGATGTAACTTTCCTTTATTATACAAACTTAAAGTTGTATTTCTAAACAAATCTTCATGATCTTTGTTAGAGTAATCATAGCCATGCCATTCTGAGAATGTATAATGGCCCCAAATTTCCTTCCATTGACCATTATCGGTCGGATCAAAATCGGTACGAGTAACAATAACTAATACCTCGTCTTCACTTACTCGTCCTTCGACAATATCAAGTATACAACGACTGTAACTAAGTCCCACCTTCATTTAACTTCCTTTATAGACATACCATTTTGTGTCCAAAAAATGTAATTTGCTTAGTAGCGAATCTAGTGATAGCAAATTGCTCAAACCAATAATTATGATAACTTAATTTAGTCATAAACAATTTATTATCACCGATAGCAAATGGCACCAGTGTCGGAGTGGTCAGTAAAAATTTAGATACACCTTCGACTACTCCCATCCACCAATGATTTGTAATGTCATCGACAATAACAACACCTTGATTAGAAATCAAATTCGAAGCTAATTTTAAATCATTAACTACATGTTCAGGTGTATGCCCGCCGTCGATACTGATATATTTTAAGCTGCCCGGATTAATTATCTTATCTAAGCAATAAGCAGGATCAGTTGAGTCATATGGTAATATGACAGTGTTCTTGCCTTGGTGTCTATCGTATAATTTTAAATTATTTTCAAATTTAACTCTATTTCCTTCACCAGACCCATCGATGTTTAGAGACTGGTTCTCAAACACATCAATAGCATAACTGGTTTCAAATAATTCGATTACTTGATTTAATAATATATAAAATCTTCCATGATGAACTCCGATTTCTGCCATTCCGCCTTTTTTATTGATAGGAACAGTTTCCATAAAGTCTACAATTTCAAGTAATCTCGGATTTACCCATCCTTCAACTTGATTAAACCCATTGTTAGCATAATTGTTTAAATGCTGATTAAACATTACTTATATACCTTTAGAATAACAGTATCCTCATTTAATCGCCCGTTAAGTGCAACTTCTGTGGTTTTAATATTTTTAAACCAAGTTTCAAAACGCTTTTGCGTATTCTGTTCTTTAAATTCTTTGATCTGCTCAGGAGGTTTACGTAGTGTCTTCTGTAGACTCTTGGTACTATAATCTATAATACTGGTACCCTTAACATGTAACCCTGCCATACTTGCTGACATATAATACCCGATCTTACGAGTTTTAGTATTGTAAACTACAACTCCCTGTGATCCAACAATTTGTGATACTGGAACACTGGTAATACCTAATTTATCATCGCTGATTTTAAATTTAATTTTTTTAGTAAGGTCTTCAGCACTTTTAAATTTCTTCTTACGGGGCTTCTTAAGAACTTTAGCTTCTGCAATAATCTGGTCGCAGGCCACACGAATATTTTCATAAAATTCATGTAATTTTTTAATATTTTTCTTAGAATAACGACGGTAACCTTCTTTTAGGTTAGCATCAGCTTCACCGTTAACAAGTAGACTTATATCTTTGTAATTAGATTCGTAAAAACCTTTAATATACCGAGCCTGTGGGCTTTTGGCGCCTTTGATACGAAGCATGTTAGCAATCTTAACATCATTAGGATTAAATTTATCCGGATCAATAATAAAATTGTCGATAGCTTCTTCGATTTCTTCACACATTGTTCCTGCATGCTCGCTAATACGATCTTGGATATTTAACACAGGCGTTGTCTCGGACTTAATTTCTTTAACAAGCTCGGTATCAATATCTTGTTCGCCGTCATTGATAATTTCTGCAATTTGCTCACGAAGCCAAGTTTCAGTATTACGATTGTTATTAAATCCAGGATAGGTTGCAGGCATACCTTTTAAAAGGTTAGCAGCAATGCCTCCGACTGAAGTACTAGTACGCCAGTCTTTAGTTTTCTTATACGCACGTATAACATCATTAGTGTAATTAACATGCCCCATCCAATTAATAACATACTGTTTAGCGGACTTACCTGCATCTTCAATATTATAGTATTGTTGTGCTTCATGAAAATGTTTAGTAAATTGCTCTGCAGTCCAGGCTTCGTATCCTGTCCATTGAGGAGCATGATCTTTTTTACCACGCGACGTAGTCTTTTTTTCTTTTTTAGCAGCCATAATATTTCACCGAGGTGTTATTGAACAAATACTATTTTATTGCGATTTATCGGCAATGTCAATCTTTATACGGGATCGGAATCCAGCCTAATTTACGTAAGTCTTGACGTATTTCTTCTGTGACAGTGCCTTCGGGAACATATCCGAGTGAATCGTAAATAGAAGGTCCGTTTGATTCATTATCTCCGGACAATTCTCCAACAACTCCCCCCATTCCGGAACAATACCAATTCATATAATCGCCCTCATCACGAAGATCGGCAACTATTCCCCCAGATGTACGCCAACTACAGCTCCACCGTTCTTCTTTAAGAATTGGAAAAATTTCCATTTTTTGAAATTGCATATTACACATAGCAGCATAGAGATTTTGTGCATACGTTTCAGACTCGCGCACTTTAAGCACAAACCATCCGGCATTGTGCATATCTTCTTCCATGTCAGTACGTTTAACCATTAATGTAACTTTCTATTTTCCGTATTTTCTAAAATAATATCATTTAATTCTAATTCATCAATATCAATCGTATCAGCATTTTCAAAAAACTCGCCGCTAGCAATTTGCTTAGTAAGTTCTTCTAAAAAATCATCTAGTTCTTCTTGTGTACCTTCAAAATTATCAAAGCATCCTGGCTCGAATGAAATTTTAATTTCTTTTTCTTCCCCGTCAATATTAGCTTTTACTGTTTTTTCATTTTTACTCATAAATTACTCCTTAGGTCCACAATGAGTGGCGAACTTTAATAAGACGAATCATCATTTCCTCATCTTCATTCTTATATTCTTCTTCAATTTCTCGTGATTTATTGCCGATAGAAGCTAAAACTGCTTGATCTTCAGGTGATAGTTTTTCATCAAAAAATGAAAACCAACCACTATCGTCATCATCATTAATACTAATTAATTCGCAGTAATTACTCCAACCACTGGCATCATAAGGGTCAGGTCGGTTAGAATAAACTTCTTTCCACCAACGATATAGCTCTAATACTTCTTTTGCTTGAATAGCTTGATTTGTAGGGGTTCCGTAAATAGGATTTCCCGGATATATTCCCCAAGATTCGTCATGAACGAGCTTCATTTGTTGTTCAAGATTTTCTATCCCAGCCTCGGGACAACGCCATATGCTAATTTTAACCCATCCACGAGCCCAAAAAGGGGCTCGATATTTTTTATTTGCTTCGTCATCCCAAACTATATGCCACCATGCAAGTTCTACTTCAACAAAATTAACAAGCTCACTAAACATACAAGGAAGAAAGCGTCCATTAAGATCATGCCAATTGCCACGAGGAAGATACTTAGGATCTGCAGTAAGAGCGTGAGTACGAAGAATAAAACGATTATTAATATGATATTTGAAAGAATGAAGTTTCTCCGTTGGCCAACAGATAAAATTTTGAATTTTATCTAATGCTTCTTCAGCTAACCAAAAACGTATTGGGTGTTTTGATTTTGCTTCTTTTTTCCAATCTCGCCATTCTGGACCAGTAGCCGCATCAAGCTTAGGGGTGCCCCTAAGCCAGTCGGCAAATTTCGAACAACTCCAGTAATTTGATTTTAAAGCCATAGTTAATAATACTATTTAACGACGGCATTGTCAAATCTTAAGTAATATTCTGTTAGTTTTTTTGCTTCCATCGTAGCAACCACATAGTAAACATAACTATATGAATTGAATTCTAAATAATGTGTCCAATTAATATCTATAGCATGTTCCATTACAAACTGCTCAGCAGAAGTTTGCTGCCACTCGTGGAGAGGAGCAGCAATTTCTATATTTGGATCGGGCGAATGCCCCATTATTTTGATTTTATGAACTACTACTTTTCTAAACTCTAATACCTTATTATTCTCTTCGTCGAATTTATAAGTTATTTTGCTCATTGATGATAGTGTTTCTTCTTTTTATAATATCGATGCTTCTTTTTAGGAGCATTACCTTCGGAAAGAGGAGGTGCTGTTGCTGCATTATCAGGAAGTTTCACCCCCACCTTTTTTAACAGTCTATTAGCAGCAACAACACCTTGTAAGTTACGATAGAGCATAATCGGTCCTTCGGCATCTGGGCTAATTTGTTGAAAATTGCGAACTTCGTATACCGGTTCAATTGGAGTAGAGAGTTCAATTACATACAACTCTTGTTCTCTACTATGGCCTTCGTCTAAGTGCTCTAGGTCGATTATTTCTACTACTCGACCTTCCACAAGAGACTGTTCACCAAGATGAATCCATACTCTATCTTTGATATTATATTCTTTTATCATTCCGCACCATTTTCTTTTTTACGATCTAACAACTCTTTAATAAACTTAATAGCTTTTCTATCTGTGTCGTAAACGTATTCAGTATCATCATCGTCGACATTTCTCAATGTAACAATAACTCCATTTTTTACTTTACGAATTTCTATTGAGTCATACATTATAATGCCTTTAGTTTACTTTTGTACGCTTAAATTGTAATTAAAATGGAAAATACCGATATGAGAAATTTCTCGGCTTAGTTCTTGATCACACCAAACTCTGTATCCGGCTGCTTGAGCTTTTTGACAGAAGTAAATATCTTCTCCAATTTCAAGATTCATTTCAGGAATATAATCTTGTAAATAATGTGGCTGAGGAATACGTTCGTAAACTTCTCTCTTAACTAACACACATCCGTGTGGTAGAACATCGATTAATTCCATAGCTGGACTGTTGTCTGTTGTTTGGAATTCAGTGTATGTTCCCGGCTTTCCGCTCATTCCGGTAAAATTAGCATTTGGAAAACGGCGTCGGCGGTAATTGCACCCTACAATTTCTACGCCTCTTTGTAATAACCGAATAGGAGCATCAATTGGGAATTTCATATCACTATCCACCCACCAAATGTAATCAAAATCGCTTTGTAAGAAAATATCAGTTAAATTACGACGAGCAATTGTAATAACCGAGCCGATGTTGAATGCACAATTAATTCTAATTCCGTTAGCAACCATATTAGCAGCAGCCATTGCTAAGTGTTGTGCAAATTCTGCATTAACCATTTCCATAGCAGGAACAGCAATCATAATTGAAGGCGGTCTGCTTTGTGGCGGAGTTGCTGTATATGCTCCTTGTGGTTGAGTGGGAGGAGTATTTACTGTTGGACGTGGAGACGTTTTTGATGGAATGTTTAATTTACCTTTATTGATCATTTTGTACCTTCTTTGAAAATGTTATTTGTAATTATCTTTATAGAAATTCTGTTCTTTAATTTCTGAATTTAATTTAGATACCAGTTTTTGAATGCATTTAAAAATTCTTCAGGAAAACTATTTTTTTCGGATTTAATCCATTTGATACTTTCATCTCTTTCAAATAAATCCTTTCGTTGTTTAATACAATCTTCGATTCTATTTAAATCTTTCCAATGTTCTAAATTAAATTCTTGATGAGAAAAACTTTCGATTTTATGTTTAATTTGTTCGGGCGTCATGAAATAGCTCATGTGCCACCCGCCGTCCCATATTACTCTTTCAGGATCAACCCATGTGTTTAGTCTAACATGATGAGGAGTTAGATTAAGCATTTCTTTTTTAGTAGCAACACCGCAATTTGCCCATCTAATAGATGATTCTATACTTAAATTATAATAAAACATTCGTTGTATTAAAGCGCAATGCCCTTGTTGTTTTACTCTTTTTACTATTTCTGGAAAAATAAAAGGATTTATAACTTCATCTAAATCCGAAATAAAAATAATCGAATCATCTGGAAGATGCTCCATACCCCATTGAGTGAAATTTCTTTGAGAAATTTCTAAATTCCAGCAATCAAATGTTCCATCTTCTTTTTTTAAGTTTTGATAATCTCGATCATTTATAATATAAGGCAAATATATTATTTTATCTGAATATACTTTATATCTATCTAAGTTTTTCAAATAATTTAACTCTTTTCTTTTTCCGGAAAATGTATAATTAGATTCTGATATGATAAAATAATCAACATAAGGATACAGAAATTTTAATCTGCATTCTAACATATCTAATTCATTAAAAAAAGTGAAAGCATCAATGATCATTTGATCGAATCTCGCAAGTGTAAACGTACTTATTATTTTTTTAACCAGTCAGATGTCTTATAGGGTTTGCCTAATTTAGCGTAAGGGAGGTAATAAATTATTTTTTTCTTTAATTTTTTAATTACTGCATGATTGTGATTGTAATCAAAAGCCTTTAAATAATCAGTGTAAGAATTCTTTCTTAATCTTTGATCTTTTAAATCTTGATTTAGATAATTTAAAATTGATTTATAATCTCCAAAAAATTGATCTTTCAAAATACATGCAATATTAAACCCATAGGCATCAATTTCGTCGTTATGTCCGTAATATTCTTGATCTACACGTTGTTTGCCTGAATCAGCAAAACTTTCATAACCGGATATTGTTTTGTAATTTCTTCTTCGATATTGTCTTGTATGTATAATTTCATGTAAAATTGTATCTGCAATGGCTGTACAAAGTCTGTCAAATTTTGTGTACGAATAATAAATTTTACTATCGTTGGGGTTGTACTGTAAAATTATAGTTATAAATCGAGTATTTTTTTTATCTTTGTAACTTTCATACAATCCACCGATATGAATCGAATTTCCATCAGTTTTTTCATTAAAGCTGCTAGTTACTTTTATAGGTATTCCGGATACTCTAATTTGTTTTCTTATTTTTTTAGTAAAATCTAAAGGAGTTAACGGAACATTAACAATATTTTTTGAGGTTTTTTTAATTAAAGACCGTATTAAATCTCGATCTAGAGTAGCCCAATCAAAATGTCTAATATTGGTCATAGGCAATGCCCCTACACTATGTAATTATCTTTTTTAAAACTATGGTTAACTGCGTATATAATGTTATATTACATCTGTTCTATATATCCAGGATTACTAAAAGGTTTAGTAATGATATCCCGTAGAATGTTTACAATATGATCATTATTATTTGTTCCAGAGTAAATATATCGACATCCGTTATTCCATCTCATATGACAAGGATAGCTATCTGTTACTCTATTACCTAGAGTTAAAAATGTGAGATTATTTCTGAAAAAATTGTCTTTCATATGTGTAAACATATAAGGTCCTGAATTTTTTCCAACAATTGCATCACAAAATGTCGAAAGATATGCAATTTCATTAGCATCATGTGTTAACTGAAACAGATCATGGGTTGATACAATATTTTTAATATGCTCTGGAAATGGATAAAATTTTTCAGTGACAATAAAAATACAATTAGGAAATTCTAATGCTAAACGAACAACAGGATCATATAGATTCCCTACTTCACTTTGCCCAGCTCGAACTCCGCCATTGCAGAGTAATATTTTTTTCCTGCCTTGTGTTTGATTTATAAATTGATCTGTTTTATATAATCTTGCATAAAAAGAAAAGTCAATAGTAGGTATGTATAAATCAGGACGATTTTTATGATATTCTACATGTACTCCAGCCTGAGCTAGTAATGCATGAATATCACTCCAATTTTGGTTGAGACTGGTCCAGTTAGAATGAGGTTCACCGGATGGTCTCGAATAATTCCCGGAATGTGCATTAATATAAACACAATTATTTTCTTTATCGATGTACCCTTTTTTCCAATCATAGCTCATTTCTTCAGGAAGAAAATCAACATCTACGTAGTCACTGATATCTGCCATTGCTCTTGGAGCGCAATTATGAGCATATACTATTTCTAAATCAGGCCGCTGCTTTTTAAGATCCTGTATATATCCTTTAAAATGGAATAAATCGCCTAGATGCCATTTACTATAAAAAATTATCTTCATTCGTTACCACCTTTCGAACTATTTAAAGAGTCGAGCAATTTTTCTAAAAGATCAAAATGATTTTTATTTAAGAATTGACTATTTCCAATGTAAAGTCCATTATCATTAAGAAGATCGACATTTGCATGTTTTCGAGCGGACCCGAAATTATATCCTTTAAGAAAAGGCTGTCTCAACAAATTCCCACCTACAATAGGACGATGCTCTATATTATTTTCATCGAATAATTTTTTAAGCTGATGATATGTATCCTTACTTCTACATATAAAAGGTAAGGAAAAATTACTGTTTCCTTCCTGCCAATGTACCGGATAAAATAAATTATTATATTTTGAAATTATTTTAGTAAATTTAAGAAAATTGGATCTTCGTTCATTAATAAATTTATCTAAACGAGGAAGTTGTTGTAATCCAATAACTGCGTTAATATCGGAACTACGGAAATTATATCCATCTGTCATGAATAAAAATTGAGGATGTATGTCCGGATGCTGATCAGCATATTTCTTTAAATTTCCGCTTTCTCTAGCTAATCCATGGCTCCTCTTCATTCGCATAAGTTCATAAAGATCACTGTCATTAGTGTTGATCATGCCGCCCTCGACTGTAGTCATATGATGACCAAAATAAAAACTAAAGCTAGCAGCAATACTATTTGCTCCTCGTTTTATACCATTGATATTTTTACATCCGTGACTTTCGCAGACATCATCTAATATTAATGCATCTGGAAAAATTTTAGAATATTCTTCATTATCTGCACTAAATCCTAACAAATGAGTTACAAAAATGATTTTAATATCTGGATGTTTCTTTTTAATTTCCTTCATGTGATCTAAATCGAATGAATAATTTTCTAAATTTACATCACAAAAAATTGGTGTAAAACCTAGTTGGAAAACTGGACTTACATTAGTAACCCAAGTACAAGCAGGAACAAGAACTTTGTCTTTATCTTTTAGATTGTATTTTTCTTTTACTGCCGAAAGCAATAATAGATTTGCAGTACTACCAGAACTAACCATTAATGCATGTTTGCTCCCGACCCACTTCGCCCATTGAGATTCGAATTCTCTTACCTTAGGACCATTAGTATAACGATCGCTTGTAAGTAAAAAATAACTCAATTTTAAGCGATCAGAAAATTTAATAGAATTTTTTATCAAAGGCCATTTAATTTTTTTCATATTATTCCTTTTTACTCTCTGCTTGGCACATGTCATTTACCAAACTCTGTAGATCATACTTAGGTGACCACCCTAAAATGTTTCGTGCTTTAGATGAATCACCTAATAAAGTGTTTACATCTACCGGTCTATAAAAAGATGGGTTAACCTCAAAATATACTTTTCCGGTTTTCGAATCATAGCCTTTTTCATCTACTCCGGCACCCTTCCATTTGAGATCTATATCATAAAAATTTGCAGTCATATTGCAAAAATCTCTAACCGAATGTTGTACTCCGGTTGCTAATACATAATCATCAGGGAAATCTTGCTGTAACATCAACCACATTCCTGTTACAAAATCTTTAGCATGTCCCCAATCTCTTAAAGCATCTAGATTGCCTAACTGTACTGTTTTCTGTTTTTCTTGAAGTACATGATAAAATTGCTTAGTGATTTTTCTTGTTACAAACGTTTCTCCTCTTCTTGGACTTTCATGATTAAAAAGTATTCCGTTCGAAGCATGAAGATGATACCCTTCTCGATAGTTTACAGTAATCCAATATCCGTATAATTTAGCAACTCCATATGGGGATCGAGGATAAAATGGAGTATTTTCATTTTGAGGAATTTGCTGTGTTTTTCCGAACATTTCAGAAGTAGATGCTTGATAGAATCTTACTTCTAATTCATTATTCTTTCTTTGGTCTTCAGCTAATGCTTTTACTGCTTCTAGAATATAAAGAACTCCTAGAGCATTTACGTCACACGTAAATCCTGGAACATCAAAGCTTACATGTACATGGCTTTGAGCAGCTAAATTATAAACCTCATTTGGGCGAACTTTAAGGATAATATTTCTTAGATTTGCCGAATCTGTAAGATCACTATGATGTAAAATTAAATCTGATCTGATATGAGAAATATTAGGTATATTTTCAAAGTTACTATTTCTTCTTACCAATCCATGTACTTCGTATCCTTTTGATAAAAGTAATTCTGCTAGGTAAGATCCGTCTTGTCCACTTATTCCTGTAATTAATGCTTTTTTCATATTGCCATTATTTAATAATTAATCTTGGTGCAGCCGGGAGGATTCGAACCTCCAAGGGGAATTAGATTCTCCCGTTCCCGCAAGATTCTGCAGAATCCTCGGAGCTATACCTTCTCGCTTACGACTGCTCATTTAAATGTTTAAACCGAAATGCTGGCGTACTAATATAGATACGCCAGCACTAGTAGTTTGAGTTTCATCTCCTTTGTTACAGATATCTAAAACTTCTTTTAAAAGAGACTCTGCAAACTCTTGCACATTATCAGCGGTTGCGTGACCATCGACAAAGTAATATCGAGGTGTTTCGTTATCAACGTAATTGAGTACCCCTGCTTTAACTGCAAGTTCTATAATTTTGCTATTAGTCATATAGCGCCTTTGCTTAGGCCTGCTCGAGCAATATTTTCATTTGCTTTTTTAGCCTTTTCTTTAAAAATATCTACACGATTTTGTGCTCGCTCGAGTTCTTCTTCAGAAGCAGTACCTTTTGCTTTCAAAGTTCGTAATTCTTTTTGAACAAGAGTTAAGTTGCGCTGCGCACAAACATAATCGAGTTCTTCTTTTAAAATTCTATGTTTCTTAGCCATAAATTACCTTATTGTGTGAGAAGAGCCTGTGCTCTTTTTAATTTAGATTCTGCATGTGCTTTAACCGCATTAAGTTCATTAAGAGCTTTAACATAGTGTCCGTTGACATTCTTTTCTTTAAGTAATTTACGCTCATCATTAGCACAATGCAATACAAATTCAATTGCATCTTTTGCTAGTTTAACACATTCTTCAGCTTGTTCTAATTCTGTCATAAATCTCCCTTATTAAAATCAGGATTAGGTCCGTGATGCCCTTTTTTAGGTTCGCCTTTTAATGCATCATTAATAGCCCATTCCATAAGCGTAACAACGTTACCAGTAGCGTCCATCCCAACATCTCGACAACGATATTTTTCTAAACCGTTAGGATTACCGTGTAAATGCCCGTGAAAATGGACACTCCCTCGATGCATTTGATCCCATTCCGCAATAGGATAATGAAGCATTATTATTTTAGTTTTATTATACACAATATCAAGATATTTGTGTATTTCTTTAAAGCAATTTCGAAAGTTTTCATTTTTTAAATGCTTACGATCATGATTGCCTTCTATTAGGATCTTATCCCCATTAAGACGTTTAAGAATCTTAATTGCATCTTGTGTAGGTGTAAAAGCCACGTCACCGAGTATATAGACTAAATCTTCTGGTTGTACTAATGCATTCCATTCTACAATCATAGATTCGTTCATGTGCTCTACGTCATTAAAACGTGCACGAGTTTCTGGGCAGAATAATTTTATACGTTCATGCCCGAAATGAAGATCGCTGGTGATCCATGTTTTCATTTATACAGTTTAACAGAGACTTATTAAAAAGTCAAATTATTTCCATTTAACAATAGCTTTACAATACACGCATTCTTCCTGGGCACCAGGAGTATTTCCTATTTCTTTCCATTGATGATTTCCGTCTTTAGATTTCATACATCTAGATTTTTTCTTTGCGGTTGCTATACGAGCGAGATTCGGAGTATTCATTTATAATTTCCTTAACATTAACTATTTAAGAAAAATAGTCATAAAAAAAGGTCTATTACTTATAAAAAAGTAATAGACCTTTTTAAATTAATCTGTCCATCCGTAATAATCCGGTTTTCCAGAATCTAAAGGATTAGGATATGGACGGAATATAAATTTTAAATTATTATCAACGTATGGTATGATAGCGGATTTAGTTAGATAGTTACAAAGCACCATTTCAGGCCATTGCAGCATACCCTGATAATTTTGTACATGATTTATTATATCAGTATATATGTTTATATCTTTTCCTCTACCTAATGCAAACCAATCATTAACTGTAGTAGGATGGGTATTTTGATAATCAATGTGAGGAACTATTAGAGTGTTTTCTCGAATATCAAAATTAATGTCACCAACAAAATTCATATCAGGGCGTACACGCATAACCAAATCATAGAGAAAATTTTCGTTAGCTTCTAATTTTTGCCTCATTAGATTTGTTCGATAAATCGATAAAAACATCGGTACAAAACTAATTGTAGCCGGTTCGTGTTGACCGATATCTAAATCGGCCAATCTATGATTTTTTGGTAATCGAGCAAGTAAGCGATTGCGTGTTTTTTCAATATCTAAATTTAACCAAGAATCATGGACATGCATTTGAGGAATACTATAATTCCAGAGATAAAAAAACCAATCAACTTGATCATTAATAAATTGTTTAGATACAGATTCGATAAGATCACTAGTTATTCTAGAAAATCTAGGAAGCCCACTTATTAATACAGCTATTCTTTTACCAGACATGTTTTACCTCTGGCTATCCCCGGGCAATACCCGATAATTGTCTTCAACACTATCTGGAGTTGAAACTTCTATAATAGTGCCCGCTTCCATACATAACACTTGATGCGGTAGTAAAGGAGGATTATGCCATGTATCTCCAGCATTTAGTTCTTTTCCTTGAACTTTAGCAGTCTTAGTATCAATCCACCTCACTAAGAATTTCCCATCAAGTATATACCAAGTTTCATCTTTTTCACTATGGAAATGCATGCTGAACTTAGCATCTTTATTAAACCTCATCAGTTTACCACAATACTTGTCGTTGGTAGCCCATATTAATTCATGCCCCCACCCTTTTTCTACATAGCCTTCGAGTCTTGTCATATATTGATATTATATTTGGTGTTTATAAAATTATTCCATTCTGGAACACGGTTATATTGATGAACAATCGAAAATGGTATTCCGTCGCAGGTTTTAACAATCCCATCTTCAAATATAGGTTCTTTCTCCAATAAGAAATTTCTAAACTTTTCAATGGTCCAAGGACTAGCAGTTGTTCCTGCCTGACATGCCCACCCATCTTTCTGTCTTAAAAATTTAGTAACACCTTTGTATGGTTGGGTATGAATTAACACATTATAAACTGCTTGGTCACAACTTGTAATAGGTCTATTTACTGCGTTTGAAAAAAGATTAAACGCTAAATCTTTAACATATTCGGCATCTCCGCCGAGCGTTCCAACATTATATATTTCATTATTTTTATATGCATCATGTATATAATGCCCGTAAGTTTGTAATAGATTACCGTTGCCCCATTCTTCGTCTTTACATATAAGGCTTTCGGACCCAGCAACTAATTTATATTTTGTATATTCTAATTGGTTATGTAAAAACTCAAAAGGATCATTTTGAAAATAAACATCTCGAACATCGGTGGTTATAACGTATCTATAATTTTGATAATTATTTTTTAAATAATTATATATCCATTGAAATCGTAATACATGTATAAGTGCGTCCCCGGGAGAATCAATAATTAAATCAAATCCCTGGTGTCTGAGCCATTCTATAGTTTCTTGAGAAATATTGCCGACACACAATACTTTGTGTGCAGAATGAATATGCTCGTTGATAGATAAAACCCAAGGAGTGAGTTGTTCGATATTGTAATTAGTACAACCCCCTATAATAAGATCTCTCATCGTATACCTCTAATTATGGAGCGGAAAACGAGGTTCGAACTCGCGACCTGAACGTTGGCAACGTACTGCTCTACCACTGAGCTATTTCCGCTTAATTTTCTTAATATCTTCCTTAGTTAAAGCATAAACCCCATTATGCTGTACGCTTATGGCACTAGCATTATTGGCAAATTTAATTGCATCACTAATATTATTATTATTTAAGTATTCTGCAACCATGGCAGCTAAAAATGTGTCACCGGCTCCGCAGACATCTACTACTTCGATCGGGGCAGATGGAAATGATATTTCTTTCTTTTCAAGTTCTTTATAAACTGCGCCTCGATTTCCTAACGTAACAATTAATTTATTATTAATAGACCATCTATTATTATATTCATGTTCATTAATTTTAACATAGCAATTCCAAAATCTTGCAAGATCTTGTTTTTTAGTATCAATAAATATTGGTCCTTCAAACTTCTGACGAACTAATTCTATTAACTCGTAGCTAACCCAACCTTTATTATAATCACTAAAAACCACAGCATGATATTGAGAAAGATCAATATTAGTATCGAGTACCATCGGAGTAGCAGTAGCATCATCGTCTACTCTTAATACATGTTGTCTACTACGAAGATCAACGATTCTAGTTTTTATTGACTTAGGTCCTAATAATGCTGTGACTTTAATACCGAATGATTCTAAGTTAAGTTTTACATTTTCCGCCATACCTGGTCTAGTTTCTGTATGGCTATGTTTAAAAATAGGTACAGGAGCTTCTGGACTAATTCTATCCACAGTTCCGTATTGATAAACGTCAGTGCAACTATCGCCTATTAACAATACTTGAAATTTTTTGTGTGGTCGAATAGCCTTCCATATACTCATAAAATTTAATTTCCTTGCAGTATTCACTACCTATGATAGGACGATCTCGATAATCGCTTCCTTTAACCATACAGTCGGGTTGGAATTCTTTAATGAGATTTCTTAACTCATTGTCGCTATCAAAAATTTGTACTTCGTCAACATACTTAATAGCACGAAGCATTTCGGCTCGTTCTTCTTGATTATTAACTGGACGGGTAGGCCCTTTGAGTTCTTGTACTCTACGGTCCGAATCAATTAATACTAGCACATACCATCCTAGACTTTGTGCATATTCTAGAAGTTTGATATGTGCTAGATGCAATATATCAAAAGTTCCGTTAACTACAACTTTTTTTATCATGCAGGTTTTTTATTAGTCTGTTCCCACTTAGCTTTAGCTTCAGCTAACTGTTGTTCATTCATTCCATGCCAACCAATACAATTGCCAGTAGGACTTCGCCCGCATCCACATGATCCTATTTTTTTATCATTTACTTTAACTTGCATGCTATTTTCTTCCTTTTTAAAAATTCGATCCCAATTATTGTCAAATGTTTTTCTAGTAACTGACATGGGCCTAGTTCTACTTCCTTTGCTCAATTTATGGTCTCCTTAAATGTATATATCTTTCTTATATGGTGCCCGATGACGGATTCGAACCGCCGACCTATTCATTACTAGTGAATTGCTGCTACCAACTGAGCTAATCGGGCTTATGATTATATCTATATTTGCGTCCTTTACCTTTATTTTTATTTTTATATGTATCTGTTTGACTATGGCAGTTAGGGCATATAAGTCTTAAATTTTCTATTTTATTATTAGTATGATCGCCATCGATATGGTCACATTCTAATTTTAATGGTTTGTTATTATGTATACTAATTCCGCAAACTTCACAAGCATTACCTCTTAAAGTCTTTAAAGTTGTATGCACCCATGCAGGAATACTGAGCTTCCAATCCTTTCCTTCTTCTAGCCATTGCCTTACTCTTTTATTAGTTTGGAAATCATGTTGACATTTATTGTCACAGTACTTACCAGCATAGCTATAACCTTTAAGTAAATTTTCTTTTCCACAGTTTAAACAATTAAAATTTTTCATAGATAGAGCTCTTTTTATTTTATTTATGCTCTACCACCTCTTGCCAAGTTTGATCACCTAAACAACGTACATATGCAACATACTTATATTCTTCAGGTGCTGAGAAACTCCAATCTGAAGGTCCCATTGGAGTTAGAATGATTTGAGATTTTTTAGTATTTTCG
>Ga0208388_1000160_pt1 | contig 17844 bp, 27 predicted proteins | sample CryBogCBH18Jul07_FD_185511 | JGI IMG/M metagenome (GOLD analysis project Ga0208388, IMG submission 185511) | Freshwater microbial communities from Crystal Bog, Wisconsin, USA - CBH18Jul07 (SPAdes) (version 2) | ecosystem: Environmental > Aquatic > Freshwater > Lake | place: Crystal Bog...
CGACACTAATTTAAGTGGCTATACCTACATTTATGCCGCCTTTGCATCAAATCCATTTGCTTACAGTAACGCATTCTAGGAGTCAAAAATGTTTGCAATCGTAAAAGACAACACAATTCAACAGATTATCCAAGAGGGTAGTCAATTCACAGTCGATGGCGTGACCTACGCTAACAACTGGTTTCAACTAGCAACCCAAGAAGAAAAGACTGCTTTGGGTGTGATGGAAGTGTTTTATGGTGCTAGGCCAGACGATAAGTATTATTGGGTTACAGAGTCTGCACCAACAGTCAATGGTAACGTGGTGGACATTAATTTCACTTCAACACCTAAAGACTTGGCTGGTTTGAAAGCCAACGCAACATCAGCCATTGACCAACAAGCCTTTTCTTTATTGTCTCCAACTGACTACATGAGCATCAAAGCTCTTGAGACAGGTACTGCTATGGCTGACAACTGGAAGACTTGGAGAGAGTCAGTCAGGACATTGGCATCAAGCACAAAAACAGCCATCAATGCAAGTACAGACATTCCTAGCCTAATTACTGCTAGTACAGTTACTTGGCCAAATGATCCTAATTACGTTGCCCCACAGGATAATGCAAAATGAAATGGCGCATTGACGAAATAGAAGCACAAGATGGCGTGATCACTGCCGTCAAGTACCATATTTCTCATGTGGAAAATGACCAATTGGTTGAGTCTGAAGGTAATTGGACATTTAGAAAGCCACATGAAGATGTGCCATTTGACACAGTTACAGAAGAACTTGTCATCAGTTGGTTAAAAGAAGACGAAATCATTAATGGAAATCCTGTGATATCAGGAAGAATCCTAGAGCAACACAAAGAATTGGCAAAAGAAAAGGTCGTAGCGCCTTGGAAACCTCAAATATTCATTCCTAATATAAAAGGATAATCCATGACTGCGCCGATTGACATCATTACATCTGCTCTAAAAGACATTGGCGCGTTGGCTGCGGGCGAGACACCTACGCCTGAAGCTGCTCAAGATGCGTTCATTATGATGAATCGCATGATTGACCAATGGTCCAATGAGCAAATGATGGTGTTCTATAAGACGGAAATCATCTACACATTAACACCTGGTCAAACCCAATACACGATTGGCCCTGGCGGTGAAATCGGCTCGGTGTTTACTGGGTCGATTACCAATAACGTTTTGACAGTATCTGCTATTACGTCAGGTGCTATTTCTTTGGGCATGACGATCACAGGAACTGGTGTTCAGACCGGCACTAAGATTACTGGCTTTTTGACAGGCGCTGGCGGTAACGTGAATGAGGTTGGAACATACCAACTCAACATTTCCCAGAACGTCAGCTCAACAACCATCAATGCTTTCTATCAGCGCCCACTCAGCATCAATTCGGCCTTTGTACGCATTAATACATCACAAAGCGGTGTTCCTATTCTCAACGGCGGTTTGGACTATCCTGTGGCCATTCTGAACGTTGAAGACTATGAAATGATTGGTCTGAAGACTTTGAACGGACCTTGGCCAAAGGCTTTGTACTACCAACCCACCGAAACGCTTGGTAATCTGTTTGTCTGGCCAAACCCAGCCCAAGGCGAGATGCACATTTTTGCCGACACTTTGTTCAGCCAATACACCTCAATCAATGACACGATGTTGTTGCCACAAGGCTTTGAGAGCTGTCTAGAATGGTGTTTAGCAGAGCGTTTGATGCCCCAGTATGGTAAGGCTAGTGCAACCCAAATTCAGATGGTTAACGCCTTTGCAGCGCAAGCCAAGAGTACGTTAAAGCGCACCAACATGAAACCCGTACAGTCTGCTAGATACTCTGATGCTTTGCTAATGAGCAGAGCTAAAGATGCTGGTTGGATACTTACGGGAGGCTTCCTAAGATAAGGACACTAAATGCCCGATTTTGGATTTGTAGGCGCGAGTTATACGGCTCAATCCATCTACCAAGATGCGAGCGAGTGTATAAACTTCATCCCAGAAATTGATCCTACATTACCACAGGGATCAAGAGGGGTAGTTGCGCTTTATCCAACGCCAGGCTTAACGACTCAAGTTGTGTTACCAGCTGGTGCTGAAATCAGGGGAATGCGAACGCTATCAGGTGGCAATCAAATGATTGCAGTCTGCGGTGCTTACGTTTATGTGTTGTCTAGTACGCTAACCCCCCAGATTGTCGGCATTCTTAATTCAACTTCTGGGCGTGTTGGGATTACCGATAATGGCTTGTATAGCTACATCGTAGACGGCACTTACCGCTATTCTTGGCGAATCACAACCCCAACCACGGCTATCTTTACCGGCTCAATATCTGGCACAACCTTAACTGTCAGCAATTTACAAAGCGGTACTATTGCCGTAGGTCAGGTTTTGTTTGGCGTTGGTGTGTCGCAAGAAACAGTTATTTTGAGTGGATCAGGCACAACTTGGACTATTAATATATCCCAGACTGTCAGCGCAACCTTGATGAATAGTGCCACAACGATCAGTTTTACAGGACTGATCACGACTGGTTCTACCAATGCAAATCTGGCCACTACGTCAACCTTGTACCTTGGCCAGACGATTCAGGGCACTAGCGTGCCGGTGGACACCATCATCACGGCCGTTGTGACCCCATCGGGTGGATACAACAATTACACATTGTCTAGCAACACCGCGGTTTCATTAGAAACCATGTACGCGTTGGACTTTACTGTTTTACCAGCGTCAGATGGGGCATTCAGCGGTGCAAACTCGGTGGATATCATTGACAATTATTTTGTCTACAATCGCCCCAGTACTCAGCAATTTGGGTCTTCAGATGCTTTAAGCCCCATATCTCAACAATTGTCGTTTGGGTCTAAAGACGGCTCGCCTGACAACCTGGTGGCTTTGATTGTGGACCATCGAGAGATTTACTTGATGGGTGAAGCCAGTTCAGAGGTTTGGGTGGATGCGGGTTTATTCCCTTTCCCATTCCAACGTATTCCAGGCACATCAACTCAGCATGGTATTGTTGCTCAATTCAGCGTTTCTAGGCTAGGCGATTCGTTTGCTTACCTGTCTAGAAACAACCGCGGGCAAGGCCAAATCATGCAAATGAAGGGCTATATCCCGCAGAGGATTTCTACCCATGCCGTGGAGAACACACTAGCGAATCAATACATCAGCGATGCTATTGCATGGACTTACCAACTAGAAGGCCATGAAGTTTATGTTATTTCGTTTCCTACTCTTAACATCACTTGGTGCTACGATGTTGCCACGAACCTCTGGCATAAATGGTTATATAACACGAATCAAAACCAATATCAAAGACACAGAGGAAACTGCTGCGCCGTATTTCAGGGAATGGTTCTGGTAGGTGACTATGCCAATGGTAAGATTTACGAACTGGACAAGCTGAACTACACAGACGATGGCCAGTACATCAGAAGGCTAAGACGCGCACCTCATTTGGTCAACGACTTTCAGCGTCAATTCTTTGAAGAACTCCAGATTCAGTTTGAACCAGGCGTTGGCCAGTATGGTTTGTCCTTAAATACTGCGACTTTTCTGTCCTCGCCTTATACGATTGCTGCCAACTCCACTTTGACGATTGCAGCGCCCCAGACGATCTATTTGGGCAACCAGAGTGCGGTCAATTCAAATACCCCCACAACCAATCCACAGGCCATGTTAAGGTGGTCAGATGATGGTGGAAGTACCTGGAGCAATGAACATTGGACTACAATAGGGGCTATTGGTAGATATCAAAATCGTGCTATTTGGAGAAGATTGGGCACGGCTAGGGATAGAGTGTTTGAGGTTGTTGTGACCGATCCTATCAAAGCCGTGATTGTTTCGGCAAATCTGAAGATGACTGGAGGTGAAAATTGAGTATTACAACCAACACCTCACAACTACAACCCTATCCACAAGCAGAGTTTTTAGATAAAAACACAAATCGGCCTACCAGGGCATGGCAACAATTCTTTTTGAACTTGTTGAACTTTTCCTCGGCCACTACGGCAACAACTGGATCGGCAACGCTTCCGGCAAATCCTGTAGGGTTTATCAATATAACTGTAAATGGCAAGGCATTTAAAGTGCCATATTACAATGTATAGGGGAAAAAATGGACATTACTACAGTCAATAATGCGGTTGCTGATGCGGCGGCGGGGTTGCCGTCAGGTTGGACTCAGTTTGTTTCTAACAATATAGGCTCTGCTGCCGGTCAACAAGCGATTGTTCAGGCGGCTGCTAATTTTGGCATCACTAATCCATCTACTATCGCAAGTCTGGTAAACCAAGCAACTGGCATGAGTGTCACGCCTGCCCAAGTGCAAGCTGTGGCTGCTCCTACACCGACTCCAACACCGACTCCAACACCTGCCCCAAGCGGAACTTCATTATCTAACATTTCTACACCGCAATTTGTTGCGTCACCCGCATCAGGTGCAGTTGGTACAAGTTATGGCCAGGCTGCTCCATCTCAAGTCAGCACAGCACAACAAGCCAATCCTGAACTGTCTTCATCATTGTTAAACGGCACGGCTGCGGTCAATTACGATGCTGACACAGGCACTTATAACCTAATCAACACGCAAACTGGAGCACCGATTGCCGGCAATTATCAAGTCCAAGTAGGCACAAACGGCGTTGGTATTAACATTCCTAGTGGAAATGGAATGATTCAGGTTGCCGTTCAACCGAACGAAAACGGCACAATTCCTCCCGTTACACCGGCAAACGTGTTAAACGTGGGCGTGAATGCGGGCGCGGGTGGATTTGCCGGTGGTGTAAATACCCTAGCAAACGCGGCCGCACCGGGCATTGCGTTACTTGCAGGAGCAAATTTGTTAGGTGCTGTTGGAGCAACAGACGTTGCGGGAACAGATTTGCTTGGGCAATCGGTCGGAGCAGGCGCAATCGGTTCAGGGACTGCCGACACGGCAATTGGTGCGTTAGGAAGCACGGCCGCAGGTAATGCAATAGCGGGTACAGACTTGCTTGGCCAATCCGTAGGGAGTGGCGCTATTGGTGCGGGGACAGCAGATACCGCTATCAGCGGTTTAGGAACAGCCGGAGCAGGAACGCTCATCGGTGGTGGAACAATAGGCGCGGCCGGAACAGGAACAACATTAGCTGATGTTGGCGCAGGAACAGCCGCTGGGACAGCCGCCGGAACAACAGCAGGCACAGCCGGATCAACGGCCGCAGGAACAGCAGCGGGAGCAGGAGCAGGCGCGGCTGGAGGCGCGGCGGGTGGTGCGGCAAGTGGTGCGGCGGCGGGTGCGGCGGGTGGTTTAACCGCGGCTCAAATAGCAGCAGGGGCAACAATTGGCGGTTCTCTGTTATCGCAAAACATATTAAACAACGCAAATACACAAGCAGGAGCAACACAAGCAGCGGCTGGCAACAATGCGTTAAACACAATCGGTAATTTTTATAGTCAATATGCTGCAGCGCAACAACCATTCCAAAATCTTGGAACACCTGCAGCGCAGGATATTACTAATAATCTGCCTTATTTCCAAAATCAGTTTAACAACCAAGACTTAAACGCTCAGTTAGCACCGAATTATCAATTCCAACTACAGCAAGGACTTGGCCAAGCACAAAATGCTGCCAACGTTGGTGGTGGTTTGTTGTCTGGTAATACTCTGCAAGGTTTAAATACTTACGCACAAAATTATGCTCAGGGCGCATATCAAAATGCGTTTACTAATTACCAAAATCAGCGCAATAACATTTATAACAATTTGGCTGGTGTTGCGGGTATTGGCCAGACATCTTTGAATCAATTGGGTTCAGTTGGTGCAAATCTTGCAAACACATACGGAAACATCACAACAGGATTGGCCGCATCACAGGCAGGTGTTACAACCGCAAACGCTCAAAATCAAGCCAACACGTTGCAAACCATTGCTAAAACTGCACCATTACTTTTGAGTTAAGGAAAAGATCATGCCAGTTTTTACTAATTATGCAACATCACAACCAACGTCATTGAGCGACATTATTGGTCCGATGCAAGCGTTGCAGCAATATAAGCAAACGCAACAACTGAATCCAATTCAACTTGAAGCTGCAAAGTTACAACTGCAACAAGCTCAACAGATGAACCCATTGACTTTGCAAAAAGCACAGATGGATATTGAGCAAGCGCAAAAGATAAATCCTTTAGAAGTTTTATCTAGACAATTGGCTACAACTAAAGCAGCTGGAACTTTACAACCAGAAATTACACAATCAGAAGAAGCGGCCAAACAATCCAAAATTGCTACACAAGAGCGTCAATTTGCTTACGACAAAAACTATAACCAAGAAATCAATCAAATCATTGGTGGTTATAAAAACGATCCAAGACTTAAAAGTGGCAGTCCTAAAGAAGTGGCTGATGTAGTCAAAGATGCAGAGGAACAGGTCAAGCGTTTGGTTAAAAGCGATCCAGAAGGTGAATTTAAGACCGAGATGAGGTTTGCTCCAATCAAGAATCTAATTGCATCAGGTAAGCACGACAAAGTAGATCAGGTGTTTTCTAACCTTATCCAAACTGGAATTAGTCCAACTTCACAACAACAGTTGCAAACGCCACAACTCACGACAGTTGGCGGTGCTCCTGCTACTTTCACATCTGCTACGGGTACTGCTGCGCCATTAAACATCAACCAACCTCAAGGTGGACCTCAAGGTATGGCACAAGGTTTACCACAAGGTGGACCTCAAAGTGGACCTTTACCTCAAGGTTTTGGTATGCCTCAAGGTATGCCTGGTATGCCCCAAGGTTTAACGCCTACACAAATGTCATTGCCCTATCCAGTTCGTAAAGCTGGAGACATTAGACCACTTGCACCTAATGAGCAAATTGATACAGAAAATGGCGCTAAATACCGCAACAGTTTGACAACTAGACAAACAGATTTGGCAACATCTAGACGCAATTTAGATGAAGTGATCGCTCAAGCTGACAAAATAGCAAAAGAATCTACCAAATTTATGGGGTTGGACACGGCCACAGGTACTTTGGGCGCATTGTCTAGAACTTACGCAAATATTGTTGGTGATCCTAAATATAAGCAATTGAGCAAAGATTTGGCCAATGTCCAAATTGCCAACATCCAAGCCCAAGGGGGTTCTATGGATACTGTGGCTGGTCAACAATTGCAAAAGATGGCCAATGGTGACGAGACATATCCTCCAGATGTGTTGAAAAACATTGCTAGAAGAACATACGCTGATGTACAGAATTTGGATATGCAAGCCACGGCAGCGTCTAAATTTGCCCAGAAGTATGGTGATAACAACCTTAACGCATTTAAGCGCCTATGGTCTTCTAATGCCGATTCAAAGGTATTTGAAGCAATAACCATCTTTGAAAACGTCAAAGACAAAGCCGAACGCAATAAAGCCATCAATGATTTGTTTGGCTCTAATCCACAGGCTAGACAACAATATTTCCAAAAGTACAATAACATCAAGAAATTGACCGAAACTGGGGAACTTTGATGGATGAATTAGGCGAATTGATCCTCGGTGAAAAACCCAATGTTGAACAACAACCTAACCTAGTTGCCCCTAAAAAAAGCCCAATGAGTGGCTTAAATCCACAGTTACAACCTAAACAAGAACAACCTGACGAACTAGGTCAGTTGATTCTTGGCGGTGGTGAAACTATTGCAGAAAAGCCAACAAAAAAATTCAATATTGTTGAAGAATTAAAACAAAAGCAAATGGCTGGCGTGCAAGGCGCTGGCGAAGCAGGTAGAAGTTTTGTCCAAGGCTTGGTGGCTGCACCAGTTAGCGCATTGGCTGGCATCGGTGGAACTTTGGCAAGTGGCCAATATGGCACTCAAGCTGGCATCCAAGCGGGCGAAAAGACTGCCCAAAGGGTGCAACAGGCTTTGGGTTACCAACCTCCATCACAGGCAGGTCAAGACATATTACAAAGCCTACAAAGCAAATTTGAGGCTAGTAAATTACCGCCTGTCATGCCTGAAGTGCAAGGTTTTGTCCCACAACGACCACAAGCGCCTACGTTGCCCAAAATCAGGATTGAACCAGTCGTTCCAAAGCCTGGCATGGTTTCTATGGGTGCAGCGTCAACCACAAACAAAGCATTGTTAGACCAAGCTATTGCACAAGCAACGCCAGAAGTGGCTGCACAATTAAAACAAGTTAACCCAGCCGAATTAAACCTTAAAGCGTTAGAAGCCATCTTAGAAGCTGATTCTTTAGAAAAACCGATCAAATTAACTGTTGGCCAAGCTACGGGTGATCCCAATCTCATATCTAGAGAACGCAACACTCGATCAACATCACCAGAGTTTATTGAGCGTTTTAATGAGCAAAACAAAGCATTACAAGAAAACGTTAACCTGGTAAAAGAAAAAGCTGCGCCTGACGTATTTGCTCCTAATTACGTTGCTAATGCAGAAGGAGCTATTGATTTTGTAAACAACAAGATCAAGCAAAACCAAGAATCCACAAGCCAAGCCTATAAAGCATTGGATGAATTTGGCGCGGGTAAGATCAAAGTTGATAGCGCAACATTTGCCAAAAACGCAATGGATGCGTTGACCGCCAAAGAAGATATAGATTTCTTGCCGCCTGTCATCAAGTCAAAGATTGATGCTTACACGGCTGGCAAGGAAATGAACTTTGACCAATACGAGAATTTACGCACTCAGATTGCTAGAGAAACACGCAAAGCACAACGCGCTGACGATGGCAATGCCGTTCACGCCTTAACATTGGTGCGTGGTGAACTAGAAAAGTTACCTTTAATCGGTGAAACAGAGGAAGCCAAAGCATTGGCTGACAAAGCCAGAGCAACGGCCAAAGCTGAGTTTGACTTGGTCAACAAAGACAGTCCAACTTATAACAAGATTTATGCTGACATTGTCAACGGCAAAGCAGACACTAAAGACTTTATTCAAAGCAATATTCTGAGGTCCAAGAATACCGACTTTGCCAAAACAATGGAGTTATTTAAAGATGATCCAGAAGCCACTCAGCATTTGCGTGCCGGTGCTTTGGATGTGATCATTAAAGATTCCACAGACGCAAGCGGAAACTTTAAGCCCGCCAAATTTAGACAAGCCATTGAAAATCTAGACGTTAATGGTAAATTGTTGCCTTTGTTTGGTGACCAAGCACAAACTTTACAAAAGATTGCTCGGACTGGCCAAAGAATTGAAGCCAGACCCACGGGGGCGTTTGTCAACGAATCCAATACTGCGGTTGATTTGGCCAAACAATATGCCAATCGTATGGCCACACAAGTTCCGATTGTGGGTAGATTTGTTGAACCAGCACAACAACTGATACAAGAACGTGCCGTTAAGAAACAAGTTCAGCAATCCTTAAAGCCCGCTGCTGGGGCAAAACTATCAGACTTAGGAAAATAACATGAGCGTCAACCTTTCACCTGTAGGTAATGGATTTCAATTCCTGTCCTCCACGACACCCAACGTACCTTTGGCTGGTGGCTTTATTTATAGTTACCAGGCTGGATCGTCTACACCTTTAAACACCTACACAGACAACACCGGCAACGTTGCCAACACCAATCCTATTGTGCTCGGGACTGACGGCAGACCGCCCAATGAGATTTGGTTGACAAGTGGTTATTCATACAAATTTGTATTGACTGATTCCTCTAATAACACAATACAAACATTGGACAACCTGTATGGAATTATTGGCACAAGCCCAAGCGTTAGCGCAGTTCCTAGTGGCGGCATTATTATGTGGTCTGGGTCTATTGGCTCTATTCCTACTGGTTATGTGCTTTGTAACGGCTCTAACGGCACTCCTGATCTGCGGGACAGGTTTGTTGTTGGCGCTGGCAATTCCTATTCTGTCGGTAACAATGGCGGGTTTGCTAGTAGCGGAGTGGTGACCAGCTCTGGGACTAATAATCCTTTGTATTACGCACTAGCATTTATCCAAAAAACATGAGCAATACTGAACAAGACTTGGCCGTTCATGTTGCGGTCTGTGACGAGCGTTACAGGCGAATAGAGCAGTCTTTAGTAGATGGCGAACGGCGCATGACCAAGATTGAATACTTGATTTATGGAGTAATGCTATTGGTCTTACTTGGCCCTGGCGTTGCTGGGGCGTTCTTCCACAAGTTTTTTGGGTTGTAAAAAATTGACCCCTTTACTCTTGTCGCTCTGGCAACTTCGGCGTTTAAATTGGTCAAAGAGTCCTGCGAGATGTACAAAGAGGGGCGGCAATTCGTTGTCGATACAAAAAAAGAGATTGATGGGGTCATTAAGGATGTCAAGTCAATCCAAACAGATGCAAAGGGGATATTTGGTTTTTTCAGGAAATTATTTCGTAGCGAAAAAGCCGAGGAAATCAAGGTTGGGACAAATCCTGTTAAGCCTAAACAAAAAAAGAGGGTTGAATTTGATGAAAACCAAATCTACGCGCAAGTTGCAGACGCTTTGACCAAGTTCTTTCATGCTTACAACGGCTTAAAAAATTACGCCAAAGAACAAGAGGAAATTGCGTTGACGGCATCAGGTGAAGAAGGACAGGACATTGCGATTAAATTGGTGATTGCACAATTACAAATGGAAAAGTTAAACGAGGAAATGCGCGAGTACATGGTGTACCACGTTCCCGAGGAAATGAAGGATTTGTACAGCCGTGTAAACAAGATGGTTGGCCACATTGCTAATCAACAGGCTTTGGCTAGGAAAGCTGAACTAGACAAAAAGAGAAAGATAGCATGGCAAAAACGTCAACGGGCAGAGGAAATTCAGGACAAAATTCTAGCGGTGGTAATTACGGGTCTGATGATCGGGTGGTGCTGGATAATGCTGATGATCGTTCGTTCTTCGTCATTGTTGTCGTGGCATTGATGGCCGTGATTTTGTTGTTTATTCCGATCCTTTCGTGGATGTATATTGACATCAAAATGATGGAAATCAGGGTTAACAAGGCTTTAGCAAAGATTGAAGGCAAATGAAATATCTGTTGTTATTATTGTTGTTGACGGGTTGCGAGGATAGATACAGATATTTATGCCAAGACCCTGACCACTTTAATGACAAAGATTGCGTTCACCCAAAGTGCGAATTCAGTCAGACTTGCCCAGAATACCTAGTTGCGCCTGTTTTGGAGAAAAAGGTTGAACAAGTTAACAAGTGACGAAATTGAGGTTAGGGTCTGGGCCATCGTGGTTTTGGCCATCACCGCCATTCTATTTTTCATTGTTGTCGCACTTCTGTACTCGGTCACTTTTGTTGTCCAACCCATCAAGGCTATGGCCCCAATTGACCAGGCTTACACCAAGATGCTCAACGACATTGTTTTGCTCATCGTTGGGGCAATAGGTGGTGTAGCGGGTAAAAAGGTAGCGGGCGGTGTAGCAGGCACAATTGGGGCTATAAAACAAGCCACAAGCCCACAAATGCCCATGATGGGGGGTTGCTATGGAATGCCCCAAGCGATGCCCCAAAACGGCTTTAATCAGGCTTTCGGGGTTATGCCAACGTTTACCAATCCTAAGTTTGATGAGTCATGGACACCGCCGCCGCCGCCAACTGGACCGCCTGTTTTGGAAGATGACGAGGAACGCGAAAGAATGGCTCACGCGCGGGATAGCACTAAAAATGTTTGATTTTTTTGCACATTTTTTGCATTATTTGGCTTTATTTGCGCTGATTCTAGGATTTGGCGCGTATGCAATTAGTTATTTAGTGGGTTTCTTGCCCATGCTAAAGCCCCATGCTTTGGTTATCCAAGTGGTGGGAATTGTGTTGATTGTTTTAGGAGGATACTATGTCGCAGATGAAACAGGTTATAACCGCCGCGTTGCTGAAGATCAAGCAGAAATTGACCGACTTAATGGAGAAGCTCGGGCAAAAGAAGCAGAGTTGACGGCCAAGATTGACAAGGCCAATGGTGCTTTAAGAAAGGCAAAAAATGACATTCAAGCCAAAGTGGTTAGTCTCAATGCTCGCGTTGATTCTGGCGAACTGCGCCTCCCCTCCAGCTGTCCCGTACAAGCCGATTCAAGTGCCCCCGATGGAAATCGAACCGATGCAAGCGAATCTGAGCGACAGACTGTTAAAGCTCTTATCCAGATCGCAGCAGACGGAGACACCGCCGTCACCAACCTCAACGCCTGCATCGCCCAATACCAACAAGTGATGAAGATTGTAAACGAGGGTGTCAAATGATCAGCGCTGAAAAACTACACGCTTTGGGGATTGGGGTTGAGTGGCAAGAACCGCTGACCACTACGTTTACCGCGTTCAGTATCAACGACAACAAACAACAGGCGGCCTTTATCGGCCAATGCGCCCATGAATCGAATCACTTTAAGGCGTTGCAAGAGAATCTTAACTATCGCCCTGAAACGCTTTCTAAGCTGTTTGGTAGACATTTTAAAGATGCCGAGGAAATACAGAAATACGCGCACCATCCAGAAATGATTGCCAACAGGATTTATCAAAAGCGGATGGGCAACCGAGACGAAGCAAGCGGTGACGGCTGGAGATTTCACGGCCGTGGTCTGATTCAGTTGACAGGGCATGATAATTATTGGCATTGTGGCCAAATAGTCCAAAAGGACCTGGTCAAAGAACCTGACCTGGTGGCCACGCCGATGTACGCTGCACTATCAGCTGGTTGGTTTTGGTCAACACATGGGTGCAATGCGTTTGCTGAAAAAGAGGATTGGGTCGGTTTGACCAAGCGGATCAACGGGGGCACAATTGGGCTAGATGATCGAATTTCATTAACTAAACACGCCTTGAGCGTATTGGGGTAAATATGCCAGTAAATTTTAAAATCACTCGCGGTGAATCAAAAAAAGACAATGATTCGCACTATGTTGTCAAAAAAGAATGGCAAAAAGAACGTGAACACGTTATGCGGATTGAGAAAGAGCTAAAAAAGCATGAAAAGACCGATATGTCTCACGCTCACCCAACTCACTCGCATGACGCTGGAATGAAACAACCCAACGCACCTTTGCCCAATATGCGAAAAGGTTAACGATTCAAATACAGATCAGTCAACGGCACGCCCTTTGGCCATTGGTTGGTGATTTGTAGATAGTGAACAGTCTGAATGTGCGCCAAGTACCAGGCGTGCATTCTTTCTGCTTTGGTCATTAGATGGCCAGAGTCTATTTCTGTGTGGCACGGCTGGCAAAGCGCAGCAATGTAGTTATCTGACGCTTTAATTCCTCTACCCTTACCGCCATGCCAATTAGAGTGTGCGGCCTGTGCGAGATGGAAACCACACCTCTGACAATTCATGGCTGCCACGATTTTTAGTAAATTTTTGTTCCGTATGTATTGTGTCTTTGGAAATGACCTCACGCGTGCTGAATCTGTGGTCTTTGGGGCATGAGTATCGTCTACGCTTGGAATCGTCTTCATTGGTTCTTGTCTCAATTATTTTGCCTGGTTGACCGCAGAGTGGGCATTTCATTCGTGTGACCTTATTCCTAATCTTTCTGATGCTTCCCTGGTGCGCCAAATGTCAATCGACAGTCTAGACGCTTCCAGCTGGTACTTTAACTGCTCCTCAATCATCACGGATGCCTTTAATTCGTCAATTAACCCTAAGTATTCAGGATCACACAAGGCTTCACGTTCCTGTGCTGCAATTTGGCTGAATTCACCAGCGACATGACGCATACAGATGGCCTTGGCACTCTTTAACTTTAATTCGCACGCTATTCGGTTGGACTTGGCGTTGGCGTAGGCCGTGGAATTATCGTAAATAAACTGTGCGTGACGTTCAGGAGTCATTAGAGAGTTCCTCTATCACCGCCCAAATGGCGATAAAAATCATTAATAACGCAATTGATCCTAGAAAAAGCATAAGAATAATCAACAAAGTATTCATTCTGTTTCCCTAAAAAGCACCTCAACATGGGGGTCACCATATTTTTTGGTTACAAACAAATTGACAATCTGGCAATCATTCTCAAATATGACCTTGTCGCAACCATCAATCACCGCTTTGACCACGTTATCTATATCGGGTTTCTTAGTATGAAAACCATTTAAACAGGCTTCCTTGCGTTTTTTAGAATAAGACAATGGTACGGCAAAGGAAATGTAAATAAACGCGTCTAAAGCCGTTTTAAGCGGTTCTGAAGACCCCATTGACTTCTTTGCTGCTTGGCGAACAGTATCCTCATAAGCAACTGTCTTTGCATCGGTATAAGTGCTGACAAAAGCCCCACGCCTGGCAAACCTTGGTCGGCCTTTACCGCGGGGCTGGCCATCAACTTTGAATGTCACATGAAACATTGAGTTCCTTAATTCTTTGGGCTACTGCTTTACCTAAACCATTGAACATTGGATGCTTTTCCATTTCCCTGACCTGGTGTCTGACGTAATCAATCCATCCAGGCTTTACAGCTAAGTTTGCATAATGCTCTACAAAATCTACCATCATTTTCTTTCAGACATAGTTATGCCTAGGGTGGTTAGTACCACTCTCTCTCCAATTCAACTTCATCTGCTTACGTCTGCTGTTATCTTAAAAGTAGAAATCAAATCCAAGCTCGCTTGACGGGTTTATTCATCTTATACAACTGGCCTAGTTTCCACCTGAGTTACCAATTGCTTTACCGATACCTAAACCAAGTTCGGTCACATTTTGCTCTGGGGTGTGTCAGAGTGCGGTGTTCTGCTCCAAGCCATCCATTCAAATGCTCTGCTATCGTGTGGAGAACGATTCCAGCGAGACAATAAAAAAAGCCACTTAACGATGTAACTTGGTCGAGTCCCTCATTAAGAGGGCAAGGTACATCATTAAATGGCTTCCACTTATTGCACTCGACTGCAATAACCTAAATTATACACATCTGTAAACGTCAGTCAACAAACCATTCAGGCTTTAAGACTTTTAATTGCCAAATCCTAGCCTGGGGTACTGTTTTCCATTGGCTGATGGCTGATTGATTAATCCCAAGGATACGCCCAAGCTCAACTTGTGAGCCAGCCAATTTAATAAATTTATTTTTGTCCATGTGTGCATTATAAGCCACATAATAACCTAGTTAACTATAAGGTCAATTATTTATTTGTTGTGTTGTTTTATTAGAAGGCTTATACTTCATTCATGCCCTAGCGAATTGCAAAAGGGTCTTTTAAGAAAGAAGCAGAAAATGAAAAAATATCTTACAGTAACAGAAACAGCCAAGTTAGTTCGTACTGCCTTGAAAGAGGCGTTTCCTGGCATTAAGTTTAGCGTTAAAAGCAGCAGCTACTCTGGCGGTGCAAGCATCAATGTTACCTACAAAGATGGTCCTACAGTTGCCCAAGTCAAAAGCATTGTAAGTTGTTTTGAAGGTGCTTACTTTGACGGCATGACCGATTACAAAGGTTACAAATATAACCAAATCAATGGTGAAGAAGTTAGCTTTGGCGCTGATTATATTTTTGTAAGACGCGAGTTGTCGGTTGGTTTATTACAGCTGGCCGTTGACAAAGTATTTCAAGAATATGGTTTGACCAATATCTACAAAATTGTTGATGGTTACGGCGGCGCTTATGTCCAGATAGACAACAATCAACAAATTGGCAATGGTTATTATTACATTGACCAAAAAATTAACCTTACTACAGAAGAAATCAGCTATTGCGCCACAGTAGAAAGCATCACGGCCAATAAGGTTGTGTCGCTCGGTGACGATGGTTATGGTTATGGCGCGGTTGGTAGATTGGCAGCATAAGGAGTAACAAAATGAAATTCACAAAAGCAAAAGACATTTGGGCAATGACCAAAGAACAAATGGAAAAACTACCAAGAGGACAATGGGTCTACGCTGGTGAAAAAACAGCATTGGGTAGATTTTATGGAATTCGGTCAACTGGCGTTGTTGTTGTTGCTTGGAAGAACAATGCAAAAAACAATGACTATTTTCAGTATTGCAAAACTTTAAACAATTACGCAAGGGGTTAAAAATGAATACAGAATTAAAAATGTACGGAATAAACAATATTGATCAATACATTGAAAATGTAAAACAATCAATGACTTATCGTTTTAGCGGTGGGAATATGATTGTTGCTGGTCTCATGTCTGACGCACAAGAACAAATGGCTATGGATGATGTTGAAGGCGCTAGAAAAACTTTAAACCTTGCCAAAAATATTCTTTTTCAAATAATGGAAGGTCAATTGGTTGGTAACGTAAAAAATGATTAAAGAACAAGCCAACCTAATTTTGGACCAGGTCAAGGTTGGCGTTCCTTACCCTATACACATTATTAATCAAGCATTAACATTAACAGGTGATATCAATGGAAAAATACTACAGAACAACGAACGAAGCATTCCGAAATACTATGGAGTATGGGGCTTGCATCGAGAAACCACTTCCCAAGATGTTTACAAAGGTTGAAATATGCGTGTACTTAATCGCAGCGATCGTGATTTTATTAGATATGTTTATTTGGAGACCCTGATGGATGCCTCCAAAATCATTAGACAATCTGAAGAAGTCACTCAAGCCTACATCAATGACCCAGTCAATAAGCTGAACTTTCAGTTGGGTTACTTAAAAAGCCAGATTGAGGATTTGTGCGAAATGATCCAAATCCAACGTGAAGAAATCCAGAAGTTAGAAATTGAATTATCAGGAGAAAAAGAATGAAACAAATCGCAACTGCTCTAGTCAAAGCTCAAAAGGCGTTTAATCCCGCTTTAAAGCAGTCTATTAACCCTCATTTCAAAAGCCGATACGTTGACCTTGCTGGGTGCGTTGAAGCGGTTATAGACGCTTTAAACAACAACGGCATTTACTTACTTCAAAAGACATTTGAATGCGCTGATGGCGTGATTGTGGAGACCATCTTTGTACACGAATCTGGCGAGATGCTTGAATGCGGAATGCTCCACTTCCCAGCGGTCAAGGCTGATCCACAGGGTTATGCGTCAGCTCTCACATACGCTAGGCGCTACAGTTTGATGGCAGCGTGCGGTATTGCCCCAGAAGACGATGATGGCAACCAGGCTAGTCGCAAGGTAGAAACAAAGATTGTGAGCCACGTTAACGTCAAAGAGTTGGACAAACTGATTGAAAAGATGCGCCAGGCTGAAAACCAAGAACAACTGGTTGCTAGTTACAGGATTGCATTTCAGGCTTGCCAAAGTGACAAAACCCATCAAGACCGCGTGATTGCGATCAAAAACGAGATGAAAGAAAGGGTAGCAGCATGACAGACTACGAAGCAGAAAGAGATTACTGGCGCGAACAAGATGCAATCGAAAACGCGTATAGAAACGAATTGCTAAAGCACCCGCATTGTTTAGACCCTGATCACCCTGGTTGTTCAAAGTGCGAGGAATCCGATGATTGATGAACGAATCCAAATGATGTTGTACAACGAAGACCAGTTTAGTGATGAATTCTTTGGCTGGTTTCCGAACAACGAACACATTTACGATGCTTTTCAACATGAAACTATGAAAATCATTCGTAAAGGCTACAGACACTATTCAGGGCGCACGATCTTAGAGGTGTTGCGTCACCATTCAGCACTCAGCGAAGATGGAATTTGGAAGTTAAACAACAACCATACTCCTTACCTTTGCCGATTGTTTGCCCTAATGAACCCAAGATTTGCAGAGATTTTTGAGTACAGAACAGTTAAAAAACCCAAATTAAGATTGGAAAAATAATGGAACAAAGAACAGACGAATGGTTTGAGTCCCGCTTAGGTAAAGCCACGGCCAGCAGAATTGCGGACATTATTGCCAAGACCAAGACAGGACCAAGTGCGAGCCGTGAGAATTACGCGGTCCAGCTGGTGCTAGAACGCATCACGCAAAGTAAGGGCGAGTCTTACACCAATGCTGCGATGCAATGGGGCACAGAAACC
>Ga0208388_1000161_pt1 | contig 17783 bp, 24 predicted proteins | sample CryBogCBH18Jul07_FD_185511 | JGI IMG/M metagenome (GOLD analysis project Ga0208388, IMG submission 185511) | Freshwater microbial communities from Crystal Bog, Wisconsin, USA - CBH18Jul07 (SPAdes) (version 2) | ecosystem: Environmental > Aquatic > Freshwater > Lake | place: Crystal Bog...
ATAATAAATATTATTTATTATATGGAAAATGACGGGAAAATAGGTCTCCGCCCGTTCCAACTTGTTTCAAAATGACGGGATTTCTCCCGTGAAACACTATGGGTCGGCCCGAGCGGAGCGAGGAATGTACTTGATCTGTCTGTGGGCTGTCCAAGACCTGTCCAAGACCGGTCAAAGACCTGTCCAACAGCGGTCCAGGAGCGGGGGCGGGGATCAAAACGGATCTCGCCTCAATAATAATCTTGACGGAATACAAACAACGATGCCGAGCGAAATCACCACCATTCAGTATCAGCGGGTCATCAATACTCTGAAAAAGCGTGGAGTCTCAACCTTTGACGACACAGATGCTGTGTTGAACGCCATCAAGACCACGATGAAGGGCGAACCTGCAACGGACAATTCTATACGAAACAACCTGAATGCGATTCTCTGGATTGTTGGGAAGGATTGCAGGGTAGGAAAGGTGTATCACAAGGCGATGATGGATATTGCGATGAAGATCAACGGGGACGCAACATACCGCGTTAATGAGAAGAGCGTGTCGTGGGACGTTCTCTCCCAGATCTATAAGAAATATGATGGTCAGGATCGTCGCATACTGGCGGTCTATACTCTCGCTCCTCCTCGTCGCCTTCACGACTATGCCTCAATGCAGGTGGTCGCCCGAAAGCCGAGAACGATTGAGGGGAACTACCTGGTCGTTAACAAGTCCGGACTGACATTCTATTTCGGGGATTATAAGACAAAGGGACGTTATGGGGTTCAAACTTTCAAAGTTCCTGGTTTGCTACGGGAAGAACTCGACGAGCATATTATCGCCGGACAGCCGCTCTTCTCCCTCCCATCAGGAAAACCTTTCGGAGATACGCAGTTCTCGGCCCACATCGGCAATCTTACTGCCCCGCACACTCCCGACAACGTTCGTGCGACCCCCACTACCTTCCGTCATTCCTACATCTCACACTTCCTTGCTGGAAATCCCACCACCGATAAGCGAAACCGCGTCGCTGAAATGATGGGACATTCAACGGGTATGCAGTTGCAGTATGACCAGCGAGAGGAGGACGAGTGAACGCCGCCTACTAAAACGGATTGCCCTGCTTCCACGATTTTTGTCTGGTATAAGTACAAACACATGAAGGTCTCAAATCTCCGTATCGACTACGACTGGTCCGTTCCCCCCTCCCACATTCGCACCATCGTAGACGTTCTACCCCGCAACTCCTACATTGATGTTGACTTGGTTGTCACGATGGGGAAGGCCGTGATCCTCACCCTCCGGGACATCACCTACGACGAATGCGTCAAGCAGATTGAGACGTACCACGAGGCATATGCACAGCGACTCAATCGTCGCTACGAGAATTAAAATCCACCAAAACGGATCGGGATTTCATCTAACCACATAGAAATGGTTGAGACGTACAAGAACAAATTCAACGCCAAGTTCGGTCTCCCCAAAGATATGTCGCACACCATCCCCGAGATAGCCAAGCTCACCGGATTCAAGAAGAGCGGATTGGAGACGATTGTGCGGAAAGGAGAAGGTGCTTTTTATTCCAATCACGCATCGGTCAGGCCACAGGTCAAGTCGGCAATCCAGTGGGGTAAGGCACGGGTGTATAGTGCCGTGATGGGCGGGAAGGCGGCTCGGGTCGATAAGGCACACTTGGTAAAGAAGTAAGACACACCTACCTCAACGCCCGATTGAAGAAATAGTCGTTTAGACACTAAAATTGTCTTATGAGTAATACAAACAAATGGAACTGAATGCCGAGCATGTTGAGAGTTTGATGGAGGGGCTGGTCGCCGTGCCAGAAGATGTTTTTTGGGCAGAGATGGAGCGTCGCCGTGCCGAGAGGAGGGCTGCCGTCCGCCGTTCGGTTCAGCGAGCATACTACGAGCGAAACAGGGATAAAATCGTAGAACAGCAGAGGGACTATCGCCGTCGCATCAAGAACCAGGGTGTCGCCCCGACCCCCGTTCAATCCGTTTAGATATTTTGTGTGTATAAGTAATAAATGCAAAGCCCAGACGCCGCCATCATCAAGACGGAGGTTTTTGACGTTGATGCTATGTCGCACCTGCTGAACTGCGACGGCATCTCCACCATCGACAAAAACCGCCTTCGGGCAATGAAGCGTGCCGCCCAGAAAGGCAACCAACTGCGGGTTGCCTACCTTCGCGGTAAGCATTTGAAGAGCGAAGAGTTCGGGCGTGTCACTCCTGAGAAAGGTATTGGTCTCGCTATGGTTTCACGAGACCAACGCAATTTCCTCGCCCGACGCTACTATTTTGACCTGGATATGGTGAACTCCCAACCCATCATTCTCGAACAAATCTGCAAGACCAAAGGGTGGCAGTGCGACAAACTCTCCCAGTTCATCACCGAGCGGGATACTCGTATGGCCGAACTACACGGCGATCGCAACCAAGCCAAACAGATGGTGATGACTATGCTCTTCGGCACTCTCACCCCACCCGAAAAGCACGACTTTTTCATTGACCTCATCAAGCAACTCGACACCATCACCAAGAACCTCTACAACTCAGCTCCCGACGAAATCAAGAAGATCGCCAAGAAGCACAAGAAATACAACGAGAAGGGATCCGTCTGTGCCTCCGTCCTCCAACAGGAAGAGTTCAAGTGCCTCACCGCCCTCGACAAGATCCTCTGCCGTGAAGGTCGCGAACTCGCCGTCCTCATGCACGACGGAGGATACGTCCGCAAACTTGAAGGCGAGGAACAACTCCCCGCTGAACTGATCGCCAAGTGCGAGGCCTCCATCAAGGAACAGACGGGCTACTCCGTCCAACTCAAACAGAAGGAAATGCTGACCTCCTTTGTGATTGACGAGAACGACAACGAACTCCTGGATCCGTCCATTCTCATTGACGACAAGTATGCCGCCGAACGCTTATGCGAAATGATGGGTCCCAACCTCGTCCATTCCGCCGACGGCATCTACATTTTCAACACCTCCACTGGCATCTGGTCCAACGATGAAAACGATATTAAGACCGCCATCGTTCACGCTGGGCTGGTATTCAAGCAGATGGGACCTATGGGCGTCAAGATCTACGATTACTCTGGCTCTATCAAACCGATGAACGCCTGCTACTCCTACCTCTCCCAAATCCTTCCCAAACAGGATCGCTACTTCCTCGACCGCATCGAGAGTTCCAAGTTCAAACTCCTCTTCGCCGACGGGATCTACGATTTCAAGCAAGATAAGTTCCTCCTGGGGTTTGATCCCAACATCGTCTTCTACAACGCTCTGCCGTTCAAGTATTCCCCCGAAGTCCAGGACGATATGGACTTTGTCATGCAAAACCTTTTTGTCGCCCCCTTCTCCAACAACGATACTCCTGCCGTATTCCTCCACTACCTCATGCGTGGCATCATCGGTGACTTCCTTATGAAGAAATACCTTATCGGGATCGGCGGCACCAACTCAGGCAAGGGCGTCCTCACCGGTCTGCTACGCCAGACATTCGGACACAACATCACCACCTTCAACGGCAACTCCCTCCTCCTTCGTCGGGGGGACAGCGAGGCAGCACGTGAGTTGTCCTGGCTATACCCCATCATGAACTCCCGCATCGCCATTTCCAGCGAAATGAAGATGACCGAGAGTGCTGTGATTGACGGCAATATCGTCAAGTCCGTCGTCTCAGGCGGAGACGAAATCACCTTCCGCCGTGTCTACAAAGATGAGGTCGTTGGCATCAACACCGCCATGCCTATCCTCTTCTGCAATGACCTACCCAAGTTCAGTCCCGCCGACGAGAGTGTACGGGAACGCACCATCGTCATCACCTTCGACAACTCCTTCGTGGATCACCCCGACCCCAACATTCCCACGCAGAAGCAGGGCGATCCCACCATCAAGCAGACCCTACAACAGCCCAAGTATTTTGCCGCTCTCTTCCACATCATGCGTAAGGAGTTCAACACCTGGAAGGAGACGGGATACAAGGAAATCGTGCTTCCGCCCCATATGATCCAGGAGAAGAACGACTGGGTGCCACTCACCGATTTCGGCGATCTCCTCAACGAGAAGTTTGAGATCACACGCAACCCCGAACACATGGTGCTGTTCGACGACATCTACAAGGAGATCATCCGCACCACCGGTGAGGGAACATACAGCAAGACGAAGGTAGGACGTGAGCTGACCCGCATGGGTCTGCCAAAACTCGATAAGAAAGACGGGCGTGTTACGAAGGTGTATCGCACTGGACTACGTCACGATTTCATGAAGCATCGCACTGCAACAGAGGAGGACTAAGTGGTTGTTGGTCGCTGGTTGTTGGTTCTAAAAGGAACATTATTGACCAGAATAAAATGAAAAAAATTAAAAAGAAATTTTGGAAATCCTACCTAGGAAAATGTCTGGGGAAACCAGAAACCAGAAACCAGCAACCACTCAGTTTAGATTGAACTCCCGTTTGTAGATCTGGATATTGCGTTCCATACTGCGTGAGGGTCCCCACAGAATATTCATCGCTAATAGCCCTGCAGAGGTCGGATCGTGGGACACGAGGTCTTTGTGGTGTCGTTCGAGGTAGTGTTTGCGTTGGTCATCACTTGCTCCACGCGTGAAGTCAGTATACCCCGATGCACCAAAGTGGGTGTGGCGGGTATGTCCGTCCTCCATCTTGAATTCGGCAACCCATTTCTTGCCGTCCCGGTCGCTCCGCTTCACAGAGATTAATTTGATCATTATATAATGGAGAGACACGTTGTGTTGCCCAAAGGCACACCACGTAAGATCCCGTGTGAATGTGGGAAGGTCATACAGACCAACTCTATGCCTATTCACGTGACGTCAAAGAGGCATAGACAGATCATGGCAGAGAAGAACCGGATTCGGGTGGAGTCTGGAAGTTTTGTGTTGGGAGAGATCAAACCAACGCTTGATGATTGAGAGTATGGTGCGTCTGGGCGTACAGCACCTCTGCATCTTTGGAACGGACTTGATGGTGGCCCTGAATACGCAGAACCATCATCAAGCTCTAAAAATACTGACCGCAATTATGAAGATCACATTTGAGTCAATCACAAAAAACGGAGGGATAAAGTAATAATGGAAGCAGTCGAGAGCAAGCAGGACAAGATTCGTAGGTTGGCAAGGGAATGGTATGCAAGGAATAAGAACAGGATTCGGGAGAGGAAATTGAACCAGAATCACGAGTATCGTCGTCGACTGAGGGTAGGTCGTCCACCTCGCGAAGTCGCCAAACCTGAACGGGTCTTGATCTTTGATATGGAGACCAACGAACTTAAACATCCTGAACCTGAACCTGAACCGAAACCTGAACCTGAACCGGAGGTCATTCCTGACTCGGAGACAAAAATAGAGGTCGGCAAATATCTTGTGAGCTTTGATTAAACATGCCCTACCGCCTCGTTGCCTCAGGCGATAAGTATTATGTCGTCAGCCCTCATGGACACTACCTGTCAAAGCACCCTCTGTCTCATGAGGAGGCGATGAAGCAGGAGACGGCGGTTCGTCTCAGCGAACTGCGGAAGGAGGGTCGTCTGGCCCCTGCCCTGGCGGGAAAGCACGCTGACGAAGACCATGTCCAGAAAACAAAAGAGGAGCACCACAGCGGTAAGATGGATGCACTCGGATTGCCTTTCGTCCCTGCCCCTCGTGATAAAGTCCACAAGCACGGGATCATTCCTACCCGAGACATCTACGCCCCGCTTCCACTCCCCATGCATCATCTACGTGGAACGGGTATGAAGTATTCGTCGCACGGTTAAAACGGATCGCCCCAACAACATCTTGAAATAGAGCAATGGAGGAAGAAGAGTGGCGACCAGTTCAAGATTACCCTGACTATCAGGTCAGTAATCTTGGACGGGTGGGAAGCACGAAGATGTATCACGGATCCAAGGAGATGCGGATACTCGCACCAGGACGTAGTAGTAGAGGTGGGTATTTGGTTGTATCTTTGTCAAACGAGAATGGTATAAAGACGTTTACAACTTATCGTCTTGTTGCGGTTGCGTTTATACCCAATCCAGACGGCAAACCAGAAGTAGACCATATCAATAGAGATCACACGGACAATCGGGTTTCCAATTTGCGTTGGGCTACTCGGAGTGAAAACAACCACAATGTTGGAGTTAAAAAGACCAACGTGCTAGGGTTCAAGGGTGTCAGCATCATGCCTGGACGGAATAAGAAATACAAAGCACAGATACGCCACAACGGGCATATCATTCGTCTCGGCTACTTCTACACCCCAGAAGAAGCCCACGCTGTCTATATCGCCAAAGCACGAGAACTACACGGCGAGTTCTTCACCCAATCCGAAAGACCGGAAGCTTGATATACTGGCTCTCGTCGTCCTTCGTCTCCTTCTTAGAGGGTGCGTCGGGCGGGGCTTCGTCCTTCTTGGGCTTGGCGGCGTCGCCTCCTGACTTCTTGGCCTCGCGTCCAGCACGCATCTTCGCCTTATGCTCCTCCGTCAGTGTCCGCTTGGGCTTTGACGCAGTGGTCGGCTCAACGGCTGCCTTCTCCACCTTCTTGGCACTGACCTTTGCCTTCTTCTCCTCTGCCTCGCTCTCGGACCCTGTTCCTGAATCATCGTCCAGCTTACCAGGTTTGATGGTGGATGCCTTCTTCTTCTCCTGCTTCTCGGCATACTGCGTCTTCTCCTTGACGGGCTTCTTGGGAACGACGACACCCTCCTTCTCATCACCCTCCACCTCTTTGGCTTTGGTGCGTCCTCCGTGCTTCTTATTGGGGATAGGTAGGGTCTTATCCTTTTCTGCGGCAGCACCCAATACCTCCTTCATGCGTTCCAGATCAGCACGGCACATTTTGGACGGAGCAACTTGGAGAGTAGCCATCATACCACGTACTTCTGCACGAAGCTGAGCGATGTTTTTCTTGCCTTCCGCCATTTTCTTTACCAGAGATTAGTTTTGAGTTTATTTGCCATAGGTTCACGGCGAGCTAGGGGTTTCAACTGAACGGGGTGGACGGCGTCATGTTGACTTCCAGGCTCATGGTGTCGTAGGTCACCGTTCCCGTGTCGCACAGGGCGTAGAGTTGCAGGGTGAAGGGCGTCCCTGATGTCAAGACCGCGTCGTAGCTGTCGTTCCACGTCGCGGTGAAGTAGGACACGCCTTGAAACGTCACGGGACTGACGACGACAGGGCGGATGAGTTTGACCGTATTGAAATTGGTGAGGGTAATGCCGTTGACGAGAATCTGCATGAAGAAGAAGAGATTGGTGGTGGACGGCGTGCTGATATGTCCAGTGACCAAGACGTTGATGACGGGTTTGGTCGCGATCTTCCAACCGAAGGAGGCGGATTCGTAGATTTTGACGGGCGTGACGTTGGAGATGAGGGGCGGGGTGAAGACGGGGACGGAGAGGTTGAACGTCTGCTGACCAGAACCAGGAGGAAGGCCGTTGATACTGCTGATGTTGGTGAGGACGGCACCAGAGGACACATCGCCTACAAGTGTCTTGACGCCGGTGATGTTGGAGCAGGTGAGCCCATTCAGAATGGAAGCACCTCCATTGATGTTGGTGACTCCGCCACCTACCAAGAGACCGCCACCTGCGATGGAGACACCTCCTGCGGCAATGCTGACACCTCCGCCAGCGACACTCAGTCCGCCTCCTGCGATGATACACCCAGCAGCTCCGATGGTCACGATTCCACCAGCTAATCCAATACCAGGTGCCTCGATGACGAAGGCAGATGCAGCTGTCCAACTCACTGCTCCTGTCTCGGCCGTCACAGTTCCTGCCGTCAAGTTCCACGCTCCGATTTCCCATGTAGTGGCTAATGAAGCGACGTTCCATTCGCCCAAGAACTCAAAGGTTGTCAGAGCTCCTGCCGTAATATTGAACTCTAATGCACTCTCCATCGTCAGGACACCCGCAGTGGATCGCATTTCAAGGAGACCGGCAGCGTCAATATTGATTTCGGTGTCGCTGTTGATCCCGAACCCCAATGCTCCTGCCGTCATCGTAATCTCACGAGCTGGGTTGATCGTTGTTCCGACCTGGAAGGTATTGGGAAAGGAGATGAAGTCGGGAGCGGACGCATTCCCCTGAACTCCGTGATAGACGTTGGCGTTCAGAGTACAACTCTTATACGCAGTCAGCGTGTTTGCTGCATTAATGCTAAATCCAAACGCCGATGGAATGACGACATTGTTGACGGCAGGATAGTTTGCCCAGTTTTTCACATCTCCCTCAGTTCCCGTTGTAATCACAAACCCGTTATACGTCAGATTTCCATCGGTATTCGTCGTGAGATTACGAACGCCGCCTCCCGTGAAGTTCACAGAGACCACATTATTCACCGTATGGGTATTGACATCCAAATTATCGTTCAATGGGTTTGCCAGGAGTATTCGAGGAGGAGATCCAATGATACGGGTCGTAAGATTTCCAGCGACATCAACTGTAAGAACATTCTGAGGTGCACCCACGCCTGTTCGAAAGGTTGCCCCTGCAAGATTGTCAAACCCAAAATAGGCCATGTCCACATTTTCAAGTAAGGGGTTGGTGAGGATCGGAGACCCTGCGGAGGTGAGATGTCCGTTGTCATCGATTGCGAGAAGATTGAAGGGTTGTCCAGCTCCCCGATTGAAATTAATTTGATAGACGTTCAGCAACTGGTTGTTGTTCATATTCACAGCTTGCATAGCGTTGTACTGCGACCATGAGGCAGAACACGGAAACCCATTGATCGTAGCTGTTGTTGCGTTCTGTCCCAAGATTTCTAACTTACCACCTGCGGTTCCAAGAGCTCCACCAAGATACAATCGAGGAATGGCCATGTCCGTATCGGTGCAAATATAGGTCGTAGCGGGACCGATGCCGTAGGTGAGTTGTTTGGTGTACATATTGGCGTAGAAGCCAGGCACACCGGGATATGCAGGGTTCCAGAATGCGATGTTATTGACGTTGGTAATCCCAGCTTGTCCCGCAAGACCGGTGGCGTAAGAAAAATACAGGTCGTTCAGGGCATTGATGGATGCTCCACCAAGTCCAGGAATGGCCGTGTTGAAGGTGATCTTGTTAATGTTGGAAATCTCATTCCCACTGAAATCCACGTTTTGAATGGCACGGAACTGAGCCCACTGAGAGGTGGTGGCCACGCCAGATCCGGCGATGGGGGTTCCGTTAAGGTAAAGCGTGGCTGACGACAGAGTCCCAGTGCAGGTAAGGGCAGAATTATTGGAGAACCCGTAGGACTTGGCACCCAGTACGCTATACGGCTCCCCCGAAATGCCTTCGCCGTTCATGACGACATTGTTGATGGCGTCGTAGTTTGCCCACTCTTCAATATGCGGAAGATCGTTGATGGTCGCAATGGGTTTTCCGTTCAGCAACAGGTCGGTCGGATCAGCGGTCAGGATTTGGGCATCAATCTGTAAGTAGGAACACCCCCGAATATCGCCGTCGTTCAGGATCACCTCGCTGAGATTGTAGATCCCGTATCCCGAAGCGTCAATACGGGCAACGGCAGGAAAGTTTGCCCAGTTGGAAGCGTTCTGTCCGGGATCATTGGAGGCGAAATAGAATTCGTGTTTGGATGCTTCATTGACACCCGCCAACAGCGACATGGATGTTTCTTCTTACTTCATTCGTATACTTGATTTTGTTTGTGTCCTAAACAACAAACACCCGTATGTCTCTCCTCACATCGGTCAACGAAGCAGCACGAGGAGAACCCTTCCTGACACCGAACAATGTGCAGTTTGTACAGCAGTATGAATTCTCTATCGGCACTGGGTTTACGACAAGTGCGGCAGTTGTCTATCCTGCGGGAACAATTGCGACAAAGGTCTCAACGTCGACATTCATTCCTGAAACGTCGGGTAATTACCTTGTCCAGCTCTTTATGGATAATGTCGGGATCAACTGGAATAGCGGGACACAAAGTGTGATGGATATTCAGGTCTATAACCAGACGGACAGCACAGAGTTCTCCTTCCCTCTGTATACGTATGCAGCCATTCCGACAACAACCAACGTACGCAACAATATGACGACGATCGCTCCATTGGTTGCCGGGAAGACGTATAGTGTTCAACTTACAGTGAATCCTATAACGAGCAATGTGGATTTGACGGGCTGTGGAGCGAATATAGTGGGTGTCTACTACTTTCATGTGGGGCAATGATTTCTATTCTTTCAGAGTTATAAACAATGTCTTTGCTCAGTTCAGCAGTGGAGTCCCAGCCGGGCAATCCCTATTTCTACAACCTCAACGTCTCGGGTGGAGGTGGAGGTGGGGGTGGTGGCGTGGAGGCTGTTTCAGCCAACGGCGGAGCGGATCGTGTCGGCAATATCAACTTCGTCAACGGAAACGGACTTGCCCTTGCGAACGTGGGACAGAACTTCACGTACACCAATACGGGCGTTCTGGGTGTCAATGCGGGAGGGTTCAGCAATCTTACGGGCGGACTCTCGGGCCTCACATTTGTGGCTGGAAACAATATGACCATAACGGCAACAGGAGGAGCGACCCCGACGATCACCTTTGCGTCGGATGTGAGTGGAAGCGATGATGGAATCTTCAATACGATCACCGCAAACACAGCTACTCTGACCGATATTACATCGTCGGGAACCACGACTCTGAATGGTGTTACGATGACAGGTCTTACGGTGGGGGAGGCAAGTGTGGGAACGTTGGCGGTAGTCAATTCAGCGGCAGTGGTGGGCAGTTTGATTGTCGGCCAGCGTCTCACCGGGCAGTCGCAGACTCTATCGGTGAATGCGTCCAACTCCATCGTGTTTAACGGAATCACAATTCCCGATGGAACGTATATCTGCACGATTCGTGGAAGTGATAGTATCTCGTATTTCAGTGCGGCTGTCGGCCTGTGGGGTGATGTGGCCACCGGAGCTGGGGAGGGAATTACGAAGTTGGCGATTTCGTCCAACGTGAATGCGGTCTCTCCGAACCCGCTGTCGTTCAATTCTGTGGACGATGGAGATGGATTATGGAATTTCACGCCGATCTTTACCAGCACGTTGGTGAATACCGTGAGTAGTTTTACATGCACGATGTCTCCGAGCTTTCAATAAGGAAAGAAACGTATCTCTGTCTATACCAATAGATGTCTCTGCTCGCAACCGTGAACGAATCATCAACCAATCATGTCTATTGGGAGGGTCTACAAGGAGCAGACGGCGAGACGGGACCGACGGGACCGACGGGACCGCAGGGATCTCCGGGTGGAGCGACGGGACCGACGGGACCGGCGGGAACCAACGGAACCAATGGACAGACGGGGGCAACAGGACCAGCGGGATCGCCAGGTGGAGCTACTGGTGCGACGGGACCGGCAGGAGTCGATGGAGCGACGGGACCGGCAGGATCACCGGGTGGAGCAACGGGACCCACAGGACCAGCGGGAACAAACGGAACGAACGGACAGACCGGTGCGACGGGCATCACAGGACCGCAGGGTCTTTCGGGTCCTCGTGGATTTCAGGGTGCGACGGGCGTCTCTGGATCAAACGGACAGACGGGTGCCACAGGTCCGCAGGGTCCAGCGGGAACTCCGCCGACGGGATCAACGCGTACGGCAAACTTTACGATTCCGCTCATCTCCAACTATCTCCCAACGGCCAATGCATCGTATCCGTTTATGACGGTGTATTGCAATGTTGGACCTATCAATCCCAGCGTCGTGGCTCCGTTCAATGACTCTAATATCAATATGGTTCAATTGACGATGCCATTCTCGGTCAATTTTGGTACAACCACACTGATACGTGGAAATAACCAGTTTTACTTGTACGTCAATGGTATAGGTGTTACGAGCGAGAACACGGGAACGTTCCAGCTGGCTCCGAACGGAGATTTCCACAACGTCAACTTCTTGAACTTGACGTTCAATTTAGTGCAGGGAGTTCATTACACGCGTGGCAATGTCAATGGACTCAGTGTAAGGGCATCAACGACCATATCGGGAAGCTACTTTGCGAATTACAACTTAGATTCCCCCAGCGATGACGATACAACAATTGGACGAGTCGCGGGGTTCTATTGAATTAAAACTTGGCGACAGCCCACGAGATCGCGAAATTGGACGTTGTGGCAGGATTTCCAGCGACAATGAACTTGATGGATCCGCCGGAGAGGTTTGAGGGAAAGGCGGAGACGAGCCAGTTGTTGTATGCATCGCTCAGATCGGCCTGTCCACATTGGAGAGAGCAGGAGAGAGGCGAGTTGCTGGTCAGTAAGGGCGAAACATTTGAGATGGTTGCCTCATAGGTGGGGGAATAGGCGTTGGCTGTCCAGGTAAGATTGCTGACGAGACCGCACGGGAGGGGAGGTGCAAAGAATGAGGAATTGACTGCTGCCTCATTCACGGACGAGAGTAGGGACATTGCTTTGTTTAGTCCACAGGTTTTTTGTGAGAAGTATATATACAAACAAATGATGTCGGCCACGAATTACTTTGAGAAGCCCTCCTTCTCACCCGAAGCGGGGGTCATCACGGTGCGTCCGTCATCGACCGCCCTGCTGACGATTGATAGTGAGGATCGGTTCGCAAGTTACACTCAGGAGCGATTGGCTCTTGGAAATGTGAATGGAAATGCCTACAACCAGTCGCCGTACAACTTCGAGATCGTGAAGAAGGAGAGTATCATGAATGGTTTTTTCACTCGCCTTGGGATGACAGAGGTATGCTTCCCCTGGACGATCCCGAACATCAACCCCAAGACACAGGAGATCATTGTGAATTGGTCGGTGAGCGGTGGAGCATCCGGGAGCAACATAGTTACGTTCACACAGCCCGACTTCCTGAAACCGAGCGAGATTGCGACTGAACTGCAAACGCTCGTTCGTGCGGCAAACACCAATCTGTCGGCGGCAGTAGTAGGATACGGCAACGGCATTCTCACCAATATTCCGCAGTTCTACTACGGTTCGGGAGTGACTGGTGCGAATGCGGTATTCATGTCGTTCTCGCCGATGCCCTCCAACTCGCCACTCTATCCTTACCCAGATACGACCAAACAGCTGTTTGACCTGCTTGGTTTCACCAGCATCAATTCGGTTGTCCCGCCGACGACAACAAGTGGAATTGGTAAGCCCACGCTGTGTCAAGCCACTCGGTATGTTGATATTGTTTGCTCGCAGCTGACTTACAACCAGCCCCTGAAAGATACGACGACACAGCAGATTGCTCGTGATAGTTTGTGCCGTCTGTATTTGGGCGATGCAAACGGGTTTGGCAACAATACCCTGAAAGCTGGAGATAGTAATTTCTGCCCTCCTGGGTGCGAACCGGCAGTGCTTTACCGCCAGTTCCAGACACCGAAGATGATTAACTGGAACTCTGCAGGTAAGGCTTACCAACCTGTTCCAGGTGTATTGAAGTTCGAGGTGTTTGACGATGCAGGAGCCAATCTTGGTGAGATGTGTTCTGGTGCCATTACGCCAAACATAACGACAACCGCTCAGAACCCCGAATACACGGACTGGTCGGCGACTATCCTGGTCAGCGAGAACTAAATACGCTCCTATGAGTATGAAGTTAAGCCCCGAGCAGTGGGCGATGGCTCGGGTGTATAGTTTTCTGGACGGAAACCCGAAGCACGATAATGATTTGCGACGACGAGTGATTAATAATCGTGGGTTTGCCGAGAAATCGCATACCCGTGTCAATTCTCACATTAAAAATATTCATAATGAGTAATGGAACTCAATAAAACCCATATCGGAAATGCCGTTGAGTTGGCTGCGGGATTAGAGGATAAGAGTATCGATTTGATTATCACATCGCCTCCCTATTACAATTCCCAGCACAAGTATCAACGTGGTTCAGGATTTCATTATACCCGAGATATTGGTGAGCCGTTGTATGTGATTGAAGATTTCTTTGAGGCTGTGCGACCAAAATTAAAAGACGATGCGATGATTTGTTTGAATATTGGGTTTTCGTATGGCGAAACAGGTGTGATGCGTCCGTATGATATATTGGATAGGTTAAGGAAACAGGGATACTTTGTGATAGACCAGGTGATTTGGTGGAAAAACAACCCAATTCCAATGCAGAACCGATTGACGAATGCTTATGAACCTATCTTTGTTTTATCCAAGTCTCCCAAAGGCAAATACTATACCAAAGAATATACGCATAATGTTTGGAAGTTTCCTGTCCAGAAAGGAATAGGTCATTCAGCGGTGTTCCCCGACGAACTGCCTAAACTTTGTTTGGAACATTTCAGCAAGGAAGGAGATTTAGTATTAGATCCGTTTATGGGAAGTGGAACCACTGCCCGAATGTGTTCAGAGATGAAACGCCGATGGATTGGATTTGAACTGAATGGCGATTATGTGAAAAAAGAATCCACGTAGAATATAATGAAGTTAATGTCTATTGAGCCTTCCCCGAATAAATTGAAGAAATGGAGAAACATCTAATGTGTCCGTCAAACGACGGAACGATTAGATTTTTATGTCGTTTTCGTTTAGAAAATGAGTTCGCACGAGCCCTTAGAGAACCCAGCGACGCAGTTGTAGACGTAGACAACGTGGACATCGTAGGTTCCGCCGTCGGGGAACGTGACGTTGAGGTTCACGATTCCGTTCGTGATCTCCTTGCCATGCACCAGCACATCCGCCTCGTAGTCCGAGCCCGTCGGCTGGGCGAACGGCAGCTCAACCCACTGCGAGAGAGCAGACGACGACGTCCAGCCCGTTGAGGAGGGAGTGATGACCGACTGGTCAACCGCCGCAGGGGACGTGCCGTCCAGCAGGTTCCACATGGCCGCCGAGCCGTCCAGGTACGTGGAGTATTTGAGACCCGCATACAGGATCTCGGCAGCGGCGGGAGCCACCCAGAGGAGCGTGTTCGGGGGCTGGGACGAGTTGGCGACCGCACCCGTCGGGGAGAGCCACACCTGAATCTTCTTCACCTCGCCGGCACGGAATCCAGTGAGTGTGAACGGCACCGTGACGCCCGCACCCGGAGCCTGACCGCTGAACACAACCTCCTGCTGGTCGAAGGTCGGTAGGGGCATGGAATACATGTGGTCGTTCATGTTGATGCGGTTGGCCAGAGCCATACCGCGATCCTTCATCTGCAGCTGCTCAACCTGGAAGTAGGCCGTAGAGAAGCCCGTCGGCAGCGTCGGGGCAGCACCAGTCGTGTTGACCAGCCAGTACGCCGAAGGAGGCAGGAGCTGGCACGTGATCTGCACCTGCTGGCTGAGGAGGTCCGTCGGCAGCGGGACACCGAGCTCGTCCTCACCAGGTGCAGCCCAGATGGAGACGGGGATGTACGCATACTGAGCTACCGACGTCGCCGTCGTGGGGGCACCAGGAATGCCACCGACCTGCTGACCGCCGAGCGACAGGATAGAGTTGCGTTGCTCCTTCGTGCGGCACAGACGGAGGTTGCGGGCGAGCAGCTGCTGGCCCGAGAGGAAGTACTGGGACGAACCGCCAATACGGAACGAAATCTGCGAAATTGCCTTGTAGCCCCAGCCACGTTCGAGTGCACCAACACCGCCCGCCGTCGCGGACGCAATCTGCGACGCAGAGTAGCCAACCACGATCAGGACGTGGCGAACACCCTGATTCGGGGGCAGCGTGAACACCGACACACCGGCGTTCGGGTTGCTGAACGCCTGCGAGTAGCGAGTATCGTACTCCACCGGGATCGCCTGCTTCTTGGCGTTCTCGTGGTCTGTGTAGTACATATCTAAGGGCTCACCGACACGAACAAGAGCCTGCGATGACGACATAGTTGTTATGTTTCTAATGTCCTACAAAAAATTAGGACATAAAATCAAACAACCAAATGGACACTCATCTTCGCACTCCTCATCTGCCAATGGCCCCGACGAAGCTCCAACACCTCCAAGCGACGCAGGTGGCTGGAATTGTCCACCACACCGGCGAGATGGTTCAGGGCCAGGTGCCTCAGATCAGCAAGGTTCCCATCTATGAGGTGCCATGCCCCAAGCTGCCGGATCACCTGCATAAGGTCAAAGGTGCGGCGACCCGCCCCTGCTTCGGCCATGTCAAGGTTGAGATGCACGATCGCCACCACCCGATCTCGTTAGTATATATCGGCTGAGTAAAACGGACGGCGTTTCTCGGTAAAAGGTAAGCGGCAAGAATGCTGATTACATATTACAGGATTTTCGGCGGAGACGAGGAATATATCGGCAGCACGAAGAAGACGCTGGGACAACGTTGGAGCGAACACAAAAGCGAATATCGTTTAAAAACTGCAACCACAACATCTCATATCCTCTTTGAAAAATATGGCGTAGAGAACTGCCGTATCGAAGAGATTGAGACCCGTGAGTGTGCGACACCAGAGGAACGTAAATCCAGAGAAGCAGAATTGATCCTTGCCTTGCCGAACTGCGTGAATAAGTATATTCCTGGACGAACGATGGCGGAATGGTATGAAGCAAATACGTGGATCAACGATCATAAACTTGCGTATCGTCAGGCACGCCGAGAGGAGATCAACACCCATTCCAGAACGTTTTATGAAGCACACCGAGAGGAGATCAACGCTCGTCGCCGTGAGCGTCGCCGTGCCGCTCAAACCAACTGATCGGATTTGAGTTTGCTTATATAACATTCTGAGTTCAACTGATCCACGACTATAAATTGATGCTCTTGCGTCGCCACTCGGCACCATGAAATGCGTTCGTTCATCGTCATCGGTTCTGGCAACCACCCCAGCAGATATTCACGAATAACTCGCTCCCATTCCTTCGGGGTATTCTGCTTGAAGATTAAAATAAAATTGACTTGGGCTCGACCGACAGGAGACATTAGTGTAGCTCCTTGGAACGACTGAATACTTGACATACCAGCATTGCGGTAAAGGGTAAGCAGACGGAGAACCTCGGGATCATTTTTGATCTTGTGTGAGACGAAGTCGTCGTTGACATATAGAAACTGAAACTTATTGCCCGTCTCGGCATTGATGTGGTGCATCTCTTGGAGGATCTCGGGGTAGTATTCGTCCATCAGGATCATCTTACTACCGAAATCCTTATAGATGTCGGCGTGAAGGTTCATACTCAAAAACGTCGTAATGTAATGTTGAAAGTAGGTCTTGTATAGATGCCGTAGCATCGTGGTCTTTCCTGACCGAGAACAACCAAGCAGAAAAATGGATATACCACCATTCTCAGGGAGTTGAAGTTCGAACCTCTTGGACGGAAAATGTTCGTCCGACTTTTCTTCGCTCATATCTTATAATGGACTCAGGAATTTTTAAGGGCATGAAACTCGTGGGTATGAAAGGGTCAACTCCCAGCACGTCCGCTCCCAAGCGTAGCGAACCGATGCCTGTGACAAAAAAGGATATGGACAAACCGCCAAAGGTCGCAATGGCCGGAGAAACTGCACCCAAGAAGAAAGGACGACCGAATCTCAAAGAAGCAAAGAAACAGGTACGGAAGGCACAGATGTCTGCTCTGGATATGTTTATCGAGAGCAAACCGACCAAAGCAAAGGTCCGCGAGTATCTTGAAGCACGAGTGAAGCAGTTAAAGGAGGACGAATAATATTAAAAAAATAATTGTGAAATATTACTACTTTTGAAAACTTCTATTTGAGAATTTAAAAAATGTTCCTAAAAAGGTACAATCGGTCTCATCTGGACCAACTCTTTCCTCAAATCAGGTCTTCACAAAAGAAATATTTTTAGGGAGTAATGAGTGAGAATGCCTATTTCAACGTTGGAGCAGGATCAGGAATTGTTGCGATGGTTGGAGCGATTGGATACGGGGTG